>MDSY01010770.1_pt1 | contig 37962 bp, 20 predicted proteins | sample 811131 | NCBI WGS metagenome assembly MDSY01 (sample SAMN05326643, study PRJNA326480) | marine metagenome | isolation source: seawater | place: Atlantic Ocean: South West | collected 2010
CCCGCCGACGTGCCGAGCGTCCCCAACCCCTCGCCGTCCAAGCCGTACTCCTCCTCTTGCTGGTTGAAGCCCATTCGGTTCGCGGCTTTCTGCATGTCGGACGCGCCGTACCGTTCTTTCATGGCCCGTGCCCTCTTCCCCCCGCGTCGCTTCTTCACCTCGCCGCCTGGAATTGGAAGCGGCTTCGCCGTCCGGGCGGGGGGCACCTCTTGCCACTTTTCAATTTTCTTTTCAATCTCATCACGGATCGCTTTGCCCACGTTCGCAAGGGGGTCTTGTCCGAACGCGTCCATGCGCGCCATCAAAGCGCACTTCCCCGCCACGAGACGCGCTGCCCTCATCCGCAGCGCAGGTGGTGCTTTCCGCTGAATCACGTCGCATTGAAAGATGTGCCCTACGTGCATGTCTCCTGACTTGACCGCCGTGGCGTCGGAAAAACCGGCGGCGTATTTTCGTTTCTGCCCCAGCACTTGAACATTGTTCGCAGGCATCTTCGATAACGCGGTGAGGCCGCCCGCGACGCCCATAAGTCTGGCGGCAACCTCTGGCCCCAACACCGCGCTTAGGTTCGGGGCGGTTTTGTCCATTCGGCTCTGTACCAGCTCTATCAAAAGCGCCCTGTCTGTATCCATTTTCATTTGCCGGTCGCACGCGTTTAAAACCTGTTTCAACGTCGATTCGCCGAGCGGCGCGCCCGTGGTGGTGGACGCCGTGACAGACACGACCATCACCGTCGCGCTGGGTAACACCTTGTCTAAATTAACGTTCACGATGTCCATCTCGTTCCCGATCGCTTGTACCACCCTGGCGTAGTCGATGGGGTGCGTGACAAGCGATTCGAGCTCGGGTAACTTCGGGCGGTACTTGTCGCGAATGAAGTTGTGCACGATTTGTATTTCATCATCAATGTCCGCGCTCAGGGCGTTGCAGTCCACGATGAGGCGGTACGCGCCTTCGTCCACGACGCCCAGGTTTGAGTTCGAGGAAGCTCCAGTGACGTCGCCAGCAGCCTTGGCATCCGACGCGAGGGCGTCGCGCACCGAACTCACCACCCGCGCGTACCGCTCGGAGGTGGGCAGCTTCGACACAGAGTCCAAGGTGTCGCCCCCGCTCGCCCCGCCACCCGCATCATTCGCGGAAGGGGGGAGAGAAGCGTCCGCCCCCGCGACGTCGTCAGGAGTCTCGTTGTCGCTCAGGTCATCCAGGTCAGCGAGAAAGGAGTCTGTGAGGGTCGCCATGGTGACCCGAGTCTCCGAGTGCGCCGCCCTAATCTGAGAAAGTGCAAGTGCTTTTCTCCAGTTTTGAGAAACTCGATGTACCCGTTTGCCGTCACGAGACGACCAAACTTTCCCCTCTCCGGCACGCTTCACCGACGCACTACCTTGACGCAACCCTCAGTAGTGACGTCGCGCGCGACATCCTACGTGTACTGTCTGAAGTTCAGACCGATCATTACCTGGCTTGCGACCTCGCGTGTGCTCAGCAGGCGCGTGTCCGGCGAGACATCCGAATTCGGCAAAAGCTGAGACGTGAGTCTGCTCGCGTCCAAAAGCGTCAGCCACGATGCATTCCTCACGGGTGCCCGCGGACTACCGCATCCAGAAGATGCGTGCCGCGGAGGAGTCCTCGAGACAGATGAACGCCTACGTAAAGGTACGAACACACGCGATATCCCGTGCAGTCGAGAATCCTACTCGTCATGCCAACGCGACCCCCCCCCCCCCCTATCGAATGCTGACAATCGAGTGCCCTCTCCAAAATTACGCCCGAACCGTCTCCCTTCCACCAGGCGTGTAATGTCCGCGACTTGAACGCGCAGTGGGAGAACAACACGGACAGGACGATCGCTAAGAACCAATTTAAGAAGAGGTGCGTGCCGTGAGGGTTCCCCGTCTCTCCCTCCACCGACCCACCGTGTGACCCGAATTCGCAATTCGAACATCGATGTTGACCAACCAATTCTCCACGCAAACAGATTCGAAGTCCTCAAGGCGCGCGCCGAGGCCACGCTGGACGTGCGCCGCGAGAAGCTCGCGGGGATGTTGTTTGACGAGGAACGGGCGCTTCAAGCGGAACTCGTGGCGGACCAGGTTACGCCTGAGGAGCGCCACGCCGCGCTCGTGGAGCGCGCCCGGGCGTTGGTCGCGAAACGCGAGGAGGAGCGCGCGCAGTTCGCGGAGCAGCAGCTGTACCGGCAGTGGCGCGCGGGATGCGACGGCGTGCGTCAGGGCGACTCCAACGCCATGAAGGAATGCGCCCTGGCGGGACGTTCCGCGCAGGTGGAGCGCAAGGCGGCGGAGAAGGAGCAGGCGCTTTTGGAAAAAATCGCGCACGACGAGGCGTACGAACGCGAGCGCTTGAAGAAAGAAGCGCGGTACTTGAGCGACGTTGAGGAACGGAAGAAACGCGACGACGAGGGTGTTCGTTTGTTAAACGAGCAGTTGGTGGAGAACCGGGAGCGACGTGCGGAACTGGACGACGCGAAGAAGCGTGATGTGCAAGAACTGAAGGCGAAGTGGGCAGCAGATGACGATGCGGCGGCGGCGGACGCCGCTGCGAAGGCTGAAAAGGAGAAGCGAATCGCCGAGGAGCTCAAGGTTTTCAACGCGCAGCGCCGTTTAGAGCTCGCTGCCGCGAAGGTGGATGAGGAGGATTTCAAAAAGAAACTTCTGGACGATGCGATGGCGCAGATTGCGGCGGAAGAAGCGCGCGAGGCTGAGCTCAAGGAAAGAAAGAAGGAGCAGGATCTGCTGTACCGCGAACACCTCTCAAAGCTGATGGTGAAAGGCGCGTTGGACGAAACCGAGCGCGACAACCTCATCGCGGAGGAACAAGCCAAGTACGACGCGAAACGGCAGGAGGAAAAAGACCGAGAAGAACGCGCGAGGGCGCAGCTCATGGCGGAGGTGTTCGCGGACCGCGAGAGGCAGCTCGCGGCGAAAGCGGCGCGGCGATTGGTGGCGGTGGAGGACAAAGCCGAAGAGCGCCGGCGCATGGAAGTCGAGTTGGCAGAGATTGCTGTGGCGGAGTCGGAGCACAGCGCCGCGCTCAACGCGGTGCAGGTGCAGAACCGTTTGGACATCGAGGCGCAGATTCGGTACAGAGACAGCATTGCTGCGAAGCAAAAAGAAGAGAAGAGACGCCAGTGGGAAAGCTCCATGCGCGCGGAGGCTGATTACCAGCGCATGATTGAAAATGACCAGCGCCAAGTGAAACCTGCGACGCCCAACTACGCGCGGAAATCAACAGCTTGGTTTGATTAACATAGACGAGGTTGAAATCTTGAAATACATTAGGCAACTATGGACTCCACGCCTGGCACCGCATTGGATATCGAAACGTCTTTGTGTCTTCGGTAAACGCACACCGAACAACGGCGGGTTCCGGTTGTCCTTCAGACGTGAACAACGAAATCGCCGGAAAGTAGGTTCCGCAACGCAAATTCTCCATCCTTCCCTGAGGCACGCCGTTCACAAAGAACTCCACGAACGACCCTGGAACGGGCATGGCTTCTGTGCCAGGGGGTTCCTGCGCCCAGTACGTTTTCTTCTTTCCCTTGCCCTTTCCCCACGTCACTGCCGTGCGCGTTTTTGGCCGTGGCACGTTTGCATCAGGAAGGAACAACGCGACGCCGACGACGTCGCCTTCCCCAAATGCTTTGCCCATGGGCGATTTGATCGAGTCGCACACGGCGTGGCCGTTTACAGAACACACGCCGTACCCGTGTTGATCGATGCCGACTGGGCCGTGCAGATCTGCCCACTGCGTTTGGACACCCACGCGAACGGCGCCTGTTTCTCCCAGATGAAGAACCTTTGATTCGTAATAATAGCATCCATACGCGACTCCCCGAACGCCACGCACGGTCCTGTACCCGTGCCTGCTCGACGCTGTGCGTTTGTCATCGCTCAGAGTGATTCCTGAAGCGCAGTCCACGGCGGATAACGCACAAGGCGCGTTCTTCTCCTCCTCAACGCGTCTGACTTCGGAAGCGTTCGTGGGGATCAAGCGCACGAACTCAGATTTGTCAATGCGCTGTCGCTTCGACTCCATGGAGACGAGCGAGATACAAGCGGTAGCGAAGGTACAGCCGGCCGAGCGCGGACCACGCGGGGGTGCTTGACGAACCAGCGTCGTAGCACGCGTAACGAAGTGTGAGCCATCGGGACCAGTACTCATACTAGATATTCTGGGACGCGACGATACATCTTCTTGGAAACTGAAAGGAGAGACGTGGGTGGGTTGAGGAAGAGACAGAAGGGGGGAGTAAGGCAGGCGTTTTAATGGAACATAAATAGTTTCTATAACCATAGGAATAGATCTCAATACCCCCAAATACCCATCTCCTTAGCGTTTCGGCGGTCCCGATTCGATCACGGTGTCCGCGACTTCCTGGAAGGTCACACCCAGCGTGGCGGCGCACTGCGCGAGAGCTTCGAGAAACGCGACGTACTTGATCATCCGCTGTCCCTTTTCCTTCGACTTCGTGAAGATCAAATCTGCAGTCGTGACGTTGAGCTTCCCTCTCAGTAGCCCGGCCTGTCTCAGGCACTTGACGAACCCCGCGCTGTCCAACGTATCCACCTTCTTGTTCCCCTTGCCGAAGGACGCGTGTTGAGTGTACAGCGCTTTGAACTCCGTGTTCCGCCGGTACTCCAGCGGCACTTTCGGCGCGCTCGAGGCTGCGTCACTCGTCCGGCGCTCGCCCGTGAGCGTTTTGTACCAGTTAGAAAACTCCCGGTAATCGATGTTGCCTTCGCCTTTGATGTCGCAGTCGCTGTAGTGCTTGTCGATGGTTTCGGACGCTTCGGAGTTTGTCATGTTCATGGTGAGTTGAAGCTCCACGACGATCTTGCCAAACTCCACACGGTCAAGCACGCCGTCCTGGTTCGGGTCGAAAAGGTCGAACATCTCCCTAATCGTCAGGTTCTTGCCGACCTTACTCTTCATGGGAATGGGTTGTATCTCCACGCCTTCCATGACCTTCTTCACACGGGCTTGGCCCAGCTTGGGCGCGCCCTCTGCGCTTAAACGCCCCACCCTCTTGGGGCCGGTATCAGTCGGCATGCCGGGGTAGCTCGTTTTGCGCAGGTGCAACTTTCCGGTGGGCATCTCGCTGCGCTTGGGCGGGCCGCTCTCCATCACGATCGAAACGAGCTGGTCGTACTCGAACCCCTTGTGCGACGCGATCTGCGCCAGCGCATCCAGGAAGTTTGAATACGTCAGCCGTCTCTTTCCCTTGAACTTTGATTTCGTGAACACCAAATCCACGGTGATGTTGGTGAGTTTCGAATCTAACAGACCGGCGGCGGCGACCAGTTTCGCGAACGCCGCGCCGTCCATCTCCTCCGCCGCGTGGTTCTTCCCCTTGCCGTACGACGCGTGCTGGATGAACAGGTTCTTCAACCCAGAGTCCTTCTTGTACTTTGGATTCACCTTGGCTTTGGCTTTCGGGGCGCCGCCCTTCTTGGTCTCCTTGACGTCCATGTAGAAAATCGCAAACTCGTCGAAGGAAACCACGCCGTCGCCGTTGGTGTCCATCGCCCTGAAGTACCCCGACGTGATGTCCTCAACCTCCGCGTCTTCCAGACCCTTGAACACCTCCAGGGACAGCAACAGTCGCTGGCACTCTTCAAGAAGAAGCTCCTTCCGTCCGCCTGAGCAGCACTGCTTGAAGAACTCCCGAATGTTCAGCTTGTTCCCACTCGCTTCGACCATGCTCTTGGGCACGGGGGTCTGGCCGATCGCGTCAATCTTGTCCTTCAACTCCCAGCTCTTCATGTTGTGCTTCGTCCCTGCTTTCGCCATCAACGCTGACTTGGTGTCCTGCGCTTTCTCCGACAAGTGGGAATCCTGGTTAGTCATAACAGGAGCAGGTGCAGGGGCGTCATCATCCTCATCGTCGTCAACCTCCAGACCGTCGTTGCCTTCTGCGGGCTCTTCATCATACTCAGCCTCCGCCGCAGGTTCTTCAACAGCCTCTTCCTCAGCCTCCGCCGCGGCTTCTTCACCCTCGACGGCGTCCTTACCCTCCGCCGCGACATCCTCACCCTCGACGGCTTCCTCACCCTCCTCTTGCTGCGCGGGCTCCTCCTCGATCGTGCCTTCCGCCACGGGCACCTCGGCAACAGAAGCCACCGCCCTCGGGGCAGACCTCTCCGCGGGCACGAACGTGGAGCTCTTGGGAACCGAAACGCCGCGCACCGGGCGCAGAATCGCTTTGTTCGTGAACTGCGCGGCAGCTTGCTCGAACGTAAGCTCCCTGGCGGTGGCCATGTACGCCAGGGCCCTGAGGAACTCGGGGTACTGCATGCGCTTGGCCAACGGTTTACGCGCCTTGGCAAACAGAATCGCGGTGGTGGACGGGTTGATCTTGACATCCACGAACCCGGCTTTGCGCATGGCACGGATGAATTGCGCGCTTCCCATTTCCTGCGGGTACTTCTTCGAGCAGTGCTGCAGGTAAATGTGCCACACGATTTCATCCTTGCCGTTCTTTCGGAACGAGTCCGGGATGTTTTGAGGTAACGCGGGCTTGCGCTTCAGGTGCGAGAACTTGTCCATGAACTTGACGAACTCGTTGTACCCTATTCCGCCGTCGTTGTTGACGTCGGCTTCCGCGAACTCGCGGTCGATGATCGCCGATGATTCCTGAGGGGCCAACCCGTCCAGCACGCCGATATCAGCGAGCAGACAGATCAACTCGCCTTTATTGATATCGCCTGAGTTGTCCTGGTCGTAGTGCGTGAATAAGTCCATCACAGACTTGCCCGCCACCGCAGTTGCTTTCGCACTGCCCTTGCGCGGCTTACCCGTTTTACCCACGCGGTCGGGCGAGTTTGGCAGTTGCTTGTTCCACTGCGAAAAGTCCTCCTCGTCGATTTCATCCAGGTGCTTCTGGTGCATCTTGATTTCCCTGTCAAGCCTGTCAAGGGACATGTTGTACACCTCGGCTTGCTTGGTCAGGTTGTTGTTCGTGGAGGCTTGCTTGAGTTGCATCTCCTTCAGGAGCTGGATTGATTGAGACACTAGGGCTTCGCCCTCCGTGGGGTCGGTGTGTAACAAATCGGCAAGCGCGCCGGGCGGCGCCGGCGGCAAAGGCGGTTGCCCGTCAAGCGGGTCGTCCGGCTTTTGCACAAAGTTGAACGCAAAGTCCAGCGAGCCGTTGATCTGCGCGTCGCTCTCCGCGCGTCTTGCTTCCACTTCCCCCTCGCTCTCGTCCTCCATCTCAAACTTGGCCATGGGTTTGTGGTTCTCGAACCGCACGGGCAGCACAGATCGGTTCGGGCGTTGGTGCGGCAACGGATCGGTGCGCTTTGCGTTTTCGTCGTACTTCAGCTCCTCGCGCATGTACGGCATCATGAGCCGGCGGTGCATGAACTTGTACTCCCTCTCGTCGTTCTCCTTGGCTTCCTTTAAAAGCGTGGAGGTGTTGTCCATGTTTGCCTTGAGGTGGTAGTGCGCCTCTTGCGTCAGTTCCAGGGTTTTCAAAATCCGGTTCAAACGCGCGTCGATGGATTTCATATCAAGCTTGCGTTGCTCCACGTCGCCTTGCGCGCTGAGAAGCATCTTGGTTTCGTCGTAGATCAGCCCTTTCAGGACCTCTGAGTCTCTGTGAGTGACCTTCCCGCTGTTTTCGACGTGTTCGGAAAGACGCGCGACCTGTAAGCCGAGCTCGCGAAGCTCTTCCTCCATCGCGTTTTGCGCCTCTAAGCGTTCCTGCTGGATCACCCGTGACTGCTGGTTGGACTCGGCGTCGAAGGACGAAAGCTCCAGGCTCTGTTCGTGCGCCACCGCGAGCGTTTTCTCCAGCTCCGTAGTGAGCACAGGCACACGGTCCTTGAGTTTAGACACGATAGCATCCATCTTCCGTACCTCATCCTCCGTGCGCGCCAACGTGCTGGCTTGCTCTTCAACCTTTAGCCGCGAGTTCGTCGCGTCGTTCAAACGGCGCGTCGCTTCGTTGTAGTTCTCCTCGGCTTCTTTCCGAGCCAGCTTCTCGTCCCTGAACATGCGTTCGGCTTCCAAAAGCCGCGCCTCGAGGTACTGTCGCTTCTCGACTTTCTCTTCCAGTTTCTCGAACTGGCGCCGGGAACGCGCTTCCAGCGCCTGCGCCTCGAGCTCGCTCATGCGCGAAGTGCGAGCAGCGTCGTGCGGGTCAACAATCTTGCTGCTGGGATTCATGCCGTACGTGGCCATGTCGTCGTAATCGCCGTTGCTGCGTTCACTCACCTGCGGAAATGCGAACACGGAGGAGGGCAAAGAGATAGGGGGAGGTTAGCGTGAGGTTAGGGGAAGGGAACGGGCGCCCGAGGATTGTTGGATCGAGAGAATCACGCAATTATCCCTCAATCCCGTGACGGGAATCCCCGGGGGAATTCAAGTGTGGGGACGCTGTGCGCACGGCGCGCACGTGGAATTTTGGACCTTAAAGCGAGCGAGGCGCGAGGGTGATGCACAGTCGTAACATCGGACGCCTTTTGTTCCGAATTCATGTGAGGACGTACCCTAGCCGCGACGCGTTCCCTCACCATCTCGAACGCAAAATCTGGATTTCGGTCAATCGATTTGCCGCGCCCCGCGTCCCGCGATGATTCTCACGGACCTCGCGTGCGGTTCCGCCCGTCGCGTGAGCCGCAGATGCAAGTCGAGCCGCGACCGTCTCTGACGCCCTCGCTCGTGGTTCCGAAAGACACGTGCGTGGAGACGCGCGGCTTTGAATGTCCTCCCGCGCGCCCCGCGGGCATTCACCCGCGATTCTCTGTCAACAAAGTTGAGGCTTTTCAATCCGCGAGCCAAAAGTGGAACACGGCTACACGGGCGGCCATTTTTGTCCCTTTTTTGACGGTCTAATAATTTCCGCGGGGGGCGAAAAGTTTGCCCGTCCAAGAGCACTTTCGAGGCCGACACAAATCTCAAGCAGTCAAGCTTGTTTTCTTGGCTTTTCTCTGTTCACCATCGGCGGCTTGGTCATACGACCTCGCACTTGGTTCTTTGCGGTTCGGCGCCGATGAAGCACGCGCGAGGCACGAACTAAGCACGAGCGTTGTTGGCGGCAGGGATGAGCGCCTCCGCGGCCCCTCCGGTCCCCGATCCCCTATCGTTCGCCAACGAAAGCGAAAAGTACGTGGATGATGATGATGAGACCAAGACGACGGCTGCTGACTACGCCACGGACGGGTTAACCGAGCTCGAGCTCTGTGCACAGTACTGCCGCTCGTGCACCGTGTCAGTACAGCGCCACTTCCACGTGCGAAGTCTAGGCGAGGTGTGCGGAAGGGCGATGCGCGCGGGCGAGGAGTTATTCCCCCTGGACCTCGTCGAGGACCTGGCGCAGGATGACGACGGTGATGTGCGGCAGATGGTCGCCAAGCAGCTCGGCGCGCTCGCGGAAGCGCTGCGGGAGTCGCACACGCGACAGGAAGACGACGTGTACACCGGTTTGCTGTGCGTCGCGTTTTTATTGGTAGAGGATGACGTGGACGGTGTGGTGTCCGCGGCGGAAACCGCGGTGGCTTCCGTCGCCGGTCTTCTCGACACTCACGACGCACGAGAACTTTTGTTGACGCAAATCGCAAACCTCGCAACGTGCGAGGAGGAGGAGATTCGCGTTTCCGGGGCGAACATAATAGGCTCGCTCGCGCCTATGCTCGGACCTGACGTATCTAGCACGAAACTCGCACCACTGCTCGTCACTCTCGCCGAGGATGACCAGTTTCAGATTCGAGAAGCTGCGACCAGAGCGGTCGCCGCGGTTGGCGCCGCGATGCGAAACGAAGACGTCGAAGCCACGTTAGCGCCCGTGTTTCGACAGTTCGCGCGAGACGACGTGTGGTCCGTGCGTAGGGCCGTGGGGCAGACCTTGACCAAAATGGCATCATGCCTCACGCCAAACGCGTTCGATGAACTGGTCGGCGACGTTTTCGAACCCCTGGCCAACGACGTGAGCTACCAGGTACGCACCGCGGCGTTGGAAAATCTCGGGCCGCTGATATCGGCGCTCGGCGGCGCGAGGACGTCCGCGAGTTTAGTGGACCACTTCGTCAGCGCCTCACGCGCGGAGAGCAGTCAGGGCAGCAGCGCGTCGGGTGACGGACTACAACTCGCGTGCGCGTATAACTTACCCGGCGTTGCGCTCGCGCTGGGACGCGCGAGGTGGGGGGAGATCCGTGAGGCGCACGCGACGCTCGCCGATAGCGTGCAGTGGCGCGTGCGGCGAACCGTGGCGTGCTCGTTACACGAAGTGGCAAAGATCTTGGGTGAAGATTTGTGTGAGTCTGACCTGACGTCGATCTTCGAAGAGACGTTAAAGGACACGGACGAGGTGCGCATCGGAGCGGTGAGTCGCCTGTCCGACTTTTTACGAGAATTACCAAAAGAAGCCCGGGTAGAACGGTTGCGTTTGATTACGGAAATCGGCCAAAATCAAAATCACGCGACGGTTGGGAACTGGCGTTTGCGATGCGCGCTGGCGGAGCAACTAGATGACCTTTCTGGGATGGTGTCGCAACACGATAACGAGCAATACGTGTTGCCTTTAGCGCTGAGGCTGCTTCGCGATCCCGTGCACGCGGTGAGGGCGAAAACCGTGTCTGGTCTCGGCGCCGTGCTTCGCAACACCGCGGGCGTTGAAGCGACGTCGACGTGGCGCACGGGCGTGGTTGGCGAAACCGTTTCCAATTTAAAGCTCATGGCGACGAATCACGAGTCATGGATGGACAGGCAGGCGTACGTACAGATGTGTGGTGTGTTCGCATCAGTGGTGGACCCGCGAGTGGTGATTGAAGAGCTCGTGCCGCTGTTACTTATGACCGCTGACGACGCGGTGCCGAACGTGCGAAGAGAACTCGCGAGCACGATCGCTAACATGCAAACCAATCCCTCATACGCGACGCTTCCGGATTTGCGAGACGCCGTCGCCCGGCTTAGGGACGACAGGGACGTGGACGTGGCGCAAACAGCGAGAGGGTGTGCGTTCGAAGATCGCGGGGGGGTAGGAGAAGCGGGTGTAGGGTTCGCGCCGACCGGGTTGAGGTCGCCGTTGAGGTAGCCAATAGATGAATTAGAAAAAGTTGACTGATACAATATTAAAATCACTTCACGCTTGGTACACGCCTACTTCCGCGGGTCGAATCACCCTGTCGTGCAGCTTGTACCCCGCCTTGGTGACCGCCGCGACCGTGCCTGCTTCCGCGCCGTCCGCCATGGGGACGTTGAACAGCGCCATGTGGTCGTTCGGGTCGAATTGGTCGCCGGTGGGGTCGTACTTCTCCACGCCGTGTTTCGCGAACGCCGACACGAGTTGCTTTTCAACCATCAACACGCCCTCGTGCAGCGAGACGAGCGTGGCTTTGGTCTTTCCGGCATCTTGCTCGTCTCCAATGTCCACGGTGCTCACCGCCCGCCCAAGATTGTCCGCCACGTCAAGCAGGTCTTTGCAGAACCCCTGGATCGCAAACTTCTCCGCGCTCTCCGCTTGACGCCGCGTGCGTTCGCGCAAGTTTTCCATATCAGCCAGCGTACGAAGAAGCTTGTCGTTAAGATCCTTCACCTGCGCATCCTTCTCCTCGAGCTCGGTGCGAAGTTGCTCTGTCTCGTCATCAGCATCACCCCCCTCTTCTTCTGCACCCGCCTCCTCCGTCTCATCGTCCTTCTTCTCGTCCTCTGCGCTGAAGAATCGCGAGCCCGCTACGCCGGAACGAGCGAACGATGAGGTTGCCAACGAAGATCTCGCCGATCGCGTCACCGCCGCCGGTCCAGAGACGGTGGACAAGAACCCGCGAGTTGCGGTGGTAGACACGGAGGCGGCGCCGGTGTACAGCTCACTGGAACCCACAGCAGCCCTCTGGGCGAGTCCCGCCCGCCGGCTCACCCGGAGCAATGCACGGAGAGTCGTCATGGTGCGCCGGTCGGAATGGAATGCGCGATCCATCCATCGCGTAAAAATCACAACTTCGCTGCACATTCTTGGCAATTCTTGCGTAGAAGCACCGCGTGAGGTCTAATAGACCGCCAAAAAAACCTCCAGACATTTAAATTGCCGATTAAACCCTGAAGATCTCTCGGCCAATATGGTGACGCGGCGGGCTTTTTGGTTTATCCGAGACTTCGCAATGTCATGCGCGAGCCGCCATAGGATTGGGTGTCACTTGCGGACGCGTCTGTACCAGCCCTGTGCTGTCGTGAAGTCGGAAAGAGTCTCACTCTTATCCACTTCTTCGGTCCAACCACCGCGCGTCTTCTTTGGCTGCGCTTAGGCTACACATGGCCGCCCTCACCACCCCCCTCGCGCCCTCCGGCGTGGACGGCGCTCGTTCAATGAGCTTCAGATCGATCTCCACGCGCGTGCCCGTCGCGGGCGCTCGCGTGCTGCCCCGCAAGGCGAACGTCGCCGTTCGTGCGGAGGGTAGCAGCATTCGCGAACAGGCTGGTCGCCGTGGTACGTACCTCATTCAACACCCCGTTCCCACAACACGGCCACGTCTTCAAGAACACAAAACCCTCTCTTTGAAAACCTGCCACGTGCGATTCAGACTCGATTTCACAACCCAAAACAACAAACTGACACCATCTCCCTGAATTGGTACAAATCAGCCCCCCTGGAGAAGAACTCCTTGTTCAACGCCAAGTATGTTCCCTTCGCCGGCGACGCCAACGAGGAGTACTCTCTGGATGAGGTCATCTACAGGTCCCAGTCCGGCGGTCTTCTCGACGTGCAGCACGACATGGAGGCGCTCGCGATCTACCCCCCCGAGTACTGGAAGGCGCTGTTCGACGAGCGCGTCGGTAAAACTGTGTGGCCCTACGGCTCCGGTGTGTGGTCCAAGAAGGAGTGGGTCCTGCCCGGCATCCCCGACGAGGACATCGTGTCGATGTTCGAAGGTAACTCCAACCTCTTCTGGGCCGACCGCTACGGGCGCGAGAACCTCGGGATGAAGGACCTGTGGGTGAAGCAGTGCGGCAACAGCCACACCGGTTCGTTCAAGGATCTCGGCATGACCGCGTTGGTGTCTCAGGTGAATCACATGCGCAGACAGGGCAAGCCCCTCGCTGCGGTGGGGTGCGCCTCCACCGGCGATACCTCTGCGGCGCTCTCCGCGTACGCCGCCGCCGCTGGCATCCCCTCCATCGTGTTCCTCCCCGCCGATAAGATTTCCCTGGCGCAGCTCGTGCAGCCCATCGCCAACGGCTCGCTGGTGATGTCCATCGACACCGATTTCGACGGCTGCATGCGCCTGATCCGCGAAGTCACCGCGGAGCTTCCCATTTACCTGGCGAACTCCCTGAATTCCCTGCGCCTGGAGGGCCAGAAAACCGCCGCCATCGAGATTCTGCAGCAATTCGACTGGCAAGTGCCCGACTACGTCATCATCCCCGGCGGCAACCTGGGCAACGTGTACGCCTTTTTCAAGGGTTTCAAGATGTGCAAGGATCTTGGTCTTGTGGACAAGCTGCCCCGCATGGTTGTCGCGCAGGCGCACAACGCTAACCCCCTGTACCGCGCGTACAAGGCTGGGTTTGAGAACTTTGAAGCCATCAAAGCGGAGCCCACGTTCGCATCGGCTATCCAAATCGGTGACCCCGTGTCCATCGACCGTGCTATCTACGCCCTGAAGGAAACCAACGGCATCGTGGAGGAAGCCACCGAGGAGGAACTCATGGACGCCGCTGCGGAGGCGGACCTTACGGGCATGTTCAACTGCCCCCACACCGGTGTGGCGCTGGCGGCGCTGAAGAAGCTCCGGGAGAACCAGACAATCGGCCCGGATGACCGCACGGTGGTGATCAGCACGGCGCACGGCTTGAAGTTTGCGCAGAGCAAGGTGGCGTACCACTCCGGTGAGATTGAAAACATCGTTGGCAAGTACGCGAACCCCCCGGTGTTGGTCAAGGAAGACTTTGGCGCCGTCATGGATGTTCTCTCGAAGCGTCTCGAGGGCCAGTCATTCAAACAATGAAATGCGTTGCGTCTGTTAGTTTTTTGATACAAATTCTAAAATATATCTCTGTCTTGCGTATCACTCTCCTCTCGCCTCGTTTTTGTCCTTACGCGCGTATCTTGATCGAAGGCAAACCCCACACAACATATCTGCGGTAAGGAATCTCTTCGGCGACCTTACCCGAGTCGTCACCTGCGTCGACTTCTTCCCCTTCCGGCGCTTCTGCTTCCGTTTCTGCCGCAGGCGACGTCGCTTTCGGCGCGTCTGCTTTCCACACCGCGCTCGCGACGTCTACTGGAGGAGCATCCGCGTCGAGATCCTGGTTCGCGGTCAACATCGCGGTGAATGCTTTGGCGTTTCCTGTAGCGGTGCAAGGCATGACAGGCAAAACGATCGTATCCACCCCTCGAGTGGAAAGCAGCGACGCCGTTTCGTACGGATCTTCCATGCGCTTTTCCATTTCGTTCTTCCGCATGTCTAGCCTGGTCTGCGTCGCGCGCGCGGCTTCGTTTGTGGTTGCGCACGCCAGAAGCGCAATGCGGCACTGCGTTAAATCCAGGCAAGCCACAGCAGGCGGAGTTATGTACGATAAGAATCGCCCGTGCCCGAAATACATCAGCGCGCCTCTCGTGCTGCTCATGACTCGCTGGCATTCGCCGTCGCCGGGAACGCCGTCATTCGTTCCCTGCGCGCCGTGCCAATCCGCGCCGTACTGCTCCTTCATCGACGCGAACTTGGTCGATATCTTAACATCGTCGCCTTCGTCTTCGTTCCGCAGGTCCACGAGATATGTCACCCCGCTCGGCGAAACATCGCCTTTTACTGATGAGTCTGCGAGGCGTTCGAGGAGGATGTGCAACGAAAAGTCGCGCGAAACCGCCGCGGCATCGGCGAGAAAGTCGAGCCCTTCCAGCGGAAGCGGCGAGAGGCACTCGTCGACGAGAAGAACGATTTTCTTTCCTTTCGCGCCTTCCGAACCCAGGAATGATTTCCATGCAGATAAAATCGGCGAAATCACAAATTCCAACGCTTTGCAAACCTCACCCCAGCCGGCTTTAATCGAAAAGCCGTCAGGCGCCGGGGCGTTCGTCGCTTGCTTTTCCACGGACAAACGAAAGTTCTGAACTAAAGACACCGCGGCGGAGAGCTGCGTGGCGTCGGCTCGAGCGACGTGGGCTCCAACGCGGGTATCGTCCGCAGTGTGGCTCGCGATCGCTAGGAAATCGTCACCGCCTCGCCCAGTGATCCACTGCAAAGAGAAAACAGACAAGTCCTCCGGTAACGAGGGTGGCGTCGCGAGGCACTGGCTCGGGTTTATCTGAAGCGTTCTCCACGCTTGCGAGGACGAATCCAAGCGATTGAGCAGAGCGGCACTGTACTTGCTCGAAGCCGGGTCGCCGAGCGTTTCTTCCATCAATCGCTTGTTTCGGATCAGTAACGCCTCGATATCTTGGCCATCAGCGGCTGAGGTGAAAATGCCGAGCTGACTCTCAGCGACTTTACAGGATTGGGAAAGCGCCAGGGCGGCCGCCGCGTTCCCGGGGTCGGCGCTTCCGTAGGCGTGCGCCAGACACATCGCCGCCTTCGAGACTGAGCCGTACTTTGCAGTCTTCAAACCAACCTCGATGGATTGTTCCAGGGCTCGAATGGCACGAGTCATCGTAAGGTCGGGTGCGAGCTCTGTATGAGCGACATCGGCAGTTTCTTCGGCATTGTCGGTCTCGGTAACGCGAGAGTCCTCTGACATATTTTCCGCGTCGTCGGGTTGAGAGTTTTTGTCTTCGCCGTCAGCCGCGTCCTCCACTGCACCCTCCGCGTCAACCGCTTCGCCCTCGCCGTCATCGCCGTCTTTGACGGATGCCGGTAGAGTGGGAGGAGGGGGAGGTTCCGTCCACGCCTCGGCTTTGATCTGCGTGCCGTGTACCGCGAGCAGCGCGTCGCCCAGTAAATAAAGGGAATCCACACTTCCGTCGCTCTTCGCGTGAAGGTTCACCGCCTCGGAAGCGGCGACCACAGCTTGTTCCGCAGCGCCGAGCGCGGCGTCAAACGTCTCGGGAACGCTGTCGTCCAGGAATTCGAGTACCGCGGTTGCGTCCGCACCCTGCATAGTCGGAAATTCAGGTCGGTTCTGTTGCAGGTCGTACATCGCAAGCGTGCGCTCTGCGTTGGCTAACTCGAGCAGACATCCCGCTTTCGCGTTCTTCACCGCAGCGAGAAGGCGGGCGGCGGGGAGCGACGAACGCAGCGGATTCAGTGAGTCCTCGCACGCCGCCGCGAGGATCGTTTCAGCTTGCAATTCAGCTTCGTTAATAACATTTCGTATGGTTTTAAGCGCGGGGCGGGGATCTCCCGTCGCGGATGGGTCTTTGTACATCAACGCTGACAACGATAGCAACGCCTTGACCAAAAGCATGCTCCCGCCGCACGACCGAAGAATCGTGATCGCTTCTGAAACGGCGCGCACCGCGCCTTCAAACAGCGCGTCCGGCTTTTTGTCGCCGAGAAGAAGCACTTGTCGCATTTCAACCTGTAAAACGTTGGAAAGTTCCACGTGAAGGTCCGCTAAAACCATCTTCGTGTCCAGTGAATCACCCCTTCCGGCGAACACTAAACGGTTTCGTAACAGCTTCAAAGCCGTGAGCAACGAATCCTTCGCCGAGAGTTGCCCATCGCGCGTCGCCAACTTGTCCTTTGAAAAATCGCTCAAGTTTTCTCCCCAAAACGCGACGTCGCCGGCGCACGTCTGCCCGCGGAGCTGGAACCGGATAGCGTCCACGGGTTTGTTTCCGTGTGATGCGCACTTCGCGAGGTAAAGATACGCCCACGCCTCGATTTCCGTATCGCCGTGTGCGTGCGCGTGCACGACCGTTTCCTGCAGCAGCGCTGCAGCGGCGGATAAAGCGCCTCGCCGCACGAGGTACGCGCCTCGCGCCAGCCAGTAATCACGCAGCGCCAGCGGACGCAGCGACTTGGACGTTGATACCTCCTCGGGCGTATCTCCCCCAGTTTTTAACGCGTCAGCCCGCTTCACCTCCAGCCGACCTTGCTTTTCTTCCTCGGCTGATAAATCCAAAGGTCCGGCGAGCGTTTCGTGCAAGCTACAGGCGCTGCGCAGGAGCAACGCGTCGCACGTCGCGGCGAGTTTCAAGTGATACACGGCGACCAGCGCGTCGTCCTTCGCGGCGAGCTTCGCAATCAGCATCCCCAGCTGCCACAGCGGCAGACACTGAACATGCATACTGCGGATTTCAAGTTCTCCGCAAAGGTACTCGATGTACGTGTGGAGCATCTCCGGCCTTCCGAGAGAATCGATTGTGATTTCAAACTCACCGGCGTTTTTGCGAACCGAAGCGTACATCTCTTCCGAAAACGTAAGGTGCGCCCAATCCTCCGCAGTTTCTGGAAGAGGCGCTCCCCCCGTCGCTTCAGTCATAGATTCACGCAGCAAACGCGACGCATATTGCTGCGCCATGAGCAGGTGGTCAGTCCGGGTATCGTTGTTACCCGATATTTTGCTCAGCATCAAGAAGACCCGAATCGCTGAGCACATTTGTTTTGTTCCAAACGTCGTCTCGATCGGCGCGACGTCGTCGCTTTGCGAGGGATCGATAGCGAGCAAAACGTCCACGGCGGAGAGAAGAATATCTTCGGCGTCTGACACAGGTTGGCCACTGCTAGTGTGGAGCCACTCCGCGAAGTCCGCCATGTATTCGACTTGCACAGTGGGTTTACCTTTCAGCACGTGGATCGCTTTGCGGTGCGCTCGAATCGCGTCAAAGGGCACAGTCGCCTGCGCCGCTAAAACCGCCCAAATCTTCGCCTGCATTTCCTCTTCGTATTCGGAGATTATGTCAATGTCCTCGTCCACGCTCTTCCCGACGGAAGAAAGGAACATGACTTTGTACTCCCACAGAGGTTTGTGTTCATTGCTTGGTAAAGCCTTGAACGCGGCATCGACTTGTTTCGCGCCTTGTTCCCACGCAGATACATCCATCAGGCAATCGAACAAAAGCACGTACGCGGATTGCAGAAATTTATAATCGCTCACCTTCGTGGCGCGCGCCGCGTCGAGAATCAACTCCAGCGGCTCGACCAAAACTTTTCGCACTGACGCTGAAGCCATGAAGCTCGTGCCCGCATTCCAGAAGCATTTCGCAGCGTGACACACTATATCGCTACGTTGTGCACGTCGACCGTAATTTGCAGCCTCCACGAACTGTTCAAACGCCTTTTGCTTCAACGCGTTCTGCGCTGATTCATCTTGACGCGCCGGTCGAAGCAAACCGACGATGCTGCTTCCATACGCGCAAGCCGCGACGCCGGACCAGTACCAGCTCTGCCGGGACGCACTGTAATCCGGCGCTTTGCTAAGCACGGAAGCTTGCTCGCAGCACTCGATTGCAGAGCCAAACGATTGAATCGCGAGACCAGCCTGACCTAGCCTGGCCCAAATCTCGACATCGCCGACGACGCCGGCGCCTTCCGGGCGGAGCAGGCCAATCGCGCGCGTCAAGATTTCGCCGCCATCCTTTGGGTCACCTTTCGTGATGCGCGGAATCAACGCCGCTACCTGAGCCACAACATCATCTTCAACCGTCACGTCAGCCGTGTTTCCTGATGATACTTGCAGTCGGCCGAGCATAGCAGAAATTCTTCGAGTACTCGTCTCATCAACGCGGGGCAGCGCGGATTCGCAAGTCGCAATAGCTTGCTTCATTTTTTCGGAATCCTCCAAGGCGCGCGAAGCAAACTGCGCACAAAGCACGTCGTAATCGGTTACTGCAATTTCCTCTGTTTCGTCTGGCTCCACGGACGTTTCTGGTTCCTCGCCGTCGACCTCTGAGGGTGTCTCAGTCGATTCCATTAGTGCAGAATTGGCAGACAGATACGCCTCGTGTTCGTATCCCGAAGCGACGAGGTGCGCATAGTTTCCAAGCAAAACCGGGTCACAATCGTCGAGCTTGTTGAGCTCTTCAAGAAGCGGAGCCGAAACAGCGAGCATCTCAGCATATCTGTGGTTCTTGATGAGGTCTATATATGTGTTCCACGCGTACGTCGCGGCGTTCATGACAGCCCAACTTTCGTTGACGCTCATTCCGATACGCGCAGCCCGAAGGAAAGCCGCCGAAGCGCCGTTTTGCAAATCAGTATCTGAATCACCTCCAATACTGTCAACGTTTACTTCTGCGGGCGGTACAACAGGTTCACCTTTCCCCTTGAGCAAAGCAACGCAGGTCACACTATCGACAAAGTTCGTCTCGATCTGCTGGACTACGGCCTCTTTGTCGTGTGCGGGGTCCCATCCCGCGATACCGAAAACATTTGCCACGCACTTGTGAGCGAGCGAGAACAATTTCGCGTCAGCCGCGGTTTCGCACATATTCGCCCATAGGTTCATACGTGCAGTCGCTTTCCGTCTGACCGTCTCCGGGTCGACGTTGTCGGCCGGGGTATTGGTATGAACACTATTTGTCTCATTTTCTGGGGCGTCGCCTTCCTGCGCGTCCACCTCAGTCGTGGTTTCCTCCTTCACGGGATACGGGAGCAATTTATCCAGAGACGAGAGACGGTCAAACGCGTCGTGTAACAGGTTGGCGCCGTTCCTGGCACTCTTGGCATCACGCGCCTGCTCCGTGAGTAGCAACACTTGATCTTCAACGCCCTCTTTATCGTCATGAAACCCGCCTTTAATCTTCAGCATGTGTTCCAGCGGGACGAGATACCGATCCAACGGGCGCTCGTACCCTGTGCGTTCCACTTCCGTTTCGGTGGCTGTGTAATCTAGGGTAAGGCCCTTAGAGACATGCGCGTGCGCCTCCTTCAAGTTGTCCTCTGCAACATAGCAGTGCGCCAGCTCCAAGTGTAACGCAGCGCGCAGTCTATTCAGCGTCGAGTTCATTGATTCAAGCGCGTTCGTTGCGGACGCAAAAACAGGAGTAAGGTTGTGGCGAAGGTCAGGTTGCAGCAGCGGCAGACTCGCTTTCCAGATAAGTTGGCATGCATCCTGTACGCCGCTGCTATCTTGTAGCCGAAGAAATGATGAGAGTTCTTCGTCGGTTCGATTGACCACGGATTTATGCACTTCGATAGCTGAGGGATTCAGGGTTCCTTTCTTGTCGCCCAACTTGTCGAGCGCCAGGAGATGAGAAGTCAGGGCACCGCGAGCGCGCGCAAGCGTAGATTCTGAGGCTCCCGAACGACGTACACACCAGTCGGCGAGATCTCGAAGCTGGTGCTGGGCTGCAATCCACCCGATGTATGCTACAGAATCCATGTCTGCCCCCTCCATAGATTGATTCATGGCATCACCTTCACTGCTCGCTGCGGGATCCACCTGTCCCCAGGCTTCTTTCAAAGTGGATTCAACCTCCGCCACGTCCTTACACGCTCCAGAGCGGACAAACTGAACAAGAGCCGCGGCGCCATCCGCGCCGTCTCCGCCCTCTTTCTTCCCGCTCAACGCACCAATATGCGACTTGAGCTTGACAATCGTAGTCGACAGTGCGGGAATTGCGTCTTTGCACAGTTCATATGCTTTCGACGCCACCTGCAGTGCCTCATCGTTTTTGTCCGCGTCGCTGAGACACAGCGCGTGCAGACGCATGAAATGAGAGCGCCACGCTTCGTGGCCCGTGACGCTTTCCAAACCCTGGGCGATGAGGAATGAGGATTCCACAAGTTGCTTTCGGGTTCCGGTCTTCTGTAAGGGCCGGGATATGACAGAATAGTGCACGCTCGCGTCAAACACCAAGAACAGATACCGACGATCCGAAAGAGCCAACTTGAGTCCCTTGAGGAGAAATCCCAAAGCATCGAGAGTGCCAACAACCAAGGGGCGGCCTGTCTGTCCTTCGCAACCGATGGCGTGGAGCAGTGCCTTGGCGTACCAAGCCCGGCACACAAACTGGTCCTTCAGCTCGAGAGAATCACCCTCTCCTGACTCGAGAAAGTAAAGCTCAAGAGCGTTGGTCGCGATCGACTTGGCGCGGAGCTGTGGTAGACGAGGAAAAATGTGAGTTGACCGAACCGCGGAGACGAGCATCCCAAGCGAGTGCACACATGGAGGAAGTAGTGAGAATGTGAATACGAGGATGCGTACCTTCACCGCTGTCTCTGCACACAGAACAAGTACGTCTCTTCCGACACGCTCTTGTGGAGCGCCAGCGAGGGACACGAGAATGTCAGCGTGCGCCCGTCTCAGAAGATCGGCATCGTTTCGCCGAGTTGCCTCACTGAGTGAAAGCCGAATGGCCTCGGGCAAGGGAAGCATCGCAGGTCCTTCCCGCATGGCACCTAGTACGGGCAGCACATCGTGGCTGTATGAGTGGCCCTTGACAAATTCCGCCTTCGATAATCTCCGCTTCCGAGCGGGTCCTCCAATGGCCTTTATTTGGCTCATCCGATGATTCAAACTTTTGTCGCGGCCAAAAAGCGCATCGAATTGGCAATCGGGGATATTTACTTTTTTTGCGCCCGGGAGTGCCGCACTGTACGACGCACAAAACATGTCGTCGTGTGCTTTGTCGGCTAATCTGTCACCGACCTCATTGAACAAAAGCAACTTAAACGCGACTAAGCGCTCGGGGAGAAGGATAAGTGGTATTACCAGGGCTGGAAAGATGGGTAGCTCGAATGACCCGCAGATATTTCCTGACGTGGGCGGTGTGTCTGCCGCCCTCGCTGACCTCACCATGAGCGCGGCCAAAAAAGCAATCGAGGAGCGTGGCTCGTTCGCGGTCGCGGTCGCGGGTGGCTCTTTGATCAATCTGCTCGGCGGGTTAAAGGACAAGAAAGAAGTGGATTGGAGTAACTGGCACGTGTTTTGGGTGGATGAGAGATGTGTGCCACACAGCGACCCCGACAGCAACTTCGGGGGCGCCGTGAAGGCTTTGCTTGGTGAAGTGCCCATTCCTTCTACGCAACTATACGCGATTGATGAGAGTTTGTGTCCACAAAACGCTGGGGCTGCTAAGGCGTGCGCTGAGGAGTACGATGCGAGGTTAAAGTCGTTGTCGCGCGAAATTCTTCCGCTTTCAGATGCGGGGCTTCCGGTTTTCGATTTGCTGCTCCTCGGCTTCGGGCCCGACGGTCATATATGTTCGCTGTTTCCCGACCATGCTCTTCTGAGCGTGACGGAGCCTTGGATATTGCCCATCACTGACTCGCCGAAACCCCCACCAGAGCGAATCACGTTTTCCTTACCCGTCGTGAATGCAGCCAAGTCCAAGTGCTTCACCGCGGTGGGCGAAGGCAAGGCGGAGATGGCGGCGACCATCATCGCGAAGAGTTCGTCCAACGGCGACTCGCACATTCCAGCCTCGCTAGTGAAGGGAGAAATCGTTTGGCTCATGAACGAAGCGGGGGCGTCGAAACTGTAGATGTTGTAACGTAATTCTCTGCATTTCCTCGATATTTATTTAACTTCTAAAGGTACAAAGTGCTCCCGCACGGGAGCGCAGCTGCGCAGCTGCTGTTCGTTATGTAAATTCAAATGTCCTTGCGTAAGGACGTGCGCGCGCTTATCCCCCTTGCCCCAGTTCGGTACGGCGGATGAAGTTGAATTCCTCATCTTCGTCCGCTGTCGCGCCGTTCTTACCGTTGATAGGGTAAGCCCCTCCGCGAAGGTCACCCCCCATCATCTCCAGCTCATCGAGCGACGTGTTGTTGGGGAACAGGGCGTCTCTTTCCGGTTCGCGGAAAGACACGATGGCGTCGCTCATGAGCATGCCCCCCCCCGAGTTCCCGTTGCCGTCGTATGCCGGTGCCGAAAGCTGCACGAATTGTTCAGCGTTCGCTTCGCCAGCGTTGAGCTCGTTCTCGAGAAGACCGGGAAGGTCGATACCTCCCTGATCGTGCGAACGAACGTTGGAAGGCGCCCCCGCGCCCGTCTGTTTGACCGCACCTGTCTTTTGCCTTTTCTTTTCCCTCTCCTCCTTGCTTTCGTCCTTACCTCCCGCGCCCGACGCTTTGGACGCCGGCGCCGTCTCCTTCTTAATAGCCGGGGACGATCCCATGATTTCTTTAAACAGTGACAGAGGAAGCTCGATGGGAGGGGGAAGCTTCACCGGCACGACAGGGGGAAGGGAAGGAGGAAGGGAACCGCCCGCCTTCGTCACCTGATTCCGGAGCTCCAAGTTCTCTTTGTACAGCTTGTCCGCTTGCTTCTGTACCTTCTCCAACTCGGCGCGCAGGGACGTGCTTTCGCGCACCAACTCTTGCGCCTTGCTGGACAAGAGCTCACTTTCTTCCTTCTTACGTTGTTTCGAGCGCCTGGCGGATTCGCGGTTCGCTTCTTTTCTACGTTGCGTCTTGACGTCGCGGTCCCGAACCTGCACGCCGCCCTCTTGGGCATTCGCTTGCGAGCCGTTTCCATTCGCGCCTTCGCCGTACGGCGCCGAATACCAGTAAGGCTGAGAAGCCGACTGCTGCATCCCCGCGTACGCCAGCTGCTGCTGGTACGCCTGCTGATTGGGATAGCCCCCTGACTCCGAATACTGGTGCGAGCTCTGTCCTTGCTGCCTCGCGTCCTGGTAGTAATACCCCTGCTGCTGTTTCGCGAAAACAAGGAAAAGTGAGTCAGATGTCATATGGTATCTGGTTGAGATAAGAGTGGGTGACGAAATGGGTGTTCGCGGGACGTGGAGTTGTGTCTCGGGGGGGTCAACGCGGGGATCGCGACGTACCTGCTGCTGCGCGTAGCCGTAGGAGTTTCCGGAAACACTCACGCCTCCGTTATACCGGTCATCGCCGTCCGAAGCCTGCGCCGCCGCTCGCTGCTCGCGCTGCATGTTGGACGCGACGACGTGTGGTTCCTGGTTGAGAAATTTGTCACGGACCGTCGGACGCGCGTCTTGTTACGGAGCGAACAGACGGACGTTGACCACGAAAGTTTCGCCGAAAATGCGCCGTGCTCACGAACAACCCTTGGATAAAGGCGTTCGGGGCTCCACCTGCGTGCGTACGCGGTGTGTGGCTCTGCGACGTGGAAGTCTTGGACCCCCCGCTACGACAGAAATGGCGCGTAAAAAACGCGTTCGAAGAGTCGCGAAGTGTTCCCCCGCTCCCCTTTCGCGCCCTGCTGCCGCGCGCGTTACCCCACGCGTCCGCCGCAAGTAGCGCGTCGCTGCTTCGTGTGTCGCTTAAGGACGTCGAGGCAAGTCGATGTCTGGAAGCGCGCACGCTGCGCGTCGAGTTGTGCTTGGATAGGGTAGGACCCCCACGACAAGTGGACGCTCAAATCTAAGAGAGGCGACTGGAGGAAAAAATCTTTGGATCAGAGAGTTCTAGAGAGCCTCTACAACTGCCAGCTAAGCCCATTGGACGAGGAGATACGCACTTCAAGGAACGAGAGGGTAGTCTCTTTAAATGGGAAAATATAATGCTTCTTGGGACAACCAATGGGAAGCGCTCCTCCAACTTAGATTTTTGGGAGTTTTTGGTGAGTCGTTTTCTCGTCGATTTAGGCCAAAATGGCTGGCGAAATAACTCGTCGCGATAGACCTCCAAAATGGAAAAACATTGGCGCACAGACATTTATTTGCTTTTTCTTGGCTTTGCCAACACCCCGCGGCTCTCTTCGATTTCAAGTCCACACCACGGCTTGTCTAGGCATTGCGAGGGGCGCATCCGTTTCCAGTGGGGTTCGGAATCGGCATAATGGCGTACAGACGAAGCAGTCGCGTATGGTCGCTCCTTGTCCTTCTCATCGTGGGTCTGTGCTCGGCGTCGGCGAGTGCGCAAGCGACTGGTGAGCCGTGTCAAACGCGTTCGATTCCCGTGGGCGTCTCCATCGTGGAGACGAGTGTTGCGCGCGAGAACAGCCAAACATACCTGGGCTTGCTGGCGTTTTTCGGTTCAACCGTGGATGCGGGCCCGCGGGGAAGCGGTGACCCTATTCCTCTCGTCGTGGCGTCGGATAGAAACGCGTGTGCACCAATCGCAGAGGTGGCGGGCAAAGCGGTGTTGATTTGGCGGGGAGAGTGCGCGTACATTGAAAAGGCGCTCAACGCCCAAGACGCGGGCGCTGCGGCGGTGATTGTGGTCAGTGATGAAGAAGAGATGAGCCCCATGTCGTGTGCTGGTGACGCGAGCGTTACGATTCCCGTGATGCAAATTTTGGAGGAGGATGGAGCGCAGATGGAGCAAGACATCGCCGCGGGCGGCGCCACGGTTGCCATCACAGAGTTGAAACTAAAGGGAACCGTAGATCTCACTGCGTCCACCGCGCTTCTCGCGATGGCTTCGTTGACCATTATTTTCGGTGCGGTGTGGTCGTTGTCCGACCAAATGTCACACTTCAAAAAGGATGAAAATGGTTCCGACCACGGAGGCGGTCGTGCCGCAGCAGCGCAAGGAAGCGGGCTGGAGGGACTGGAGATCACGGAATCGAGCGCGGCGTATTTCGTCGTCTTCGCGTCGGTGGTGCTTTTGGTTATCTTCTTCACCATGCAGCACTGGGTGTTCATCATCATCAAGGGTGTTTTCTGCTTCGCGGCGGTGCAAGGTTTAACCGCGCTGTTTTTCGCGGCGATCGAATCGAACTTTAAGTCGATGTCACAAGACATCGACCTCCCCGTGTTTGGCACCGTGAACGCCGTGTCTGTACCGAGCGTCGGTCTTGCGGTGACCACGGTTTTGGTCTGGCTCATCAACCAAGGTGCGGATTGGGCGTGGGTGCTTCAGGATATTATGGGAATGTCGTTTCTCGTCAACGTGTTGCGTCTCGTGCACCTGCCCAACCTTAAGGTTGGCTCGATGCTCCTGATGGGCGCTATGTGCTACGACATCTTCTGGGTGTACATCCAACCTCATTTGTTTGGAAACGAGAGCGTGATGGTAAAGGTGGCCAAGGGTGGTGAAAAGCACGAGTCCTTGCCCATGTTGTTCCTGTTTCCTCGCCTTGGAGGGTCTACTGGAGACTTTTCCATGCTCGGATACGGCGACGTCATCTTACCAGGCTTGCTCATCGTACACAACCACTTGTTTGACAACAGGAAGGTTGAGTCGGGACGGCCGCGCGTGGGGTACCTGGTGCCGTCCATTGGAGCGTACATCGCAGGCTTGTTGCTGACGTTCATGGCGTTGTACTTCGAGGTTGGAGGACAAGGAGGCCAGCCCGCGTTGTGTTACCTCGTGCCCACTGTTTTGGGGGGTACCGTGGGATACGCGCACTGCCGAGGAGAGCTGAAAGAGATGTGGCGTGGCGGAGATTTAGTGGACGACGACGAGGAGGACGAGGGTGAGCGCCTGATCGGTACCGGCGCGACCAACAGCACAGCAGCTAACGCGTGATACGATAAAGCACTAGTCTATGTTCTATTAATTTCTAACCTAATTGTTGCTATCAACGTTGAGGGTTTCTCTCCCTTTCCTTCCGCGTTTCTCCTCACATTCACGCTTGCCCTTCTTTTTCGTTTTGCCCTTTTGCTACCAACCTCGGAGCGAACCCGCAGACTCGACACGGTTGAGAGCCTGGTGGCTGGGATTGCGCACTGCGTTCCGTCGGATACGCACAAGCTGGACAACACACAATCCCCTTCAGCAGAGAGCGAGGTAGGCTGTTTTCCCGCGCCACAGACTGCGCCGAGAACATGAGGTCGGCGGCAACCTGCGGCATCTCCGGCGCCATCTTCAGCGCAGCATCTCGGAGAAACGCACAGCGGCGAGCGGCTGGCGATTTGATGTTTCCTCCACTGGACCCTTTCGTCTGGGCCCTTAGGCTCTGCCTTTGGTCCGCCCTCTTCATACCCCCTCACGGGGCACTTCGCAATGAACATGCCAATGCGCGGAAGGAAACTAAATGCAAACCAACAAACCCGCTTTTGCAGCTTTTCCACCTCAACAAAAATCAAAAATCAAAAAATACGAGCTTTTTCCCAAACAAGGGTTGTTGCTGTCCAGGGCTACCGTTCTCCCATATGCGCCTTGCACACGCACATATCAAGTGCATGGCCATCTACGGGATAAAATAGAAAGTATATCGTGCCCAGCTTGACCCTCAGTTACGCCTCAGCAGAGTGGGAGGCGGGCAACCAAATCACGGGGAACCCTGAAAAAACAAACATCGGGCACGGAAAAGAGAAATCCGCCACGTGAGGAAGGAACATGTCCCCCGGGAAGGTGTCTGGGGGACAAGGGGGTTTCCTCGCCGGATATGCCTATTTTTTCCGTAAGTATTAGGACACTCGGTGCCACCTTTACCCCGAAGCTTTCCTGAGAACCTGCGTTTCGTATCGTGCGTGTAGCGCTCGGGATGACAAAGTCGGCACGAGAAAGATTCCATTCCACTTTTGCTTTCCAATACCACGTTCTCATCCACTCCCCCCATCCTACATCTCTATTCGCAGTAACACAAGCTGTGTCGAGGTTACTGCCGTTCATCGTAAACGCGATGGTAGCTCGACGGCTCACGCCAGAGGAGTTCGGCGTTCCGACGGTGCACTTTCAGCTGCTGTCGGCAGTAATCTTAACAAGCAGAGAGGGTTTCCGCCGCGCGCTCATGCGAGACACAAAGGCCACAAAAGATAACTGCCAAGGTACGCTTTGCACGAGTCGACTATTACCGTGTATACTGGTTCGATGAGTGTGACATACTGACAATCAAACCCTTTACTCACTTAACAGAGGCTGCCAGCTGGCTCGTGGTCCCGCTCGGCGCACTTTTGTCTGCAGCGGTTCCAACCACAGTGTTCTTCGCAAACGGGCTCACTAAAACTGATCCGTACGCACAAGCGGTCGCCCTATACGGCATTGCAGCCTTCTTAGAGCTCCTCGCAGAGCCCTTCTATATCAGGGCACAGAGACGCTCGAAGTTCAAGCTTCGGCTTGTGACCGAGACGATCGCGACGCTCGCTCGAAGTTTCGTCACGTTTGTCTTTGTCACGAAGCCAGAGACGGGTGTCACGGTGCCTCTCGCATTCGCTTTCGGCCAGCTCGCGTACGGTACCTGTATCTGGTTGATGTTCGCAGCAGCACAGTGGGAATTCGTAGGGGAGGGAATCGATTTGATACGTGGAAGAAGCTCAATATCGTGGGGAACACTGACGCTTCTGGGAACGTTTACACTACAGGTACGTACGCTTGAGTTTCGACGATTGTATCTGATCTACGCGCGCGTTCTGTGCTCCAAAGCATCCTACTGACATCTTTCATCATTATGTGTATCTTACAGGCGGTGTGGAAACTTTTACTATCTGAGGGGGAAAAGGGAGTGTTGATGTTGGCAGGAAGTGCAGATGCACAGGGGACTTATGCGTTGGTTTCAGCGCTAGGAGCGCTATTCGTGCGCATCGTTCTACAGCCATTCGAGGTACGTCTCACACACTTCTTCGCGAAACGAGCTAACGAACTTTGGAACATTATAACTGACGTTGCGTTATGATTGATACCACAGGAAGCCGCATTCCTGATGTTCGCAGGCGAAAACACAAACAAAGATGCAAAGAAGAAAACGGCCAATGAAGACGAGCGAAGGTACGACAAATTCAAAAGCGCGTTCAAAAAACATTTTATTTACTTCCGTACTGACTTCTTATTGCGCGCAGAAAATTCAACTCGCTGATGAAAATCGCTGTCGTTCTTGGATTATTGTCGGCTTTGCATGGTCCACAATATTGCCATTTGGCGCTAAACCTGCTGTATGGCGAGCGATGGGCAAATGCAACCGGGGCGGCTGCTACTCTAGGTAAGATTATAACTGCTCTTCTTTTCATCTTGACAGCTCTCTAACTTTAACTAACACCGTCTCTATTTGATCTGCAGGCGGTTTTGCTGTCATGATCTTATTTCTAGCGGTGAACGGAATAACAGAAGCTTACGCGCATGCGGTGATGAGCCCGAAGGAACTTGCGTCTGCGAACATGGTGCTCTTGGTAAGTTAACATGAACGTGCCCGTGTCTCGTTTCCTAGTGCTAACTCATTTTCTCCCCTTCTTCGCAGATTACTTCGGTATTCAACGTTGCGGTTTCGGTTGTGCTGCAAGAATATATGGGTGCTCTTGGCCTCGTCGTGGCAAATTGCTTCGCGATGTCGATACGCATCGCGTACACGCTTTGCTACATTCGTTTCGTTCGATTCTCGTGGACATCTGAAGCAGCGTTCTTGCCTGCGCTCATGCCTCGAAAGCAGCTTTTGTTGTTGATGTGCGGAACTTGTGCGCTCACACTCGTGACGTCAAAAATTCATAGCGCCATACACGTTTTAGCGGGAGCATTTACGTTGCTCATCACGTTAGCAGCGCTTTTGAAATTCGAGCGGTCGTCTTTGATGACTATCGGACGGTCCTCAAAAAAGGAGGAGTGATTTTCCAGTGTATTCTTTGTTTCTATTGAATCTATATCCTATGACTATTTAGTTCGAAATTCGTGCACTTTCGCTTTTTTCTCCGCATTTGATATTTTTTTGCTTTTGATTTTTTTCTTCGGAGCACAGTCCAGTTTTCCTTCTGATTTTCAAAAATCTCTATTCGTGAGCGTCTCCTCGTCCTCCTCAAAGTCCTCTGCGCTAAGCTGGTAAAAGTTGCTGCTTGATGACGCCTGCGCTTGCCTGGCAGCGCCCTCAAGAGTATCTTGCATCACCACGCCTTTCGTCTCTGCCAGATAGGTCGTCGCAAAGCACGCCGCTGCTGAAGCCCCGCCGAATACGATAAAAGGGAGCGAAGGACTCCACGTTTGAAGGATAATTATTTGCGGCGCGGCGATGCCTCCGACCCTCGCGACGAGAGAGCAAGTTCCCAAGGCTGCGCTTCTCACTACCGTTGGGAAAATTTCCGTCGTGTACAGGAAAATCATGTTGAACGAAGCTGCGATTCCAAACCGGCCAAGCAGCGCAACAGCAGTCTGTCCACCCCCGGTGGAAAATCCACTCACGAGACACCCGAAGCCGGCTACCGAGAGAAGGAACATCAGCGTGCGCTTCCTCCCCACTTCCTCCACCGAAACCTGGGCAAAGGCATATGATACCATTTCGACGAGAGCTGATAGGATGTTGTTGAGATAGATCGAACCCCCGAGTGAACCAACATTTAGTGACAACCCATAGTACACCGCGCTGTTGACGAAGAAGATGAAGCACATTGCGAACAGACGCGTTCGAAGCGCCGGGTACGCAAGTACCGCAGCGATGCTCGTCGAGCCGACTGAAGATACTGTCGGCCTTTTGAGACGGGGCAAGCCCCGCGGAGGTATAACTTGTCCGTTCCCCTTGGCGAGGGCGGTAAGAACCTCGAGCGCTTTCTCCGGTTTTCCAGCGATGAGCAGCCACTTTGGTGACTCGTTCAGCAGCGGCGCGCTGACGACGCAATACAATGCAACAGAGACGATGACGAAGACTGTGTACGCGCGCCACTCCGTGATGCCCATGGCGATTAATGACATCACGACAATACCCGACGCCCACCAATATTGAGTGGCGATACCCAAACGGGAGCGCCACTTAGCACCTATAGGTTCTATGCTGAGAACGAACGACGCCACGCCCACGCCGCCGCACCCGAAACCGATGATAAACTTACTCCAAAAGTATGGCCCGAAACTAGATACGGATGCGCTGAGCGCCGACCCGAAGCCCCCGACCACAAGTGATAAATACATAGCCGGCTTTCGTCCCCGAAAATCTGCTAGCTGTCCGACCATCCCCGCTCCAAAGAAGAATCCCGCAAAAAACATAGAGTCAGCCGCTGACACTTTCCAAGCGTCGCCACAGATGAGATTCCACTCCGACCGTATGGAGGCTGACTTGGAGACCCACTCCCATTCGTCGCGTTCAAGGCTGCAATTATCACCACCTGCGCAACCATCAGGGGTAAGGCAACGCCATGCAGGATCGCGTTCGGTAAAGACAGACATGAGGGTCATAAACACGGTGGGCATCCAAGCCAAGGACGAGAGCACGAAGTGTCTCAACTGAGCTCTACCTAAATCTCCGACGTGCAGAGAGATCAACTCTTCCACTGTCAGTCCATCGTCTCGCGAAGGCTGGGGGGAATCATCGTCGTCGTACTCTCCCGATTCAACTCCAGATGCCGATGATGGCATCATCTCCCCAGCACCGTGACCCCAGCTCGGCGGCGCCGACTCTGCACTGGGTTGGCCAACCCTCGTGGTTCTTATCTGCGTAGTTTTATTTTGATTTTTTCCCTCGGAACTGCCTCGGAAAATTCAATTGTGATGGGTGTCACCACGGGCGTGGCAGTCACTCCGGACTCGCCTCTGGGCAAAACCATTATGTCGACGATTCCTGTCTTCGGCAACGTTAAGGACGTGTATGGACCGGATAGCGATGTCGAGGAGCGATACGCCAAGCTCGTTGCGGCCTTCACGGAAACCCACGGAGAAAAACCAGATCTGTTAGCGCGTTCTCCGGGACGCGTGAACCTCATCGGCGAGCACATCGATTACGAGGGATACAGCGTGCTCCCAATGGCCATTGCGTTGGACACGATCGTAGCCATCAAAGCAGACCTCGGCGCTGACAAGATTCTGGTGTCCAACACGGACCCTAAGTACACGGCGAAGGAGTTTACCGTCGACCCTGACCAGGTGGTAGATACCTCAAGCCACCACTGGACCAATTACGTGATGTGCGGGTACAAAGGGGTCTTCGACTTTCTGAAAGAGGCAAAACGAGATGCACCCAGTGCGGTGGGCATGCGAATCATGGTCGATGGTGTGGTACCCCTGGCTAGTGGATTAAGCAGCTCATCTGCGCTGACTTGCGCCACCTCGGTCGCCGTGATGGCTGCGCACGACCTCTCCTTTACGAAACCTGAAGTTGCTGACTTTACGTGTAAGTGCGAAAGACACAGCGGAACGCAGTCTGGAGGTATGGATCAAGCTATCAGCATCATGGGAGAGAGGGGTGTTGCTAAGCTAGTGGATTTCAATCCCGTGCGTGCGTCGGACGTGAAGCTGCCTGAAGGCGTGGCGTTCCTGATTGGTAACTGTTTAGCGGTTTCACAAAAGGCGGTGACGGCGCACGAACGGTACAACTTGAGAGTCGTCGAGTGCCGACTCGCCTCGATTGTCCTTGCGATGGAGCTCGGAAAGTCGAACACAGAAGCGCTCGAATACTCCACTCTGAGCCAAGTGCAGAAGCTGATTGGGACCCTGGAGGAGTCAGAAAGCGCGGCGATGAAGCATCTGCACACCGGGGCGTACACCGCGGATGAGCTGAAAGAAAAACTGGGACAGTCTCTTGAGACGCTTTTTGTGGCTTCAGAAGCTTCTTTGATGGTGCTGCAACACAACACCAGCGGTTTCAAGCTGCATGATAGGGCTGTACATGTGTATTCGGAAGCAGCGCGGGTGCATATGTTCGCAGACGAATGCAAGGATGCACCTTCACTCAACAGGCTTGGTGAGCTGATGGACGCGAGCCACAAGTCGTGCAAAGAGTTGTACGAGTGCTCGTGTGCTGAGCTCGACGAGCTCGTGGAGATGTTCAAGTCAGCGGGGGCTGTCGGTGCGCGTCTTACTGGAGCTGGATGGGGAGGATGCGCGGTGGCTTTGGTCAAACAAGATGCCGTGAAGGAAGTGCTCGCTCGTGTCAAGGAGGCTTTCTTTGATGCGCGCATCAAGAGTGGGGCACTGCGCAGCGAGGACCTCGGACAGATGCTATTCGCTTCGCTCCCGTCCAGCGGAGCCGCAATTCTCAAGGGCGTGTAGAAAATCACTGTGTTGTATGAAGATAAAGACAGCATAATATCAATGAATGTTTCTGATTAATATTCGCGAGCGCCAGGCAAATCGGTGTGCTTACTTGCCCTTCTCGCCCCAGAGGATGCTGTCAACATCCTGGCCCTTGCGCACGTACACACCGCCACTTTCGATCAGGCCCGGGCAAGGACGGTACGCCTTGATCGGCCACCATTTGAAAAGGGGGATGGCGCCCATGCCACCAATAATGCGGCCAGAACTATCACACTGCATTTTCTCCTTGGCAAGACCGCAAGAGTCGCAGCTTCCAGTGCACTTGGCGTCATCCTCCTGTTGTATTTCGCGAGGGGAGAGATACAAAAGTCAGTTTCTTGGTTCACGGAAGGGAGTACACTCGGCGCGGATGAAAGGCTGTTGATCGGTTCGTACCTTGCCCTCAGCGCGCAGCACGAGCCTGTTCGCGCGAGCGCCAGCGTTGCGAGTCGCACGGGTCGGCCTAAGGAAATATCAATGAGAGTGGAGAACAGAGTTAGTGTGCGAACAAAGGGACGACAAGAAGGAAGGCACATCCGTCAAGATAAAATGGACTCGAGCGCGGCACCAACCTGCGAGACTGAACGCGGAACGTCGCCGCTGTGCTGGTAGAGCACGACGCAAAAGCCATGGTCATCATGGACATGGTGGAAATGTCCCTGAACGGCGCGTGAGCTCGGTGCACACGGTTGTGTGACGAGATAGCTTCTCCAAAGTGAAGCAAACACGACGCTTGGTGACGTTGACAACTGTCGACGAGAGGTCCGCGAGCTGAAAATCACAGTGTTCTTTCTGTATTAAAAACTTGCCTCTCACGCCTTCAGAGACTAAGACCGCTTATAGAACTCCAAGTCGTACTGCGTCTGCTCGTCATCCTTGGAAATAGTTCCGAATGAGTTGCGGAGGCGCTTCGCTTGTTCCTTGTCCTGCTCGAGCACTGAATCGGGTACGACAGAGAACAACGCGTAGAGACGACCTCCGTAAACCGTAACGCAGGCGAAGATTGCGCCGAAGTACCCGTAAAGGTCGAAATCGATGTACGTTTGGCCATACGCTTCACGCTCGGTGACTTCGAACGCATCAGCGCCTGCAATCGCGTCCTGCAGGTCATAATCAGAAAGGGCAAGGTCTCCGAGGAGCTCCGAGCGGTCCTCTTTCAGCTTGTTGTATCCCGTGAGCGTCACGCAGTACACCTTTTCTGAAGACAATTTCGGGTTGCTCCAACGCGTGTCCGTGCCGTTCGTGGCCTTCTGAGTCTTGTTGATGGTGTCCGCGGTCCAGCCGTCGGGAATGTCATAGTAATACTTAAATTTTTCAAAGTTGTTCTCGTTTCCGCCGTATCCGCCGTACGAAGACGCCGACGTGGCCTCGCCATATAACCTCCGGAACCCGTCGCCGAGATCAGACGGGTTCTTGAAGTTCTCACCCTTGGCAGCCGCAGCGAGCGCGGCGGGGGACTCCACAGCTTTCGCTTCGAGCGGCACGAATCCCTAAACAAAAGAGGTTTTGATATAGTTAAAAGGAAGTATTGCTCGTCAGTCATAGCACGCGGTGAGATACGGGAACGACGCGGCGTAGGTGTAGGTTTGATTGATTGGAAAGAAGAGGCTTTTGAGTGGTAAAAGATCCTTACCGCGAGGGCGGCTGCCAGACCGGTGCCGATAACCTGCCGCCGAGAAGCATGGTCATCGTCCACGGAGGATGACTTGAGGTTAGAAGCCCGCACGACGACGCTCTTCTTCGGCGCCGCTGACTTCCGGTGGAGAGTGCTGAACCTGTGCAGTGTCAGGTGCAGCGAAGTGGAAACAGCCGAGGTCATTGATGACGTGGATGTACTTGTCGCGGTGTCGGTCGAACGCTGCTCGCCTTAGACGTGCGTGTGATATCTGCGAGGGTTGCGGTGGTCCAGCAGCGCAATGTACTACGACGGTGCGCGTGGTGGAGTGACTCGGAAGCTGTAGTGTGTCGAGACAAAGCGAAGCGAAGGGAAGCGACTGCGTTTGGCAATCACTGGCTGACTGGATAAGTGAAGTGTGCGCAGTGGTTTTTCGACAGTCCACGAAATTGCTAAAAATAATACGTATTATGATAACTCATCGTCTACCCACCCCCAACATCTTCACTTATACGAGCTTCGGCTGCCTTGGCATGTCTCGCATGCTCTGTCTTCGATGTGATCACCTTCTGGAACAAGTCGTGGAACCTGAAGAGCATCGTGTCCAGTAACGCGTTGCTCGTATTCGTGGTTTTCAGCCCGGCGTCCACCAGGCCCTTGACGCGTTCTTCTCGCAGCTCATCTTTTATTCCTTCCAAGTCGACTGCAATCCCCTCACAACCGGAGCTTCGGCACGCCATTATGAGTTCATCGAGAGAGCACAGCCCATGCACGTGCGCGACGTTGAGAAAGGTGCTATTCCCCCGAGTACTCCCTTCGCTGTTAAGCGAGCCGCCGCCAACGGAGGAGTCGAGAGTGTCGAACCTCTCCATGGACTTTGAACCGTGCATGGAGGATTCAGCTGGAAGTTCCATAGCTGGGAGTTCAGACCTACTGTTGGATCGTGCAATGGCAGCCTTTACTATTACTGGTGAACCAGAATCAGTCAGTTGCGGCGGTCGAGGTGGCTTTGGTCTTTCGCCGGTACCGTTTGGGACTCGCGAGGGAGCCGCGTCCATGAAACCTTTTTTACCGCCGCGGTATCTCATGCTCGCTTCACCCACCGCTCGCATTTCCATGTACAACACATTGAGCGATTGTTTACGTCTCACGCTTTCTTCCCTGATTTGCCTGTCGTCCCCGTCCAAGCTTCGCCGCACCTTCGTGTTTGCCTCCTCCAGCGCTTCGAGATTTGATGCGCTCGCGTTGTTGCTGCTCGGCGTGAGCGGCGAAGCGCCAATCGGGCCGCGGCGGCACGCGTTGATGGATTCTTCCTCTACCGACATCGCGAGCCAGTGTTGAATGGTCTCGATGTCTTCATCCCTGAGCTTGGACGCCATCAACTCGGTTGTTTTGCTGACGATTTCCTTATGCAGCTCCAACGCCGCGATGCATCCCTCGCTCGCGTACACCGACTTCGGCAACTTCGCCATGACGTTTTTAGCTGCGGAAATGCCCCTGGTGGTGAAAAATGGATGCTGCGCGCACTGCGCCGCGTTCAGACGCTTGTCTGGATCGACCAAAAGAAGTTTACCAACCAAATCACGCGCGGCCGAGGTGAAGGTCTCGTCGAAGGGCTCGTACGCACCGGCGAGTACCTTGTACAATCCTTGCACCGAGTGCTCAAACGGCATGCGACCGGAAATGATGAGATAGATAATCACCCCAACGGACCACATGTCGGACTGTTGGCCGTAGCTCCCACGTTGTTCAACCTCCGGTGCTTGGAACAAACTCGTTCCAAGAGGTGGCTGGTTCGCAATCCGATCCTCGCGATCCAAGTGCGTGGCGCGTCCGAAATCAATCAACGTGAGCCGTCGAGGTTTTTTCCCACTGATCATCAAGTTTGCGGGCTTCAGATCTCTGTACACCACCCCTCGTGAATGCACGTGCGCGATAGCGTCAGTGAGCTGTCGCAGGAGTGTCATCTTTTCTTTCACGATTTCATTGTGCGCCCGCCCTTCCGTTTCCTCCTTCTCCACCTCCAACAGGTACTTGATGAGGTGGTACCCTTCCACTCTTGACAGCACTGTGTAAATGTCATGAGGAGTCTGGTACCCGCCCAACAGCTTCACCACGTTGGGATGGTCGACGTAGGACAGGAGCTCAATCTCAGCAAACGCAGATGCGCGTGAAGCAGAGCTTCCGAACCCCCCGATGTGCGTGCGTTTCAAAGCCACGGACGAACCAGTCACCCGATGCTTCGCCGCGAAAACCACACCCTGCACGCCTTCGCCGATTTTATCTTCCTTCGGGTTGAACGCGTAGTCATCCTCACACAGTCTGTCGTGAGAGATGCTGATGGGGACTGGACCTGAGGAGGGGCTCGATACACATTGCCCCATCCCGGTTCCAGCACCCGGATTTGCGAATCTCCGGACGCCGGGGGAAGTGCACGAGCGGAGGGAGGATGCTTTGGTTTTGCCGACTTTTGGCCTTTTCGGATTCTATCGGTATTGACGACAGCAGATTTGTCACGCCGTTTCGGAAAATTCGTCAAGGACTGATTTATATTATATTCTACTAACGCCGTGCGTTAAAAACACTAAGTCTACCCGCCGTGCCCTTCGGCATCCAACAAACTGAGGTGAGGTGAAGAACTCGAGCGCTGTATGCTGCAAATCATCTTTTTGTACTCGTTTCCCCCGCGCAGAGACAGCTCTCGCGTTTCCCACGCGCGTCGATTTTCATTCACCGCGATTGTGTTGTCTATGTTTTCAAACATGTTTCGCCGGCTGTCTTTCAAGCCGTCAATCACGGGCGCGTCTTTCGGCTTTTCCGTTTTCATCCCGTAATTGACCATTATCGCCTTGAGTTCGCCTTTCAGAGACGACAACATGCTCTTCTTGGCCTTGCATTTCTTTTCCTTGATCAGGTCGTTCATGGAACCGATGTCGTGCACTTCCGTCGCGTCATTGAAGGACACTACGGAACCGACGCGACGCATCCCGCGGCCGCTGCCCCCGCTCTCGGCCCCATCAGGCTTCGACGACCGGACGTTGCGTTCGCTGTCTGGACCGCTCGATTCTCCATCCCCGGTATCGCTGAAACGCCTGTGACGTTGACTTTTGCTTTGACTCATGAACAGCCACACTTCGTTCGTTCCGTGTTTCGACACATCCGGCGTGGGTAACGGCGTGACGTCACATTCCGCAACCTCATCGATTGAAAACGCGGATATTTCATCCATGGTGTTGAACAGACTTCCTCCCATACTACAACTCTCACCTCCCGTCTGTTCCAAGTCCCGCCGTCTGTCTCGCTCTAAAAGCTCGTGCAACGGAGATTCGAGACCCGTCAACGCGTCCCCTCGCCGCACGCGTCCTCCCGCTTCGTCATCCTCGTCGATTGATTCGGGTGACGACTCCGCAGACGGCCCCCACTTGTCCTCGTCAGCAGTCTTACTGCTGGACGCATCATCGCCTTTACCCCGGCCGCTTAAATGAACAAACGCTTTGCTGTCAGACGACGTCTCGCCGCGAAGTTTCAGGAAAGATTCTCCTGAAACTTTTCCAGGCGAACCGCTCGATCCGCTCGTGGCGCTATCAGGCGTGCCACGAACCTGACCGTTACCAGGGATACCAATGGCTCTGGATGTCAACGCGAGATTGCTCACAGAAGCCGCCCTGTGCAAGCCTACACCGCCCACACCGTCATTCGGAACCGAGAAACTGCTGTTGC
>MDSY01118532.1_pt1 | contig 37955 bp, 27 predicted proteins | sample 811131 | NCBI WGS metagenome assembly MDSY01 (sample SAMN05326643, study PRJNA326480) | marine metagenome | isolation source: seawater | place: Atlantic Ocean: South West | collected 2010
TACACTGATGGCGCTCATCTCCTCTTAAACTCTTACAAGTCCCAAGTGCTGGCATGTTCTCCACAATCATAAATGGAGTATCATCTTCTAGATCCTCATCATCTTCGATTATCTCAATATCAGTATCATCGTCTAGTTCGATATCCTCAATTTCAAGTTCCTCTTCAATTTCCTCCTCGTCGTCAACAATTTCAATAACTGTAGTTTGTTGTGGCGGCGGTGGTGGTGGTGGTGGTGTTACAATGTTTACTGGGATTTCTTCATCGTCTAAAAGATCAGCATCACTTGTAAATCTTAATACATCCATTACATCATAGCTAGTCCATGATAGTGCTAGTAAAATTATAGAAAGAGAGGCAATAAAGCCGAGTACACGCCACGATGAGCGTTTGTTTTCTAAATCTGCTTTAGGAGTTTTACGGCTAATCATTTTCTTATTTTCTAGGGTTCGAAATTACTAAATACACTCGTTATCATTCAAGTATTATGCCAGATTATGCATAATTCCAATTTATCCAAGTGATGCAGTATAGGATTCAGCATCCATTAAACTGTCCAAATCTGAAGGATCATTAACTTTTACTTTAATAATCCAGCCATCTCCAAATGGATCATTATTAATTAATGATGGATCACTTTCTAGAGCTTCATTGAATTCTAAAATTTCTCCAGCAATGGGCATAAACAGATCGCTCACAGTTTTAACAGCTTCAATTGTCCCAAATACTTCCTCAGCATCTAATTCCTCTCCTTCAGTTTCGACTTCAACAAATACTATATCACCAAGTTCACCTTGGGCATAGTCTGTTACTCCAACAGTTGCAATATTTCCTTCGATTCTGATCCATTCGTGATCAGATGTATAGCGTAAGTCAGTAGGTATATTCATTTTTTATTGGTTCAAATTAAATCTAATTGCTATTCCAGAATTAATATTTGACGTTGCAAATGAAGTGGAGATTTTGGGAGAAGTCAACTGTTGATCGTAGAATCCTCTCAATGTTACTTTATCACTTATTTCTAAATCAGCTGAAAATTTAATAGAGACAAGCTTTTGACCAGCAGTTACCTGGTTTTGTTCTTCCTCCATTTTTCTAATAATCGTACTATTGTCTCTAATGTTTAAATCCAAACGCAATAATAGGTCTGTTTCCTTTAGCATCTTAATTGGCAACTTCCCATAAGTCTTCATTAAAGGATTTCTTACATCTGCAAATTTGTATCCAACACCTACTACAATACCATTTGTTTTAGTCTCGGTAATTTGATAATTCGTTAGTCCAAAATTCACACTTCTATCTCTTGTCAATTCAACTTTCAATTGAGGTTCATTATTTGAGGCTGTCTTGATAGTCATATCAAGTCCAATTAATGGAGATAGTTGTTCGCTAATGCTTACAGTGTTGAATTGTCTTTGACTTATATAATTCCCTTCTGGACCATTATCAGTTGCTGTTGGTAGGCCATTGAGTTCTTCATATTGAAGGTTAGTAGTATAAGAGGTACTCATCGTTGAACGATAAGTATGACTAAGATTAAATCTTCTGAATTTCTTTTTTAATGATGGAATCTTACTCAAACCATCATAGGTTACTCTCCAGTTTGGTGCAACCTTAGTTTTCATCACATCGAGATTAACATCTTGTGGATCTACACCTAAGTAGGCACTTAAAAAGGCTGGTATAGTAACGTCCTGAGATGTGCCACCCCACCCAGCATAATATCCAGTTTCAGGATCGATTTCATCTTCATTAAAAGTTATATCGTTGAGCCTAGACGAAATGACATCTCTGTTTTGAAGTAATTGCCTCCATATATCTGAATTGAAATTTTCATCATCATCAATAAAAGCTGTAGGCCAAGAAAAAATCGTTGCTGTAAAATTTCCTGTTTCAGTTGGTGATTCATAATCCCAGTCTTCAGAAAACTCGTCATATCTAAAGAAACTTTGCTGATTTCTTGATATGCTTCTATTTGCAGTTAGTTCAATTTTGAAATGCTTGATAGGCTCAATGTTTAATCTGCAATTAAATGTTTCAGTAAAAGATTCTGTATACTGTTGGTTCAAATATGGTTGTTGAACAAGCCATCCATTTGAAGCAGCATCATAAGCATAATCACCAACTCTATTACCAAATAAATCAGTATTCTGATGACCAATTAAGAATAAAAGTCCGGGAGATGTAAAATCTTGATTAAATCCTGTATATCTAGCACTTTCAGCATAACCTGGAAGCAACATTCCTTCATTTCTAGAGAATGTCCCACTAATGTTTTGGACTCCCATAGCAAATCTTAGAATATGCTCCATAGGTTTAATATTCCACTTCCTTTCCCTTTCTTCTTCCTCAATATTTCCAAATCCATCCCTTCGCTCATTACTAACATTGCTATTGTTGTTTGCCTTTTTGGGCCTTTTGTTATTTATCTCCTTTAAGTAAGGAACTCTGTTGTAGAGTTTCACGAAATTTGCTTGGCCGTTGAGGCTAAGGTTTCGAGAGTTTTGTATTGTGCTACCTAAAGTGTCTTGAGCAAATGGTGCTCTATCCCATCTAAATGAGCTTTGATATCTAGCATCTCCTGAAATAAAATCACAAAGAGGAATCTTATCAAAAGGAAGTTTATAAGAACCATTTACATTGTGGCTATATGTTGTTATTTCACCCGCACTTCTGAGATTTTGTAGAACAGTATCAACGTATTGACTATAAAGTGAATCTTCTCTATTAATTAATCCTTCAGGTTCTCCTACGAGCGCTGTAGCTTGTGATGAGTAATCAAATTTTAACGAAGAAGTAAGATCATATTTTAATATATAATTTCTATTCCAATTCCAAGATTTGAGCACTTGTGTATTAATCAATAATGGAGTCTCAATTCCAAGTAGATCAAAAGTGTTATTTCTAACTCTATTTGTTTGGTATATTCTCTCCATCTGAGTGTTCAAACTAACTTGTTTTGGAGCTAAGAAGAAGTTGAAATCATAGAGCCATTTAAAAATCTCTCTATTTTTCATGAAACCTATTTTTGAGAACGGCTTGTGATTCTTAGGTCTGTTTTGCCAGTTATAGGCCAAACCACCTCTATGCTCTACATTAAGTTCAAACTCAGTATTAATATCTCGTCTAAACTGTTCGTTGTAGCTATAATTTCCCGTGAAATTACTGATCTTCAAAAATGAGAATGGACCTGTACTCTGAGATCCACCACCTCTTCCGCCAGAACCACCTCTTCCGCCCATAGCTCCCATTCCTCCTCTTTGCGAACTCATAACATCTTTAGAGGACTTAGAGTCTTTCCCTGACGACCCATCATCAGAATTTCCGCCTCTACTATTCCTGTCTCTTGACCCTCCACTTCCCTTCGATTTACCAGTAGGGTTTATCTTAATACTTGAGAAATTTATACTTCTCAACCTGTTGACCGATTCAGTTTTTTCGAGTCTTTCAGGCGAAATATCATCTTCTAAATCTGACATTTCTAAGTCTGGTCTAAGAGGGTCAAATTGTGGTGTAGAAATTTGATTTGAGTAGCCCAAATACATTGGCAATTGTAATCCTAATTTCTGAGGAAATAATTTGCCTAATTGAATTGTCCCATTTGCGTCGATTCCCTTGATGGTTTCTCTTTGACGTTCTTGAACTCTTTCTTCAAGACCTCCCCAACCTGGAGTTGACATATTAGCAGCAAAATTTACATTTCCAAGATCCGCAAGTGTGGCATTAACTCTTGCTACAGCCGCCCATCCACCTTCTTCGTTGAAATCTGATAGCCTCAGCTCATTAGCCCAAACCACAGCACATTTATCAAGACCATCATCAGAATATGGGAAAACATTAGTGTCTTTATCTGGATTGCGTATTCCAATCATTACCATTACCACATTTGCAAGGTTTGGATTTCCTTTTACTGATAATTTTGCTACTCCATCATATTCTGACCATTCCATGAAAACTGGATGACCTGTTGGCCTCGTGATTTTCAGATTTTGAAGTTTTCTGAGTTCAATGTCCATTTGGTTTTGTTCAGGCCAAATCAAATCTGCGTCAGAAGTGTACCAAGGAGTAACACTTAATGGTATTTCATATTCGTAATAGTTATTATCGAAATCAGAACCTAATCTGATAAATGCTGTAATATCTCCATCATTGAGGTTTGTGCCATCTGCTCCAGGCTCTGCGTGAAAGAACATTTTAAGCCTTTTGTACATCCTCATATCGTAGTTGATGTTACGGTAAGCACCTCTAGCATCACCGTCTGCTAGATTGCACACTTCCATTGAAAGAGATTGCTCATTGAGCCTTCTTGCGTTTACGGCAGCAACATCAATCTCTCTAATAATTCCAGGAGGAGTAACATATGGTACAGGATCTCTATTGCCATTCTCCTCAATATTAACAGCATTCAAATTAAAGATTGTTGTTGAAGGGTCCTCTGGCTCTACTTCTTGTGCACCAGCTAAACTTCCAATATATTTTCTCCACTCACCTCGAATTAATTCCATTCTGGCAAAACGAAGAGTCACTGGCTGATCCCACCCCTTCATAAATACCCTCATAAATCTTATAGATCTAAAGTCTGAAATTGTACCAATTCTTGAATCAAATTCCTTAACTGGAATCTTAAACTGATACCATTTAATTGGTTTTTGTTCGTTGTTTGTTGCGCTTTGACTTAGAGTCTCAAAAATATCAGTAATGTAATTTGAACCAATATCTAATTCTTCTAAATCAGAAGGTCTGAGAGAAATTTTATATTGGTAATAACTCTCAATTGTTCCAAGCGTAATATCCTCATTAATATCCTCTGTATTTGGAATTGTTGTAGCCGTTATAGGATATCCATCAGGTGAAGAGGTGTTTGAATTACCCTCGTATTTGCTGAAGTTTTTATATCTATCTAAAATATTTAACTCTGCTGCCTGTGCTTCAGGAGTCCTGAAATAACTGAAATCATCTGCTGAAGGATCATTTTCAATTTGTGCTAATGCTTCTGGAGATAATACCCCAGAAGCTTCTAAACCATCAATCCAATCGCTGAAGAATTCTCTTTCGTCATTTGAATTCATCCCGTCAAGCCCAACATCTTGCATTGCATATGACCCTGATGTATTATCAAATGCATTTACAACGTTAAAAATTGAAGGGTCAGGATAAACAGCTAAATCGTTAGTTTGGACGAATTGATCTGGATTATTTTCCGAAGGAAGTCCATTCTCAAATTCTAACTGACTATCATTGATTACATCCTCACTTACGTTTCCAAGATTTATATAAAGATCACCTCCAGTAAAGTTTTCGCTGTCCTCATTAAATGGATCCATAAGCCAAAACTGAATGTATTCAATATTCGCAGATTCAAAATCAGTAGTTGTCAATGCTCTCTGAATTCCTCCCCATCTAGTTACTGGATCTTCTAAATCACCATCAGTAGTTAAGCCTGATGCAATTCCAGACTCTCCTTCTGCTGGAACATAGTTATATGGCCCTCTTTCATCTGGCCAATATGTAAGGTCAAACGTTGGGATATTCCTAGGAGTACCAGGTTGATAATCCCTATTTGGGAAAATTTCCTGTTCTAAAATTTGACGCATCCTATGATCGTGCTTCACATCGCTACTTACTTGTCCATCTTGTAAGCCAGAACCAGAATAGAATGCAGGATCTATTGTATACCAAGCTAAAGAAGCTCTGTTGTAATTGTAAAGAGAAGATGATTCTATTAACCCCTCAGTAAATAGTGTTTCATCCTTTGGGGTCGATGCTAAAAACCATCTCGATACAGATCTAATATCTATAGTCGATTGAGATCCTTCAAAATCGTCAATGTATGCGTTTCCAGCAGAACCGATTGCCCTACTATGGCCAGGAATCAAGTATGCGCCTTCTCCACTAATATCAATTGTTGAGGTTGCTGAAGTTTGGTAGAAGGGTAATTTGTCTACCATTTTAGTTAACAATCTACTTTCAGTTTGCCATGTAAAATCTGTTCCTAGGATAGTATTATTTACAGGCTCATCTCCAATATCCACTTTTTGAGTAAGAGGGCGTTCACGCATATTCAATATGGTAGCTCCTATTGTAAAATCATCGCTAGCTACATAGTCAAACCTAGTTCCAAGCAGTGTTTTTGTTTGGATATTAAACATGGAGTTTGACTCTAATGACACCCTTATTGTTTGGCCTGATTCTAAAAGACCATCATTTATAATTCTTACCCTTCCTAAATTGTAATCTACAGTGTAATCTTGATTTTCTATAAGTCTAACTCCACCTGCAGTTACTGTCACTGATCCCTCTGGAACATTTAAAGCATTAAGAGAAATTTCTGAAGAACTTTGGCTTTGGAATTGGCCTTTTATATAGTACCTGTTCAGAGATGGAATTTGTTGGGCTGCTGTTTTAGTACTATCGTAAAGAGGGTCGAAAACTAGAGTTTGAATTAAAGCATCAGCAAGGTTAGGGTCCTCAACTCTATTTAAAATTTCTTGCCTCAAATTGTCACCAAATGGCTCGACTGAAGGGAAAAAGATTCGACCATTTTGACTATTAATCGTTCCTCCTTGTGTTGCTGCATTATCAACGTAATCAAAAACTCCATCGGGATTAGGCATTGTATTTATATCCAACCTATCCAGTCCCATTAATTGAATTAACAAAGTTCCATCTAGTGGAGACCTAGGAATGTAGTTTAGGTCTACTCCTGTCGATGGATCATTATACCAAACATTTAATCTGAACTCTTCTTCACTAAGCCCAAACGCTTGCATGCTATAAACATTTTTCATCATACCCTCCCATAGTGGTGATGGATCTCCATTGCTCAAGTCTAATTGGGTAACTGAAGACTTTAACATTTTCAACACAAGTGCGCCAGGAGCTGTAAATCCATCCTGTGAAAGTGTCCCTACTTGATAGGTTTGGCCGTCTAGAGTATACTCATATGCTACACCTAAAACCTCTGCATTATTCAGCGACTGTCTCAGAGAAATGAATCCCAATTTAGAATTGTAAGTAAATTCCGAAGGTGTCAGTTTTCTAGCATTTCCAACTCTTTCATAGTGAACACCTTGCTCTAAACCCATTTGGTTTGATAGGTTGATACTTGCAATTGCTTCGTTAGCAGAAGAAAATCCCATTACACTCTCGTCGCTAACTAGTGTGCCAAATAGACCATTATTTTGGTTTGCTGGAGCTTTATTATGAGTAGGAGAAATATTGTATTGATCTACTGATCTTAATTGAGAGAGATTTAGGTTAGAAGAAACATAATCTGGATGTTCCCCAAGGTCAGTAACTGCAATTATGTTTCTAACATCTTGTGTGTTTGCTTGAAGATTTACAACCCAAACTTCAATTCTATTTATTACAACACCAGAATTTGGTACTGGTAAACTTTTCATCGCGTCATCGTATTGATTGCGGAAAAATTGAGAAAGGAAATAGTGTCTGTTTGCTTCGTAATCGTCTGCTCGAATATTAAATTCTTGAGTTTGGGCTCCTCCCTCTACTTCTATATCTCTACGCTCTCCCTTCTGCTGAGAAATAATAGTAGAATTGTATAGTTTCCCCCATTGTGTCTCGAGCTTAACACCAAATAAACTTTGTGATCCTGTAATAAGAGTTCCTTGGAGAGGAAGAGAGATATTTCCAGCTTCTACATTTTTTAAAATGTCGTCTTCTTCACCTTGGAATCCTATATTCATTTGGTTTTCAAAATCAAACAGGGACTCAGTGTTATACTGTGTCCCAAGTTCAATTTTATCACCAATCTTTCCGGTTATGTTAAGCTGTATCCTTTGATCAAAGTCAAATGTTGTTACCCTTCGTTGTCGTTCTGGGATTCTGGGGTTTTCAGTATTGGAGCTGTTGATCCCAAACGAAATTTCAGCAGAACCCTGCGGAATAATTTCAATCTCATTTGTACCAAAGAGCATTTCGAATAACTCATTATCTATTTCTAGTTTGGGTGCAAATGCTCTGTTAGCCTCGTCGTCCTCTTCTTGAAGTTGATTCCAAAATTCTGTTAGATTTCCACTAATGTCGTAATCTAAAAATTCTTCAAGAGAAAAAAGTGAGGATGGTCTGAATTGAAGCGAATCTCCAATCGTTTGCTGAACTACGTATTGACCAGTAGCCGGGTCAAAAAGCACTTCATAGTTTATGTTACTAGGCCAGTTAAGGCTGATACCACCCGTGTTTTCTGTTGGATTAAAGGGATCCTCACTACCATGAGGAAATGGAAGATTAACTTCTGTAGTATCTGTTTCATCAGAAGTTTGGGCGTGAGCGCTTAGGCTGCAAAAAAGCAAAGCTATTACTATGCCTAAATAGGCACCTATGCTAGCGATTTTATTCACCTAATCTTCTAGTTTATAGCTCCTTCAGTGCCTTTTTAATCAACTCTTCTAGCGTAATTACGCCGTCTGATTTCTGAATAATAGCATTGAGAGCCTTATCCACACGTTTTTTGTCAAAGCCTAAAGAAGTCAAAGCAGATAACGCTTCATTCTTAATTGTATTGTGCGGCGAAGATATTTCCGTTAAAGTCCCTGAAGACCCTGTACTTGCTCCAACTTTATCCTGTAAGTCAATTATTATTCTAGATGCTGTTTTTGCACCTATGCCTTTTACCCTTTTCATAGAATCAACATCACCTGATGCAATTACCTCTGAAGCAGTTGATGAATCCATTGCTGAAAGCACCATTCTTGCAGTGTTTGCGCCTACTCCACTAACTCCTATCAATAGCAAAAACAACTTCCTTTCTTCGATAGTAGCAAATCCATATAGAATTTGAGCATCTTCTCTTACAACTAAGTGAGTATGTAAAAAGATGTCTTCCTGATCAGGAATAGTTTCGAAAGTTGTAAGACTAATTTGTATTATGTATCCAACGCCTCCACAATCAATCACCACATGTGTTGGATGCTTTTCAGTTAGTCTGCCGTAGAGATGATTAATCATGATTGACTTTTATTTTGAGCATCAACTACTGCTAAACGCACCATGTCCACAATTTCCTTTGCTGTAGATCCTTGTTGCAGTATATGTACTGATTTTTTCATGCCCAAAAGTACAGGGCCTTGAGCCTCAAGTCCACCCATTTCTTTAAGAAGTTTATATGAAATATTTCCGGCAGCTAGATTGGGAAAAATTAATGTGTTTACTCTTCTTTTATGTAAAATAGAAAATGGATATGATTCGCTGAGTAAATCTTGATTGATTGCAAAATTTGCCTGTATTTCTCCATCGACAATTAAGTCAGGATGATCTTTATGTAAAATTCTAGTTGCTTCTGCCATTTTCTCAGCATCGTCACCTTTTGAAGAGCCAAAATTCGAATAACTTAATAATGCTATTCTCGGCACTATTCTTAAATGACGGACCGCTTCAGCCATCAACAGAGTAATTTCTACAATTTCATCTGCTGATGGATTAACATTTACCGTTGTGTCGGCAAAAAACATTGGACCGTGTTTGGTCTGCAAAATGTACATCCCTGCAACCTTGTTCACACCTTCAGCTTTTCCAATTACATGAAGTGCTGGCTTAATAACATTAGGGTAGTTTCTTGTTAATCCTGAAACAAGTGCATCTGCTTCACCTGTTTCAACCATCATAGCTCCAAAATAATTTCTTTGGCGCATATTTCTTTCGGCCTCCAATGCTGTTAGGCCATTTCTCATTCTCTTTTCAAAAAGAATCTTTCCATATCTAATTCTTCTTTCTTCTTCTTCATCAGAGCGAGGATCGATAATAGTGGCTAATTCTAGTTTGAGACTGTTTCCTTCAATTATCTCTTCTATTTTTTCTCTCCTTCCAATAAGTATTGGATGAGAAATCCCTTCATCAACTGCTTGTTCTGCAGCCTTTAATACCTTGTAATGTTCTGCCTCTGCAAAAACAACTCTTTTGGGATTCTTTGTTGCTCTATTGCTCAACGACCTCGAAAAATTTGTGGCTTGACCCAACCTTTTCAGAAGATTTTGCTCATATGCTGTCCAATCAGTTATAGGCTCTCGTGCTACACCAGATTCTATAGCCGCTTTTGCTACCGCCGGAGCTATTGCTGATATTAATCTTGGATCAAGGGGTTTGGGAATAATTAGATTTTTACCAAAGACCAAACTTTGTTCATCATATGCCTCACTTACTTCATCGGGAACTGTAGCCTTAGCTAGTGACGCTATAGCCCTAACAGCAGCAAGTTTCATTTCATCATTTATGCAAGTAGCTCTAACATCTAGAGCTCCTCTAAAAATAAAAGGGAAACCAAGAACATTATTCACCTGATTTGGATGATCACTTCTTCCTGTAGCCATAATAATATCCTCACGAGCTTTTATAGCTTCATCATATGGTATTTCAGGTTCTGGATTTGCTAGTGCAAAAACAATAGGATTTTCAGCCATCCCCATTATCATGTCTGCACTTACAAGGCCCCCTTTACTCAAACCCAAGAAAACATCTGCTCCATTAAGAGCATCTTTAAGAGATGAATAAGTCTTTTTTGTGGCAAAACCCGTTTTCATTTTGTCTAGACCATCTCTATTCTGATTCACATGGCCCTTACTATCAAATACAGCAATATTTTCTCTTTGAAGTCCTAAACTCATATAAAGCTCAAGACAAGACATTGCAGCTGCACCTGCACCACTTACTACTATTCTAACATCCTTAATATCTTTTTCAGTAATCTCAAGAGCATTAAGTAAAGCTGCAGCCGAAATAATTGCTGTTCCGTGCTGATCGTCATGCATTACTGGGATATCCAACTCCTCCTTAAGTCTTCTTTCAATTTCAAAAGCACCTGGAGCCTTAATGTCTTCAAGATTTATGCCCCCAAAAGTTGGGGCAATAGCCTTTACCGTGTTTACGAAATGATCAACATCAGTTGCATCAACCTCAATATCAAAAACGTCTATATCAGCAAAAACTTTAAATAAAACTCCCTTTCCTTCCATAACTGGTTTTCCTGCACTTGGTCCTATATCACCAAGACCCAATACTGCCGATCCATTACTAATTACAGCAACTAAATTTCCTTTTGAAGTGTACTTATACACATCATCTGGATTTTCGGCAATAGCCAAACAAGGTTCTGCTACACCAGGACTATAAGCCAAAGACAAATCCCTTTGAGAACTATAAGGTTTTGTAGGTACAACCTCAATTTTGCCCTTTCTACCACGTGAGTGGTAATCGAGGGCTTCCTTTTTATTTGGGGGCTGCATTTAACTTATTTAGCTACCACGAATCTCTTTGTCGTTATAGCATTACCGTTAATTTCAAGAGTTGTAAAATATAGTCCAGGAGCTAGTTCTGAAGCTTCAACTTTTACAGTTCCATTCAAACTCAATGAACTAAACCTTAAGACAGCCTTCCCTGTAATATCTCTTGCAACCATTTCTCCTAAAGTGCCTGATGGAATTGAATAATCAATCCTTCCAATATTTTTGATAGGGTTAGGGTATACAGTCGAAAGTGAAGATTCTCTAGCTATTTCTTCATAAACCCCTGATGTAGAAAATACAACATAAGTAATAGTCTCACAGGATCCAATATTTTCATTTCCTACCGGGTGAAAACAATACTCTATTGTAGAAGTTCCTATAACTCCATTTGGATAGAAATAAGCTATAAAGGAAGAATCAACTTGATTTTGAGGAATATTAACTAGAAACCCAGAATTTGATGAACTCTCATCTGCACCATAGTTATAACAAATAGGCCCCCAACAGAACTTTTCATAAGACCCTTCTGTTCCAGGAACGTAAGGATAATTATATGGACTAACTGTATCTAAAAAGTTCCTAGAACACATTAATTCTTGTGTGCCAAACTGATTATTTGCAACAACCCAATTAGTTGTAATCTCTTCAATTGATAGTGTATCAATATCGATAAAAATAGTATCTGTTTCAACCGTAATCTCAGGTTGAGCTATAGCGCTAAAAGCAGCTAGAAAAAATAGCCCAAACAATAGGTAGTTAATTTTGGTACGAATCATGTATGCAAACTTAAGGCATACTAAATGAGTAGAATACCTTTTCTTTGCATCATATCTAAAAACAAGAAAATGAAACATCTAGTTATTACACTAGGAATTTTAATAGGATTTAGCGTCAATTTAGATGCTCAAAAAGTAGCATCTGTTGGCCTTAAAAATCTTGAAGGAGTTGTCGTAAACACTTCAGATCTAGTAGGAAACGGCAACCCAACAATAATTTGTTTTTGGGCAACTTGGTGTAGTCCTTGTAAAAGAGAATTGAACAATTACATGGATTATTATGCCGATTGGCAGGACGAAACCGGAGTTGAATTAATTGCAATAAGTATTGACGATTCTCGTTCAATGAGCCGTGTTGCTCCATTTGTGCTTAGTGCTGATTGGGATTATGAGGTTTTATTAGACCCAGGCCGAGATTTTGCAAGAGCAATGCAAGTAATTAATGTACCTCACACGTTTCTTGTAAATGGTGAAGGAGTTGTGGTTTGGACTCATAATAACTACGCAGAAGGTGACGAAGAAGAGCTATATGAGGAGCTGCTTAAGCTTGTAGAATGAAAAGATCATCATTAATATTTTTATTGGGGCTGTTTGCTTGTACAAGCTCAAAAGCCCAAAACGATGTAAAATCGCCTGGTGTTGTAACGGGAAATGTTAGTGTTCTTTGGCAATCGTATCAAGAGGACACATTAATTGGAGCAGTTGCACCTCCATCAAAAACTGGTTTTAACGCATTCTCTAATTTGATTTATACTCAAGGCAATTTTTCTGCTGGGATTAGGTATGAATCATACTTGAATTCTGTTTTGGGTTTTCCTGGAAGATTCTCTGGCACAGGTGTCGGATACAGATTTGCCAGATATGAAGACAGAGACAAAGGAATAGATGTAACTATAGGAAATTTCTATGAACAGTTTGGGAATGGCATGTTGTATAGGTCATATGAAGCAAGGAATTTGGGCTTAGATAATGCAATGGATGGGATAAAATTGATTTTAACACCCATTGACGCACTACGACTTAAGGTGGTTTATGGAAAGCAAAGACTAGATTTTGATAATGGTTTAATAAATGGAGATGGAATTGTTAGAGGAGTGAATGCCGAATTATCAGTTAACGATCTGTTTTCTAGATTTAAAGATTCCAAATTCAGAATCAATCCAGAGTTTTCATTTGTAAGCCGATTTCAAGAAGGGGGATACATTGTAAGAGACGACTTAATTTTAGAACTTCCTCAAAATGTTGCGGGATGGGATGCTGGTACTAGACTTCAGTATGGAACTTGGAGTGCTGGAATTAATTATACTCATAAAATCAATGACCCTACTGCTGATAACGGATACATATATGGAGAAGGAAGGGCGCTTAATTACTTCTTAAGCGGTAATGTAAAAAAGGTTAGCTTTTTACTTCAAAGGTCAACTTCTGATAATATGAGTTTTAGATCTGATAGAGATCTATTATTATTTGACGTACCGATTAATAATATTCCAGCAATAACAAAACCTCACACTTATAATCTAGCAGCAACATTATATCCATATGCAACAGTGATCAATGGAGAATCTAGCTTTAGAGGAGAGCTTTATTACTCTATTCCTAGAGGTTCAAAAATTGGAGGTAAATACGGAACAAAGTTGAGTTTGGTCTATGCTGCAGCATATAGTCCAGACAGAATTGAAAGAGAAGATTCTCTTGATCAATTAATTTATGGGTCAGAACTTAATAGTTGGGGATTTGGTGAAACTTTAAATGTGCAAGATTTAAGTATTGAGGTTGAAAGAAAATTCACAAAGAATTTTAGTGCGAAGGCAATGTATATGAACTTGAAGTTTAATACACTTTCAACTCCTGTAACTACTGATTACAAAGGAATAGTTGATGCAAATATTGCAGTATTAGAAACTCAGTTTAAAACTAAAAAGCGTCAAAGTTTGAGAACTGAAATTCAAATATTGATTACAGGTAGAGATAGTGTTGAAACTGACGGAGTAATTGATATGGTAAAACAGGATAAAGGTGATTGGGCAACATTCGTTGCTGAATACACTTGGAGTCCTAATTGGTTTGTTGGAATAATTGATCAATATAATTTTGGCAATCCTGATGAGGCCAAACGCATTCACTATCTCTTTGGTTCAGCAGGATATATCAATGGTCCACATAGAATAAGCATTGGATATGGAAAGCGTAGAGAAGGTATATTTTGTGTAGGAGGAGTATGTCGTTCTGTACCTGCGTCTAACGGATTTGAAGTGACATTCACCTCTAGTTTTTAGACGTGCAACCTTTATTTACGTGAATTAGTCTAAATATTAGTATTTTTGTGCCTGCATTAAATGGCAACTATTTGAATTTGAAACAATTAATAAATAAAAACATGAAGCAATTTTACATGCTTTTCGCAGCCCTAACACTAGGTTTTACTGCACTTGCTCAACTTCCCGATGGAAGTACGGCACCTGATTTCACAGCTACCGACATCGATGGTAATGAGTGGAATCTTTATGCTCTTCTAGACGAAGGCAAAACGGTTATTTTAGATTTTTCTGCCACTTGGTGTGGACCTTGTTGGAATTATGCCCAAAGTGGAGTCTTAGAAGATCTTTATTCAACTTTTGGACCAAATGGAACTGACGATGTAATGGTGTTTTATTTAGAATCTGATGACACTACAACAGATGCTGACTTAAATGGAACAGGAGCTGCGACGGTTGGTGATTGGGTTTCTATTACAAACTTTCCAATAATAGATAATGCAGGTAGTATTTTTGATGATTACGCTGGAGCCTACTATCCTACAATATATACTGTTTGTTCTGATTATACTCTTGTAGAGTCTGGACAAACTTCTTTTGAAGGTCATATTGATGCTGCATTTGCACCATGTGATAATGCTGTTAATGGTGCTGCTCCATTAATGTCATATAATGGCGATACGTCGGCTTGTGGAGGAGAAACTTGGACTGCTACAACTGAAGTTAATAATATTGGAACGGATCAAATAACAACTATGACTCTAGAAGTAACTCTTAATGGATCTGCCCAGCCAAATGTAAATTGGTATGGCAACCTTGCTTCTGGTGGATCAGAAGTAATTGATCTTGGAACTTACACAGAAACAGGAAGTTTAGACGTTACTCTTGTCGAGGTAAATGGACAAGATTGGGAAGCTCATCAAGAAATTGATGTCGTAGGTTCTGTTGAGTCTACTACATATGTACAGGTTAGAATTAGAACTGACAACTGGCCAGAAGAAACTAGTTGGTCAATTGAAGATTCTAATGGGGCTAATATAGCTGGAGTAAATTCGTATTCTCAAGCTGACACGGAGTTTACTTATGACGTAGCTCTGGATTTAAATGAGTGCTATACATTCACTATACTGGATTCATATGGAGATGGCTTATATGCTTCACAGTGGGGCAACTATGCTGACGGCTATGCACAAATAGTTAAAATGGACGGAGAAGCTGAACTTGGTTTCGTTCTTGATTACCAAGGATCATCAGGAGTTGAATGGTCAGAATTAGTAATTGGAATGGAGGCTTCTGAAACTACAAGCTTAGATGAAGACATTGATGCATCTATTGAATCATTTGTAAACGTATACCCTAACCCTTTTAATGGAAATACAAACCTGACTTTCACTGCAGCAAAAGCTGGTGATGCGTCAGTTGTTGTTTACAACCTTGTTGGTGAAAGAGTGATTGATTTGAACCTTGGTTCTATCTCTGCTGGAACTCAAACTATACAGCTTGATTTCACTTCTTTGAATGCAGGTATTTACTTACTAAGCGTTACTGCTGCTGGTGAGACGTCTACTCTTAGAGTAACAAACACTCACTAATAATATAACATTTTTAAAAAATCCGCGTCTTGTACCTAAAAGTGCAGGCGCGGATTTTTTACACTTTACAAGTCCAAATGAAAAAAATAAGTCTAATTCTAGCAACTATAATTATTGCATTTTCATCATGTGATAAGTTAGAGGAGCCTTATGTACCATTTGACGGTGGATATAATACTGAATTGTATGGAGATCCCCCTGTTTTTACAGTACCCGAGACGACTGAAAAAAACGTTTTAGTTGAAGATTTTACTGCTCACCAATGTGGAAACTGTCCCGACGCTGCTGTTCTTGCTGAAGAGCTAATGGAAAACAATCCTGGAAGAGTTTGTCCTGTAGCAATACATGCAGGCACCCTTGCAGCTACAAATGACGAATATCCAACTGATTGGACAACAGAGGAGGGAGATGTTTTTTGGGCACAGATTAACGGATTTTTAAATCCTGTAGGTCGAGTTAACCGTTACGATACCCCAAGTGATTATTATTCTCCAACAGAGTGGGCAGATTTAGTTTTAACTGAAATGCAGACTGAAACAACAGTAGAGCTTCAAATGCAAGTTGAGTGGAAACCTGAGTATGGACATGTAAACATTCATGTGCACGGACATTATTTTTCAGACCAAGTTGGAGGAGAGCACAAGCTTTCAATTTTGATTTTAGAATCACATATTATTAGCGATCAATTGTATTACATCGATGGAAATCCAAATGATGCTGTTCATATTTACGATTACGAATTCAATCATATTTTAAGAGGAAGTGTTACAGGGGCATTAGGACTTCCAGTAATTACAGATCCCGTTGATGGAGATCACTTTCAATCAGATTTTTCTTACTTATGGAATAATGACTGGGTAGTTGAAAATTCACAAGTCATAGCAATTGTTAGCGACGAAAATGGTTATGTGTTAAATTGTTTGGGGCAGTATATAACCAATTAAGGTGTCGATAATATCCCTGTAATAAAAAGCATGTTCTGTCTTATTATATTTTTTAAAGATGTCATATCAAAGAATAATAATTGGGTCATTGACAACTCTAAAATAATCGCTATTGTAAGCGATCAAAACGGTTATATTATTAACTGTTTAGAGCATAATATTATAAACTAATGAAGTCTAAAATATTATCTCTAATAGCGTCTCTATTTTATGCCTTATTATCTTTAGGACAAACCTCATCTTCTGATTCTAAAGCTCTTCAGTTTAAAGGTGGAGTAATTGGGGGAATTACTATGTCTCAAATTCATGGTGATGGCGTGGGCGGATTTAATAAGCTTGGAGTAAATGCTGGCTTTACCATTCAAGTACTAAACAGTAAATATAGAGGAGTTAATTTGGGCGTGATATACAATCAAAAAGGGAGCAGAAAACCGCCTAATCCAAACATTGAGGGCGATAATACTTGGGCTTATAAATTTACTTATTTTGATCTTCCTGTTGTTTATACAATGGAGATAGAAGGCGTTCATGTAGAATTTGGTGTTCAGCCTTCGGTATTAATCTCAGCTAAGGAAAATATGTACAATGTTGGATATGACCCAACAGGTATTCCAGTCAAAGATTTTGATTTAAGTGTAGTTTTAGGAGCCCAATTACAAATTGATCATAAAATGAGATTATTTACTCGTCTTACTCAAAGTGCCATCGCTATAGCGCCTAAACCTGAAGACCCATTGAATAGGTGGAACAATGCAATGCGAAATATGACCCTCGAAATTGGGGTTATAGCGCTATTTGCTCTTCGTGATAAATAGGCAACCTTTTTTTAAGTCCTAAAGTTGAACTAACAATCTCTCCTTCAGCTTTAAATATAACTTCTCCTCCTATAAGTGCATTTGTGAAATTCTCTACGATTATTTTTCCTATTGCTCCCTTTCTGGAAACAAGATTTAAAGTAACCTCCGTAGTATCTCTTGATTCTAGTATTAAGTTTTCTTCAAGGATTAAATCGCCAACAACAATTTCTCCGACGCTCAATAAAATGTCAGCTGAGTTGATCTTGAAATCTAAGTGGTTTGGATTGTAGACATAAACTACCATCTCTGATTTAACACCTTTCATACTCACCTCAACATTTGAAAATCCTTCTACTTCAATTACCTCAATTGGCTGCAAACAGCTAGACAATAGCATTAAACAGAAAACGCAAATAAAGGCTGCAGTTGATTTTTTACGCATTTCTTTTTGCCTCAGCGTAATACTTGTGAAAAAGTGGAATTGTTTCTATCCCTTTGAAATAATTAAAAATTCCATAATGCTCGTTTGGGGAATGAATCGCATCTGAATCTAGACCAAATCCAAATAGCACTGTTTTCAACCCTAAAATTCTCTCAAATGATGCAACGATTGGAATTGATCCTCCGCTTCTAACTGGAATTGGTTCCTTGCCAAAAGTTTCTTGCATCGCTTTTGATGCTGCTTTATATGCTGGATTATCGGTTGGAGTTACTGCAGGTGCTGCACCATGCATTGGTGTAATTTTTACACTAACTGAAGGAGGAGCGATTTTTTCAAAATGTGCCATAAACTGCTCTGTAATTTTTTCAAAATCTTGATGAGGCACTAACCTCATGCTGATTTTTGCAGTAGCAATTGAAGGAATAACCGTCTTGGCTCCTTCGCCAGTATAGCCTCCCCATATTCCGTTTAAATCGAGTGTAGGTCGTATGCTCATGCGCTCTGGAGAAGTGAAAGCTGGTTCTCCCTCTGTTCCGCCTATCCCTATACTATCCTTATATGCCTCCTCACTAAAGGGTGCTCGTGCCATTGCCTCTCGTTCTTCAGAACTAAGTTCTTCAACATCGTCGTAGAAACCATCTACTGTAATTCTTTGGTCTTCATCCTTAAGAGAAGCAATCATCTCGCATAGAATATTGATGGGATTTGGAGCTGCCCCTCCGTAGAGTCCACTGTGAAGATCTCTATTGGGGCCTGTAATTTCAACTTCTACATATGCAAGACCCCTTAGTCCAACGCAAATTGATGGTGTGTCATTAGCTAAAATTCCAGTGTCGCTTACTAATACCACGTCGGCTGAAAGCTTCTCACTGTTTTGTTCTAAAAAATCGTCTAGATTATCAGACCCAACTTCTTCCTCTCCTTCAATTATGAATTTCACATTGCACGGAACTTCTCCCGAATAAACCATTGCTTCGAGAGCTTTAACGTGCATGAACATTTGGCCTTTATCATCACAAGAACCGCGGGCAAAAATCGCACCTTCAGGATGAATTTCTGTTGTTTTAATAACTGGTTCAAAAGCAGGGTTATCCCAAAGTTCAATTGGATCAGCTGGCTGAACATCATAGTGTCCATACACTAAAACTGTTGGAGCATTTTCATCAACTATATATTCTCCAAACACAATAGGATGTCCTGGAGTTTTCATTACTTCTACATTACTTGCGCCAGCTACTTTAAGAGACTCAGCAACTGCTTCAGCGCACTTTTGTACATCTCCTGCATATGCTGGATCTGCAGAAACTGAAGGAATTCTTAAAAGGTCAAAAAGCTCGTCTAACATTCGTTGACGATGTTCAGATATATATGCTTTCATATTCATGCCCCGAAGGTACAAAACCTATCTTCGCAACATGAGCTTAAAGGGTCTCCCAAATTTTGATGATACGGAACTCGCTTTCCGCCATCTTTCTGATAGTGCCTTGAGAAGGGGGGAGATTTTATTTGAGCTTTTAAGCAGACCTTGGCTAGTAGGTATTGGAAGCTTTTTTGCACGATTGGCTCTAGCTATAAGGTTGCCAATATCTTGGGCAATTAGGCCTACAGTATATGCTCAATTTTGCGGAGGAGAAACCATAGAAGAGTCCGAGGATACTATTGACCTTTTACATAAAAATGGTGTTAGAACAATTTTGGACTACAGCGCAGAAGGTGTAGAATCTGAAGAAGATTTGGATTCAACATGTTCTGAGATTTTAGCATCAATTCAAGCAGCTAATAAGGATCCACGACATGCTTTTTCTGTATTTAAGCCAAGTGGTCTTTCTCTAAATGGTTTGCTGTGCAAATCTCCTATTGAATTCTCTGATGAAGAAGAAGAAAAATGGGAAAGAGTTCTTAGAAGAATTAGGACGATTTGCCAAGCAACTGCTGATGCTGGTGGTAAAATCTTAATTGATGCTGAAGAAAGTTGGTTTCAGGATAATATAGATGAAATTGCTGAGGATATGATGAGTGATTACAATAGAGAATCAGTTATTGTATTTACAACTATACAACTATATAGAATGGATAGACTTGAGTACTTAAAAAATCTCTGTAATAAGGCCCGGGAAGGTGGTTTTAAAATTGGAGTAAAACTTGTTCGTGGAGCATATATGGAAAAGGAAAGAGCCATGGCAATTAAAAATGTTTACCCTTCGCCAATACAGCCAAATAAAGAAGCTACAGATAGAGATTATGATAATGCTATTCGGTTTTGCCTAGATCATCTTGATACAATTCACATTTTTGCTGGAACTCATAATGCTGAAAGTACTTTAATGCTTTGTAAAGAAATGGGTGAAAGAGGTATTGCAAATGATGACCCTAGGATTTCATTTTCACAGCTTCTAGGGATGAGTGATCAAATCTCATTTAACCTAGCCGCACATGGTTACAATATTGCAAAGTATGTGCCTTATGGGCCAATAAGAGAGGCTATTCCTTATTTAATTAGACGGGCAAAGGAAAACACGTCTATAAAAGGTCAAACTTCTAGAGAATTATCTCTAATAAATAAAGAGTTAAAAAGAAGAAAGAAGTCAATTTAACTGCTCCTTATATGTATTCATCATTCCAAAACAACCGAAACCACTACTTATATTAGAATACATTAAGTCTGGCTCTGCGAAAGGGCTTCCAGATTGATTAAGATAAGAATCTACACTATTATAATGTTCAGCAAGAGACGGGCTTAAAGAAGAAATTCTACAAATCATATATTGAAACTCATAATAACCTGGCTTCTCATCGCGAGTAATAAAAAACGTAATATTCTCAAGTCCATTAGAAATATTTGAAACAGTCTCGTCTGAAATCAAAGAGTAGCGCCCATTATATTCGTCATCCGTATCCGAATAATTAGAATTGATATTTAATTCTCTTACTCTCGGATCTTGAGAAAAAATATTGAGATTACGTTGTTCAATTTCTTGTGACGGTACATCTAGAAAAAAGGCATTTATCTGAATTAAATATGATTCATCTAATTCCAAATTATTTAGAAGACTAATTTCTATTTGGTCCGTTATTTCTAATAACGACCCCTCATATAGTGAATCAACTTCTACTTCAGCTATATAATTTATTACCGGGTTTGGTTTTTCAGGCATATAAGAACTAGCATACACCTCCTCATAATTAGATGATGAAACAATTAAATCAATCTGGCCATTAGGAATATTGTTTGGAATACTAGCTATTGAAATTAAAGATGAATTATATAATAAAGACCTAGAATCAAAGTGATTAGAATCCAAATTATACAAAGTATTGTCACCTGACATAACTGAGATGACAGCATCTTCTATTACATCTGGACCTGTTTCTGAATCTAAGCTCGAAGATGCTGAAACAAGTGCAGAAAAACCTATAGCGCCTTGTTCAATAATAACCGTCGCGGAAATCTGAGAAACATGATTCGGTAAATTAATCTCCGTAGTAATCCCGTCAGACCAGTAACTGTCAGTGCAACTAGCTAATGAAATCAAAAGAACGACAATTGTATGATTTTTCATTTTATTAAAATTTAAACCTCCATGCTATAGATGGAATTATCGGGAAAAGTCCAAACTCTCTCAGCACAGCATTACCATTTTCATCTTCTCTAATTAATGCAAAGAAAGGATTTACATTATTATATACATTGTAAGCACTGAAAATCAAATCTCTTTGTCCTGAATCTGATAACTTAGATTTTGTTAGAGAAATGTCTAACCTGTGATAAGGGCTTAGTCTATAAGCATTTTTTGAAGATGGGACCTCGCCTATGATGGGGATAATATTTTCTCCTGACTGATCTAATACATAAGTTTCAAAAGAAGACTCTGTTAAGGTTAATGACCTACCTGTCCCGTAAACAAACACTAATCCTAAATCCCAAAAATCATTTATTTTATGATTTAAAACCAAGCTCAAATCGTGTCTTCGATCATATGTAAATGGATACCATAAACCGCTATTAATTTCATCAAATTGTCTGTTTGACCAGCTAAGAGTGTATCCTATCCAGCCACTTGTTGTTCCTTTCTTTTTTTGTAATAAAAATTCCGCTCCATAGGAATTACCTATTCCTTGAGTTACTTGGTTCTCCCAACTAGAATCCGCAGAAAACATAAAGTCTGCACCCTCTCTATAACTTAATAATCCATCCATTGATTTATAATACCCTTCAATGCTTAACTCAATATCTCCATATGTTTTTGCTATTCCTAATGCGACTTGCCTACTTAATTGTGGCTTAACATTTCTTGTCGCAGGAACCCATAAATCTGTTGGTAATTGGCCTACCCCTTCATTTGATAATAAATTAACAAACTGAGACATTTTAGCATATGAGCATTTTAGAGCATAGTCTTGAGATAGTCTATAATTAAAAGACACCCTAGGCTGAAGAGAGATATAGCTAGTATCATCTACAAATAATGCTGCTGAATGCATCCCTAGATTAACCTTTAATCCATCAAATACCTCAAACTCATCTTCAAAATAACCAAAAATTTCATCTGATTTCGTTTCTATAGCGCCTCCGCTACTTGAATACACTGTATCAGGAGGGGATCCTTCAATACTAAAAGTTGCAAAAGATGAATCAACCCCTGGCAAAAAAGTATGGTTTGTATAATTAATTCCATATTTAATATAGTGCCTTGAACTCGGAGAAAAATCAAAATCTATTTTTGCCCCTATATCTTCTATCTGAGAAACATATAATGCTGCATATCTAGCAGAAACATTCATATTCTCATCTAAAAACCCGTAGGTAGCGTCAGCACCAGTATTAAAATTATACTTACTTCTAATTAGCGATAAGTTAGAAAATAACCTTGGGCCCCATTCATGATTCCACCTTAAAGATTGGACCTTATTACCCCAGTCTAATCCTAAATCAAGATTAAGAGAAGACTCCTCTAAATTTTCTGAAAAATTTATTCCAAAATCATCAAGTCCACTAAAAAAGCTAAAATAAATTCTATCTCTTGGTGAAATCTTCCAATTCAGCTTACCGTTTAAATCGTAAAAATAATATCTAGGGTCAACAGCAATGTTTGGATCATTATTAGCCGAATTTTGAATTAACGGATTTAGTAGCAAATCTATATAAGTCCTTCTCCCACTAATCATAAAAGAGGCCTTATCCCTAACTATAGGACCTTCAACTGTAAGTTTCGAAGAAATTAAAGAAACTGTCCCGTCAACATGATAATCACGCATATCTCCATCCTTCATATGTATCTCAACAATCGAACTCAACCGACCTCCAAATCTTGCTGGAAACCCTCCTTTGGTTATTGATATGTTTCTAACTGCATCCGCATTAAATACAGAAAAAAATCCAAATAAATGGCTTACATTATATAAAGGTACACCATCCAATAAAATTAAGTTTTGATCTGGCGAACCACCTCGGACATATAAGCCGCTTGACCCTTCTCCACCAGACTGAACCCCTGGCATTAATTGAAGGGCTTTAAGCAAATCCACTTCTCCGCCAATTGCAGGAAGACGTTTTATTTGATCAATTGGAATTTCAACCTTTGACATTTGCACTTGATCCTCAATACGATTAAATTCTTCCCCTGTTACAACAGCCTCTTTAAGCGTAAGTCCAGCTTTAAGATTAAAATCCTTTCGAATATTTTGGGTTAAGTCGACTTCGAAAGTCTGTGTATTATAACCTATAAATGAAACTAATATCGTATAACTGCTTGCGGGAAGTGTAAGAGAATAAAAGCCGTAAATATTAGACCCAACTCCTTCATTTACTTCTTTAGCATAAATCGTAGCTCCTATTAACTGTTCCCCACTACTTTCGTCTTGAATATGGCCTGAAAGAGTGAAACTTTTTTGTGCTTGTACTGTCAGAGATAAAACTATCGTAATTAAAAAAAAACTATATCTCATTTAACAATCACAACTTTTAAGTTCTATAAAATTAACCTTCACCACTGTTGCTGTAGAATCTGTAAGCACAAAAGTTGCTGAATTTATCTTGGAATTATCTGATTCGATAAAATACTTGCGAGGGATCTCTCTTTGTGCACTTTTCTTAAAATTTATTGAACCTTCAGTAACAAGATCTGCTAAATCGCTAACAGACAGCCCATAACAATCAAGATAGCAAGCAACATTTTCATTTTCCATTATTCCTCTTGATCTAATATCTTCTTTAATCCTTTCACTTGGCACCCAATCCATGCATCCTCTTTCATTGAACATAATGTATGTTAAGGCCAAACCAATTAAGACGCCCATTAAGTACTTTGAAAGTCGATTCAAAAATTTCATACACCAAAGCTAACCACTTCTTAACTTCGAGTCATGATTGCAACTAGCGATTTAACATTTAGTTATACAAGCTCAAATTTGTTCACTTTTCCAAATGTGAAATGTGAGCCTGGCGAGCAACTTCTAATTCTAGGAGATTCGGGTTCTGGTAAAACAACATTATTACATCTAATATGTGGTTTACTTAAGCCCAAAAGTGGAATTATCGAGATAGATGAAGTTCAAGTTTCATCTCTAAATGACCGTGCATTAGATAAGTTTCGAGGCAAAAATATTGGTGTAATCTTTCAAGAAGCCCATTTCGTTCAAAGCTTATCTGTAATAGAAAATCTTGCTTTACCTGCGTTAATGACAGGCCAAAAATTTCAATCTAGCTATTTGCAACAAAGAGCAATGGAGCTTTTGAAAAGATTGCGACTTGATCACAAAGCAGATTCACTTCCCAAAGAACTAAGTGTTGGAGAACAGCAAAGGGCATCGATTGCAAGGGCATTAATTCATAAACCAAAAGTGGTTTTTGCCGATGAACCTACTTCTGCACTTGACGATAAAAGCACAGAAGCAGTTATTTCTCTTCTAGAAGAAGAGACAAAGCACGCAGGTGCAAGTCTTATAATCGTTACACACGATCAAAGATTAAAGTCTAGATATAATGACAGAATTGAATTAAAAGATCTAGTATCATGAATTTGATTTATATCGCAAGAAAAAACCTTCTGTCTAAGCCACTTCAAACAGCTCTTAGCACAATTCTACTTGCATTTGGTGTTGGTATGGTTAGCCTATTAATGCTTAGTGAAAAACAGATAAAAGATCAGTTTGAACGAAACATTAAAGACATAGACTTAGTCCTTGGTGCAAAAGGATCTCCTCTACAACTCATATTGGCAAATGTTTACCACATTGATTCTCCAACAGGAAACATAAACCTTGAAGCAGCAAATGAAGTAGTTAAGCATCCATATATAGAAGAGGGAATCCCACTAGCTTATGGAGATAACTACATGGGTTACAGGATTGTTGGAACTGTACCAAGTTATCCTAAACATTATGAAGCTGAGCTTGCTAGTGGAAAGATGTGGAATGAGACTTATGAAGTAACTGTAGGTTCAACAGCTGCAGAGCAACTAGATCTTAAAATAGGTGATGGATTTTTCAGTGCTCACGGTCTTACAGATGGCACTGATGTTCATGACAATGTAGAGTTTAGAGTGGTTGGAATATTAAAACCAACTTCATCAGTAATTGATCAATTACTCCTGACTAACATTGAAAGTGTTTGGGGAGTGCACGGTGACCACACAGAAAACAGTGAAGAGAAGCCCAAAGAGATTACAGCGGTTTTACTTAAAAAGCGAAATCCTATGGCAATTCTAACTCTTCCAAACCTCTTGAAGGAAACAAATATGCAAGTTGCTCTTCCGTCAATAGAAATAAATAGGCTTAACAACCAATTTGGAATTGGGACAAAAGCAATTGGTGCAATAGCTATTCTAATAATGATACTGAGTTTTGCTAGCATCTTTATTTCAGTATTTGAAAATATGCAAACTCGTAAATATGAACTTGCATTAATGAGGACTATGGGAGGTTCGCCTGGCACGCTATTTAAGCTCATACTTTTAGAAGGAGGGTTATTAAGCGTCTTCGGTGTTTTCCTAGGATTGATAATAAGCCGAATAGGTTTATTCACTTTAGCTTCAATGGTAGAAGATCAGTTCAAATACGATATCAGTGAAATTGCAATTCTACCTTCAGAAGTTGCACTAATTTGTTGCGCTACCTTTGTGGGGCTTTTAGCTGCAATTATTCCTGCAGTTACAACGCTGACAATGGATATAAGTAAAACACTTTCAAACGAATGATGAGATCTGGTTGGATAGCAGGATTTATGGGATTAGTGGTTCTTACTTCACTAAAGTGGAGTAGTATGTGTCACCCTACCCCTGAGGTTGAGGCTATGAAAGGCCAAATCAGGCAAGTAGCGCTCGCTAAATCAGAAGATCCAATCATCATTAATGATTACACACCAGAGTATTTAGAAGAATTTTTAGATAAGGACTATAGCGAACTAACCTGGCAACTTTTAAGTGATGTTGAGTTTCGAGATGTCTATCTTGAAGAACTTCAAGCGTATTACTGGAAACCTACGTTTGGCCCAAAAGTATTATCTGCAGAGGGTGAAGATTTTTATATAACTGGATATGTAATCCCTGTAGATACAGATGAGGACTTTTATGTTCTGAGTAGATATCCATTTGCAAACTGCTTTTTTTGTGGTGGAGCAGGTCCTGAAACAGTTGTTGATCTTCAATTCCCAAATAAAGCTCCTAGAGAATATGTTACCGATGAAAGGCTAACATTTGCTGGCACTTTAAAGCTAAATGCTGACGATATCTACCAAATGAATTATATCATTAAAGACGCGGTAGAATACACTCCTTAAAATTCGTGAATAACTATTTACAATTTTAACATTCTCTAATACACTATAGTTAGATATTGTACGTTGTAAACTTGATTACAACCAATCACAAATGCTAGAATTCTGTAAGAAAGTACTCGCAAAGGTCAGCTTCGACAGAGCCCTTTTTGCTAAGGAGCTAAAGAAAAGCCTGAGGTGGTTAAAGGGAGCTGAACGTGAGAGTTTAAAAAAATGGTGCTTGAAAAAGTACGGAGATCTATACGGTGATTTAATTGTCACCACATTTTCTAACCCAGCCCTTGTCTAACGACAGGGCTTTTTATTTGGCCACAAATTTTATATTGCGTTTTAGACCCTCATAACCTGTACGCATCACAGGGCTACTTTTGAAATAATCCCTGAATACTTCTTCTGTTAAATCTATCCAATCACTTTGGGTCATTTCTAAAAGGCCCACCGCAGGTTGAAATTCTGGTTCATTTGTTTTTGAGGAATGTCTATTCCAAGGACAAACCTCTTGGCATACATCGCAACCAAAAATCCAATCGTCAAATTTTCCAGCCATTGGTTCTGGAATTTCGCCCTTAAGTTCAATCGTAAAATAGCTGATGCATTTTGACCCATCGACAACATAAGGCTGAATAATCGCTCCAGTCGGACAAGCGTCTATACAACTCGTACAAGATCCGCAATGATCAGCAACAGGCGTGTCATATTGGAATTCAACATCCAAAAGTATTTCTGCAGTAAAAAAGTAACTGCCCCTTTTTTTTGATAGCAATAAACTGTTTTTCCCAACCCATCCTAGTCCAGATTTTGCAGCCCAAACTCTTTCTAAAATAGGTGCCGAATCAACAAACACTCTTCCATTTACATCTCCCCACTCTTCTTTCATCATCTTTAGTAGTTCTTTCAACTTCCGCTTCAAGACAAAATGATAATCCGTTCCTAATGCGTATTGTGAAATTTTAAATTCGTCATCTCTGGAATTTGCTTCAGGATTATGATAGTTAAACAAAAGACTAATTACACTTTTAGTCCCAGGAACAAGTTTTCTTGGATCAAGTCGTTTTTCAAAATGACCCTCCATGTATTTCATTTCTCCATGCATCCCCTCTTTAAGCCACCGTTCCAATCTAGGAGCTTCCTCAGAAAGTTCTTCCGCTTTACTTACACCAACGCTAACAAACCCAAGTTCGAATGCCTTTTGCTTAAGCCATTTCGTTTTCTCAAAAGCGACATGTGAAGTGCGAGGCATCCTAATCGAAAAGGTTGCCTGATGAAGTGTTTGGGGTAATGCCCAAATGCTCAAAAGCTGTTTTAGTTGCCTTCCTTCCTCTAGGTGTTCTTACTAAAAGTCCTTCTTGAATTAAAAAGGGTTCATAAACCTCTTCGAGTGTTCCTGGATTTTCACCTATTGCTGTTGCAAGAGTATTCATTCCAACTGGACCTCCACCAAATTTTTCTATCAAAGCAGTAAGAATTCTATTGTCCATCTCATCCAATCCCTTTTTATCTACTTGAAGAGCATCTAATGCATACTCTGTCAACTCAGGAGTAATCTTACCATCACCCTTTATTTGGGCAAAATCTCTTACTCTTCTCAATAGAGCATTTGCAATTCTGGGGGTTCCCCTACTTCTCGATGCTATCTCATACGATGCCTCTGCATCATGAGGAATTTCTAAAATTCCAGAAGACCTTTCCACAATATCAGTTAGAGTTTTTGCATCGTAATACTGAAGCCTAAGGTTTATGCCAAACCTGGCCCTCAACGGCGAAGTCAAAAGTCCAGAACGTGTTGTTGCTCCTATTAATGTGAATGGATTAATGTCTATTTGGACTGTCCTAGCGTTAGGGCCTGTATCAATTACTAAATCAATTCTATAATCCTCCATAGCGCTGTATAGATATTCCTCAACAACTGAACTTAGCCTGTGAATCTCATCAATAAAGAGTATGTCATTTTCTTCTAAGCTTGTAAGTAGTCCAGCAAGATCTCCAGGTTTGTCCAATACTGGGCCAGAAGTAGTTCTAATTTGAACTCCCATCTCGTTTGCTACAATATTGGCAAGTGTGGTTTTGCCTAAACCAGGAGGGCCATGAAAAAGGACATGATCAAGGGCTTCTCCTCTTTGTCGTGCTGCAGCAACAAATATTTGAAGATTATCGAGAGCAGCCCTTTGACCTGTAAAATCGTCAAAAGTAGCTGGTCTCAATACGCGATCCAAATCGCCATCAGCAGGCTGTGATGCCTCCTCTCTCATGTCGAATTGTTCATGCGTATCCATAGTACCAATTTAGTAGAAAAGAAAACCCCCCGGAAGTTCCGAGGGGTTTATTTATTCAGAATAATTTTATTCTTTAATGCTCATGCTCTCCTTTTTTCAAAGGAGTAGTTTGTAGTACAAAGTCCTCTTCATGTTCAGGATTACTATAATCGTAAGCCCAACGGTGAACCTCTGGTAGAGCACCAGGCCAGTTTCCATGAATATGTTCAACCGGAGTAGTCCATTCTAATGTATTCCCCTTCCAAGGATTTTCTGATGCCTTTTGGCCTCTATAAATATTATAGAAGAAGTTAAACAGGAATACAATTTGAGCTAGAGATCCTATTATAGCAAATACAGAAATAATCGGTTGTAAGTCTGCAACGCCATCTAAAAATGCAAATTGAGATTCGTCGTAATATCTCCTAGGAGAACCTGCTAAGCCCACAAAATGCATTGGGAAAAATACTCCATAACCACAGACTATAGTTAGCCAAAAATGAACATACCCAAGCGAATTGTTCATCATAGTACCAAACATTTTTGGATACCAATGATAAACTCCGGCAAACATTCCAAATATAGCGGACATTCCCATTACAATATGGAAGTGACCTACAACGAAATAAGTATCGTGAACAGATACATCAAGAGCAGAGTCAGCTAGAATAATTCCAGTTAAACCACCTGTAACAAATGTGCTTACAAGTCCAATACTGAACAACATTGCTGGAGTAAAACGAATGTTACCTTTCCAAAGAGTTGTTATGTAGTTGAATGCCTTAACAGCAGATGGGATAGCAATTAAAAGTGTTGTGAATACGAAAACTGATCCAATAAATGGATTCATTCCCGTAATGAACATGTGGTGTCCCCAAACAATAAATGAAAGAAATCCAATTGCGATTATAGAACCTATCATCGCTTTATAACCAAAAATTGGCTTACGTGAATTCGTTGCAATTACTTCTGAACTAATTCCTAATGCAGGAAGTAATACGATATAAACCTCAGGGTGACCTAGGAACCAAAATAGATGTTGGAAAAGAATCGGTGAACCTCCTGTTGCATCTAAAGCTTCACCACCAATATGAATATCGCTTAAGAAGAAGGCAGTTCCCATAAGCCTGTCCATCATTAGAAGCACAACTGCTGAAACTAAAACCGGGAATGAAAGTACACCAAGGATAGCTGTAACAAATAAGGCCCAAATAGTTAGTGGCAGTCTTAACATCGTCATACCCTTAGTACGAAGGTTAATTATTGTAACGATGTAGTTCAATCCACCAAGCAGTGATGAAACAACGAACAATGTCATAGACAGAAGCCAAAAAGTCATTCCCATTCCAGATCCAGGCATTGCCTGAGGAAGTGCACTTAAGGGTGGATATATAGTCCATCCACCTGAAGCTGCTCCACCTTCTAAGAATAGAGAGAAAACCATAATAATACTCGATGCTAGGAAAAACCAGTAGCTAAGCATATTTAGGAATCCTGAAGCCATATCCCTAGCTCCAATTTGAAGTGGAATTAAAAGGTTGGCGAAAGTCCCTGAAAGACCTCCTGTAAGTACAAAAAATACCATGATGGTACCATGTATTGTTACTAGAGCTAAGTATGCATTTCTATCAAGAACTCCACCAGGTGCCCATTTACCTAGAAATGTTTCAAGAATAGTAAAGCTCTCACCTGGCCATCCAAGTTGTATTCTGAATAATACTGAAAGTAAAACAGCTAAAATTCCCATGAATACAGCAGTCATTAAAAACTGCTTTGAGATCATTTTGTGATCTTGTGAGAAAATGTACTTCGAAACGAAGCTCTCTTGATGGTTTGAATGTCCTCCCATAATTATTTCTCTTCTTCAGTTAGGTATTCTTTTTGTTCTGCAAGCCATGCATCAAACTCTTCTGGAGTATCAACTACAATTTTCATACTCATATTAAAGTGAGCTGCTCCACAAATCTTGTTACACAAAAGAATATAATCAAATTCAGCATCCCCAGTTTGAGCTCTCATTTCATCAGTAGTAACTGTTGGTGTGAACTTAAATCTAGTTGGCAAGCCTGGTACTGTATTCATTTGGGCTCTAAAGTGAGGCATATAAGCTGAGTGAATTACATCGCGAGAACGGAATACAAACTCTACCTCTTGGCCAACTGGCAAATGGAATTCTCCTTTTACAATTTTATCATCCCTCCCTGCTTCCCAAGCACTTAATTCATTATCAAAATTAAACGGCTCTAGCTCAATTAATCTTTGCTTATGTCTCTGCAATCTGTAAATCTTATCTTCTTTTACTTCAATTGCACCTGCGGTAAGAATTGTCGTCTCGCCTGAATTTAGCATTTCATCAATCTCGTGAATTCTATGCTCAATATGTGCCTTGTGATCTTCGATTAATTCGTGTCCATGAGAAGTGTGTCCGTCATCACTATGAGAGTCTTCTCCGTGAGCATCTTCACCATGACTTTCTCCATGAGTATCTCCATGAGTATCACCATGAGCATCTCCGTGATCGTCACTGTAATCATCACTGTGATGGTCTCCGTTGCCTCCATGGACTCCATGGCTACCATGTGAATCTCCTTTTAATTGGGCTTCAAGAGATCCCTTCTCTGCTAAAAGATGTCCTCTTTCATATTGAAGCTCTTTACTAAGTGAAGCAATTTTAAGATCAATCTCTGCGATTGCTTCATTAACACCATCTTTAGTTACAATTCCCAATGGATTAGCTGCAGTAATAGTATTAAAATCCGTTACTCCAAACTCACCATCGTCACCAGAATATCTTGCAGTCCAATCAAATTGTTTTGAGTAAAGTTCAACTCTTATTGCGTCATCAGATGCTTCTCCGGTCATATCGATCCATGTACGAAGACCATAAATAATAATTATTGCCATCACGATTGCTGGAATGATTGTCCAAATCATTTCCAATCTATTATCGTGTGTAAAGAAATACGCTTTTCTGTTTTTATCGTAACGGTATTTATTCGCAAAAATGAATAACAGAGCATTTACAATGAAGAATACAACAAGTATCAAATAAAGATTAAACTTCATTAAAGTGTCATAAACCACGCCGTGTTCAGATGCTACTGGAGGCATGCAATACCCGTAACGAGCCATTTGCCAAATAGTGGTTCCAAATAGTAGTACCATAAATACAATCCAAAGAGATCCTTGAAGCTTCGTATCTGCTTCAGAAATATCTTCTTGGCGTTTGCCACGTAGTTCTGCTGAAAGGCGATAAACCTTTGCTAGTTGAGCGACAGCAACGACGCCTACTACGATGACTAAAAGTGTTAAGAGTTTCATCATGAGAATTCTTCCTTAATCAGATCAGTAGTGTAAATCTTTAGACTCCTGAAGCATCGGATGATTCTTCGGGATTAGTGATGCCTTCGAAAGTGTTGCTAGTGTTCTATTAATAAACAGACCTAGGAAACCTAGGAATAGCCCTACTTCAAATAGGCCAAACTCGTGGTGTTCAAATAGCGTCCCCGGTATTACAAGTAAGTAAACATCTGCAAAGTGTCCTGCAAAAATCAAGAATGCAACTGGCAGAAGGAACTTAGGGTTACGCTTTGTATCTCTAGCAACTAGTACATAGAATGGAACTGCGAAATTGATAAAGAACATTGTTAAGAACGGCACCCTGTATTCGTCAGACATTAATCTGCTTACATAGTATGTAACCTCCTCTGGAATGTTTGAATACCAAATAAGCATGAACTGGCTGAAAAATAAGTAGCTCCATAACATTGCAATTGCGAACATCCATTTTCCTAAGTCGTGCATATGGCTTTCGTTAACTTCTTGGAAATACCCTTTCGACCTTAACCATAGCATACAAACATTTGTAAAAATGATCATGCTTACCCACATACCTGAGAAAATATACCAACCAAAAAGAGTACTAAACCAGTGAGTGTCAATTGACATAACCCAATCCCAAGCCATTGTTGAAGAGAAGACTGCAAAGAACACTATGAATAATGCACTGCGACGGAATTGCTTGTAATGAAGATCCAAACATGCCTCTTGGTCTTCTTGTAGTGACCACTTTCTAAATAAATATGCAAAGCCTAGGAAAGTTGCTAAATAAGCTATTGTTCTACCCCAGAAAAATACAGGATTAAAGTAAGATTGTTTACCCGCGATTATTGCATCGTAATTACCATGAGTGGGATCATATAATGTTGAATCCATCCAATGGTATAGATGATGGAAATGGAATTGTCCTGCTGCAATTACGATCACTATCGCCGCTGCTCCATATGGCAGGAATCCCCACATTGCTTCGAAAAAACGCTTTAGAACTACAGACCAAGCGCTTTCGGTTGCGTATTGAAGTGCGTAGAAAAATAACGCAGCTACAGAGATTGAAAAATAGAAGAATCCATTCACAAGAAGATTCGCCCACCACCTTTGGTGTCCATGCGAATGATCTGTGAAGTAACCTCCAATAAGAGCAATCAAACCCACAATCATTAAGATTTGGGTTAATTGTTTTACACGTCCTTCAAATTTGAATTCCATGATCAGTCGTTATTTTCAGTTTCACTAGTGTCAACATCATCACCCTTTTGTAGAGTTTTGACATATTCGATAATTAGCCAACGCTCTTTCTGAGAAAGTTGTGAAGCGTGTGACCCCATAAGTCCTTTACCGTATTGAAGAGAGTGGTACATCTTTCCTTCAGGAAGGTCTTTAAGTTTTGTAGAGTAATCTGGAATACCCGCAATGTGTCCATTTCTAGAAATTGCTCCATCTCCTTTGCCTTCAGATCCATGACATTGAGTACACATTTGGCTGAAAAGTAATGCGCCCTTTGCAATGTTTTCTTCCGTTGCCTCAATTGGAGATTTTAACTCAGCTCCGGCAGCTTCATATCCTTCTGGTGTATTTGGATATGGATAAGGTAGATTAAATTCCTTTTCATCACCTTTAAATGGGATGGTTCCAACTACTGGTAAATACGATCTAGAAGTATTTCTCTGTTTTACCGCAAACTCTTCTGTTACATAATAAGGGTCCTCGCCGTAATCAACATATGCTTCAACAGCTGGAGAACGATACATATCAGGCATATATTCAAGTCCTGGACTATCTGGGTCACTAACGCATGCGGCAAACGTCATTGAGATTGCAACAGTTGCAAATAATAATATTTTCTTATGCATCTTCATCACTTTACGTCTTTGATGCTAAGCTCAAGAAGAGCTGTTTTCTTAATTGCCGCCTCTAACTTTTTAGCGTCTAGCTCATTGTTAGATGTCATAATCTCCATTACAAATTTATCGTCTGTAGTTCTTGGATCTGGATTTGTTGCTGGCATTCCTGGAAGTGTTCCATTGCGAAGTAAGTATGTAATAGCCATTCCATGAGCTCCGCAAAGAACTGAGAATTCAAAAGTTACTGGAATGAACGCCGGAACGTTTTCGAATAGTGAGAAGCTTGGCTTACCTCCGATGTTCATCGGCCAATCTGAAATCATAAAGTACCACATCCCTAAAAGTGCAAGTGACGTGCCTGTCATTGCATACATAAAAGATGTAATTGCTAAACGAGTTCTTTTGACACCGATAATTGGATCTATTCCGTGAATAGGAAAGGGTGAATAAACGTCATTAACATGTATACCTTTTCCAACTAATTCACGAGCAGCTTCCAGAAGCTTATCGTCGTCGTCGTACATGACGTGGAATACCTTGTTCATGATGGTATTATTTGTCTAGTTGATTCTTGTATGACTCACCGCTTGACTTAAGAATAGTCTTTAGCTCATTTAATGCTAATACAGGGAAGAACCTTGTAAACATTAAGAATAGAGTTGAAAATATTCCAATTGTACCGATGAAAATTCCTATATCTACCGCCGTAGGGACAAATTCTCCCCAACTTGAAGGCAAGTAATCTCTGTGTAGTGATGTCACGATAATTACATATCGTTCAAACCACATTCCAATGTTCACTACTATGCTTAAAATAAATGTCGCAATAAGTGATCGTCGGATTTTCTTAAACCAAAATAATTGTGGACTGATAACATTACACGTCATCATCGTCCAATAAGCTATACTATAAGGCCCTGAGAATCTATTTATAAATGCATAACTCTCATATTCAACCCCTGAGTACCAAGAAATGAATAGCTCTGTTAAATATGCTACACCAACAATAGATCCCGTAACAATGATTACAATATTCATGTATTCAACGTGTTTCACGTGAATGTAGGCTTCGAGTTTATAAGCCTTTCTCATGATGAGCATCAGGGTTTGTACCATAGCAAATCCAGAGAATACAGCTCCAGATACAAAGTATGGCGGGAAAATAGTCGTATGCCACCCTGGAATCACAGATGTAGCAAAGTCCATTGATACTATTGAGTGAACCGAGAATACTAATGGTGTAGCAATTCCTGCAAGAACAAGACTTACTTCTTCAAATCGAGTCCAATGCTTTGCCCTACCGCTCCAGCCAAAACTTAGTATTGAGTAAATTTTCTTTGGTAGTGGTTTTACCATTCTATCGCGGATTGTTGCGAAGTCAGGAATTAGTCCAATGTACCAGAATACTAGTGAAACCGAGAAGTAAGTTGAAATAGCAAATACATCCCAAAGTAATGGTGAATTGAAGTTTACCCATAGAGATCCAAATTGATTTGGAAGAGGGAAAACCCAATATGCTAACCATATACGTCCCATGTGAATTCCTGGGAAAACTGCTGCCATAATCACGGCAAAAATTGTCATCGCCTCTGCAGAACGGTTAATTGCCATTCTCCATTTTTGACGGAAAAGAAGAAGTACAGCAGAAATAAGTGTCCCTGCGTGACCAATTCCAACCCACCAAACGAAGTTTGTTATATCCCAAGCCCAACCAACTGTTTTATTCAATCCCCAAACACCAATACCTGTACCTATTAAATAAAGAATTGAACCTACTCCGTACAATGCGATGATTGAAGTAACCGTAATTAGAATCTTCCATCCAAGTGATGCAGGGTCCGTTATTGGACGAACAACATCGTCGGTAATATCCTTATAGGTCTTATGACCTAAAATTAACGGTTCTCTTATTGCTGATTCTCTCTGCATGATTATTTGTTATCTACGTTTCTAACTTTAGTCATGTAAAATATGTTTGGCTTTACGCCAATCTCTTCAAGAGCATGGTATGAACGATTGTTTTTAGATTCTTGATAAACCTTAGAATCTTTATCATTAAGATCGCCAAATGATATAGCGCCTGAGGGACAAGAATCTGAACAAGCGCAAGAAATAAGATCATCAGTAAGCTTAACCTTTTTCTTTTTAGCTTCAAGTTTGGCTGACTGAATTCTTTGTACACAAAGTGAACACTTCTCCATTACTCCACGAGCTCTTACAGTTACGTCTGGATTTAGTACTAGACGTGCAAGGCTATCTGAAGCTGGGTTGAAGTTTTGGAATTTATCGTGGCCCTTATAATTGAACCAATTAAAACGACGAACCTTGTATGGGCAGTTATTTGCACAGTAACGTGTTCCGATACAACGGTTATAAGTCATTTGGTTTAGTCCCTCATTACTATGAGTAGTAGCAGCTACTGGACAAACTGTTTCGCATGGAGCGTGGTTACAGTGTTGACACATCATTGGCATGTGTACAGTCTGTGGGTTTTCAGATGGGTCCTCCATCTTCGAGTAACTTGAAATCACTCCTTCTCCTTCTTCTGCACCTTTTTCTAAACTATAGTCAGAAGAATAATAACGATCGATTCTCAACCAGTGCATGTCACGGTGGCGACGAATTTCGTCTTTACCTACAACACTTACATTATTTTCAATATGGCATGCTGTAACACAAGCACTACAACCCGTACATGTACTGAGGTCGATTGTCATCCCCCAACGGTGACCGACATCTTCAACTGCATGGCTATGCCAAAGATCAAATGCACTAGTATCCTTTTTATCTCTAGAATCTATTACGCCATCGTGATTTATATCTTCATGAACGTTTAATCCAATCACTGTATTCCAAGAAGCTTTACCCTTTTCAGCCGTTTTCTCCTTTAAGTAATTAGATAAAGTTGTTTCCTTTACTACTGAATCACGTCCCATTGCAGTACTGTGCATCTGTGTACTAGCAAGTGGATATTCCGTTCCCGTTGGCTCAATATTGACTTCGTAATTTTCTTGAGAAGTGAATGGGAACGCATTTGCTCCAATAGGAACTGGTTTACCATCATTTTCAAGATGGCCTCCATTTTCTCCTGTTTGGTAAGCAGCTTTACCAATATTTTCAGCGTTTGCCCCCCTACCATAACCTAAAGCTACAGATACTGTTCCTGGCTTTTGTCCTGGTTGCATAAATGCTGGCAACTCTATAGACTTTCCATTTGAAGTAATCTTTACTACAGAGGCAAAATTCTCTTGAGCTATATAGATGTTTAATCCTAAAACTTCCATATCCTTACGAGACATAGTAACATAATTGTCCCAAGTAAGTTTAGTTACGGGATCTGGAGTTTCCTGTAGCATTGGGTTAGCTACATGATTACCAACTCCCATTGTAGATTTCACATATGTAGAAAGTTGATATGTTCCGTCGTTTCCTTTTCTTTTCTTTACTTCATTTACTGCTGAAGATGTGTCAACTGAAGCAGAATAATCTGGAGTTTGAACTAAATTCTCAACAGTGAAACTTCCATCGTGAACTGCAGAATTCCAATTTGCATCGTTAAACAGAGATTCAGATGTGTATTCTGAATTGTAATTTGTTCTAATAAATGAGTACCAATCAGTATTTGATGCTCCAGACCAAACTAATAATGACTCACCCGCTGCTCTTGTATCGTATAAAGGTGAAATAGTCGGCTGAACTAAATCA
>MDSY01062540.1_pt1 | contig 37954 bp, 32 predicted proteins | sample 811131 | NCBI WGS metagenome assembly MDSY01 (sample SAMN05326643, study PRJNA326480) | marine metagenome | isolation source: seawater | place: Atlantic Ocean: South West | collected 2010
CAGTCAGCAAAACCATTCTAACCGAAATGCTCATACGCAACTTTGGTAAATTGGTCGATTCATAGAGCAATTAGTCTCCAAAAGAGTAACGCAGAATTTTGATCTCCCAGGTGACGGTGGGCACTTTCAAAATCTCGGTCGTTGCTTTCTCGCGGCCTCCCCTGCTCCGCGGCACAACGGGCCCGCGCACGGGCGGACCGAGGCCATTTACTGCCCGGCCTTCCACTCGCGCCCCGTTCCCGGTACACACCATGGGCACTGCGATCCTCCCCACTGGCCCCGAGCCCGAGGAGGTTGACGTGACTCAGTTTTACGTTCCGAGTGAGGAACTAATGGAGTTGGACGACCCACAGGTAGAGGCTGCCGCACTCCACACACAGCTGGATTCCGACGTGTGGACGGTGGCGTGCGGTGGATTGCTCGTCGCACGGAGACTTGCAGTCCACCACACGGAAGTGCTACGCCCGGTGTTACACACAGTGATCCCCAAACTCCGTACGTCAATGAACTCCCTACGAAGCTCATTATGCAAAACTGCGTTGCTCACGTGCCAGGACTTTTTCAAGACGTTCGGGAACGAGCTGTTTGTTTTCCTTGATGAAGGTGATCCCAGTGTGTTGCACACGTTGTTACACAAAGCCGCGCTGGACAAGCCTTTCATAATCGCCGAAGCAAAAAGAACACTACAGGTGATGATTGATAACTTGGACGTGAATGATTTAGTCGCCAACTTTTTCCTCGCTCGAGTAGATTCCAAAAACGATAAAGTACGCGCCGTCGTGTCGGAGTGCATACGCAACGCTACAGAGGCCGCGTGGAAGCTGCACCGAAACAGTGACAGTGAGGATTCGTATCACGAAAATTGCGTGTTCATCGAACGCATCCCACTCCTAAAAGCCGCGTCGGTGTTTGTCAACGACCGGCAACCGAGCGCGCGAGAAAACGCGCGGTTGTTGTTGCAACTTTTGAAAACGAGCCATGCCGAGATGGAGGCTGAAATCGGGGATGCCAACACCGAAAACACAGAGGAAAATATTGAAGAGGTGAAAGACGAGGACACAGACTCCTGGACCAAACACGTGGAAAAAGCCTTAGGAAAACCAACCGCGGTGAAGATATGCAAGCTGTGTTGATGATTAGGGGTGTATATTTTTTTAGGAACGTTTTTTCTTTGTACTTTGAACACACCTATATAAATCATCGTCTCGCCCCCCTCCGCGTCGCCCTGGTGGTTCCTTTCGCCACATCCACCGATTGTGTTTCCTTCGCCTTACCGACCGCTTTCTTCGTCACCCCCCCCCTCGGTTTCGGCGTCGATTTCGGGTGAGGGTTTCTTGAAACGGTTGACGGACGCGTCGGAGGGACGGGAGGTTTTTCAATGGTCGGCGCTGGGAGCGCAAGCATTTCATCGTCGTCTCCGTCGTCGCCCGTCAGCACTGCGCGCGCGACGTTCTCCACCGGTTGTACCGAAGGTGACCCATCCGCCCTCCCCTCTGTTTTCAGCACCGATATCAGGTTCTTATACAGCCCGATATCGGGCTTTTTGTTTTTAATGCACTCCTCCACGCGCGTGGGGTTTGTTTTATCTTCGACGAGGTATTTCTTCTTAATCTGTCGCCGCGATCGGCCCGGGAACAACCGCTGAATCAACGAAAAATCCGTTCCAAACTGCCGCAGCGCTTGGAAGAAAAATTCCGTATCCTCCTTGGTCCACTTCTCCGCTTTCTGGTAGTTGGCGTAGGTTGCGGAGTTTAGCTTCGTGCCGCTCTCTTCGACTCGGGTGAAATCAGATAAAGCAGTCGCGCGTTCCACCGCCGCGTTCACCGTCAACGACTTTTCGTTAATCACGATTTGCCCGTCAACCACCAAAACCTGGGGGGTCATGGAAAGAGGCGCCGTGTTGGGGGTGCCTCTAGTGGCGGGGGCGGGCAACGCGAGGGCCGGAGGCGGTGCGTGTACAGCAGTCTCAGCACTCCCAGACGCAACCCCAACCGACGCCAGGGCTTTGGAGGTGTCTCCTGGTGCGGCTGATTGCGATACAACGCCATGAATCGCGCCTTCTCCGCTTTCCCTGCGCTTCGCCACCCTCGCCCGCGCCTCCGCCGCCCTCTCCTCTCTACTCCTTTGCCGAATGATATCACGGATACTCCTTGCCAAGTTTTCATCTATGCCGCCTGCGAAGCCCGCCGCAGTTAACGCCGCGTTGGCGCGCTGGGACCCCGCGTGCACCCGGTTCCCCCGCGTCGTCGCCGCGCCGCGAACCCACCGGTGCGCCGGAGGAGTGGGTGCGATTTGTATCTCGCGTTGCTGCGTGGAAACTGGCGCGCGCCCCGGGGGGGGAGGCATCTGCTGACGCAGACGCGCGTTGCGCGTGTCAGTGTCTTCAGGTTGAGTTCTCAGCTCATCAAGCGTAGGTGTGCCTTTAAGCTTTGATTCTTTTGTAGCCGCCGCCGCCGCGGCGCTTTGAAATGCATTCGTCACCACAGATTTCGTCCCCGCGGATTTTTCGGGCCGGCGCTGCTGTGTGTTCGGCGCTCTTCGCGCGGTGGGTCGAGGCACCTCATCTGTTGGTGTCAACTCTGGTTGTGATGCATCTGCACTGGGCGTAGCACTCGCCACTGCACCGCCCCTTCCCTTGCGCGCGACAATCTTGGGCGCGAAGACGCTGCTTCGGGACGTGCCTGTTTTTTTGTTTTTTTGTGGATTGAGGTGGAATTGGGGGAACGGGGTGGGAAGGACAGGTGAGCTTCTTGTGTTGGATGAACGACCGGGATGGGCTTAAACATCGGTGATTATGGTGATGCATGACACTCTCAGTGGTGATGGCCTTACCTTTGCCTTTCTCGGTGGCATTTTCCAGGGTTTCGAGCGCGGAGAGGTCCATCTTGGTCTCGGTCGCCCTGGCGTTGCCAAATCGCGAGTTTTCGGTGCGACACCCCTACGTCCGGACGACGTGGAAGAGCACAAGCGTCACCACGACCAAAACGCGATGTACTGAGGCCTTCGCGGTAAGCTGGAGCTCTCCTTACCCGGCGCGCAGGGGGAACGCGAGGTCCGAACTGAGCTGGGGCACGCAGGCGGCCGGCAATTATTTCCGTCCACAAACGACTTTCTTGGAACTCTCTCGAGTCGACTCGAAGAATCGCCAACACGGCACTCCTTTCCAGAATCTTGCAGACTGGGTTCGCGCGTGGCCCGGACGGTATGTCTTGAGAGACTAGTTTGAGTCTCAAGTGACTCGTGAGTATGTTCAGTCTGATGTACGGACTGTACACGGAGGCGTTTCGCAAGGTACGTGTGAACGGGGTAGGGGTAACAGTGAAGCCATGGTGTTTGTATTTCTGCATCGAGATTTGCGTAGTGGAAGTTCCGATTCAACGCGGTTCCTTTCTCTCATGTTTCCGGAGCTTTATCAGACTTTTTGCGCTGTAACGATCCACGTTCGACGCACACGTATGTGTATGCAATCCTCGCCGCCCTGCAACGCACATGGTAACCCGAAACACTGACACACACACTCCACATCATGATGTCCATCCATCAAAATCAACTCCCCAAAAAAAAAGAGTGAGTACAATTTTTTGATTCTCGGCGTCGGTGGCGTCGGCAAGACTTGGGTGCTTGAGAGTTTGAAGAGTAAGTATGGGTCAGTACCTGGGTTAGAGTCCAATCAGATCGTCCCCACCGTGGGATTGAACCTAGCGCGTTTGGAAGCTATTCCTCACTGTCTTAACGGCGTGTGCATGTTTTGGGATCTCGGAGGCAGAAAAAGTTTACGGAAAATCTGGAGCCGGTACTACACAGAATGCGACGGCTTGGTTTTCGTGGTCTGTGATCGTGACACGGATCAGACTAATAAGTCACTGGAAGAAGGTATCGATGAGCAAGTAGATGTGCTTAAAAATCTACTCAAAGTGGAACAGTTGCACGGCGCGCCGGTGTTGGTGCTCGTGAACAATGATGGGAATTCACAAATCGATTTGGCAACGATTGAAGACGTGCTTGATAAGTCGCCCCGCAATCTGAGAGCAACGAACGTAGTCTCAATGACCCCTAGTAGCAACTCCCTGGACCGAGGCATAAAGTGGCTCATAGAAAATACCGTAAGTAGCGTACGGACCAAGGAGCGAATAGCCAGAGCGGGGTAGTGGGAGGTAGAATAAGTTGAAGCATACTAGTCATCGATTCATGGTTGTTTTTTATTTTTGTGGTTAGTTTTAACCTGCTGGGAACTACAAAAAAACGGTACGACTACATGCCCCCTAACACCTCTTAAGGAAGTAATACTTCCTTACTTTTTACCTCCCGTCCCCGCTGCGTCCCCCGTCTTTCCGTCGCATGCTACGATTTTCAGTTTGTCCACGTGCGCTGCGTCTTTGAACCCGCCAGGACCGGTCACGGTGAACGTCACGTCGTCCAAAATAAACGTCCACACGTTGTCGCAAAACCGGTACGTGTCCAGATTGCCCTTAAACGTGGTTTTCGTCTTCACCGACCCAAGCGCTTCGTTCATGCTTTTGTCAAACTGCGTCAAGACTTTCATCGCGATGGATGGGGTGAGCTCGCCGTTGGTGACCATCTCGTCTAATGCATCTGTTAGAGTCATACCTAACGTGGATCTGCGGTACAATTCGTAATACTGCACCAAAAGATGAGAGCGGGAAGAATGAGATTTGGAACGCGAGGTGAGTGGGGTGTGGATTGGGTTTAGGGTTCAGTAAACCCTTAATCGAATCATCTTGCGACGTTCAGAGTTCCGTAACGTACCGCCATCACGCTCGTCCCCCAGGTACCAGGTCACTCGCTGCGGTGCGCTCGCAGCGAGTGACGAGATTAGAAAATCAGTCAAGGGCTTTTTCAAGAAATACTCCACTTGAATTTCACTCCGGGGAACACCGCGGCGTGGTCCCTCGCGAATCCGCGATGGGCAACTTCGACGCCTTCGTGGACGAGGACGACGACACGCCGGTGGCAGCGCCGCCGGTGTTCGTCCCCATGCAGGCGTCCGTGCCCGTGCCCGTGCCAACCCCGATGTACACTCACGCCGTGCCGATGCAGATATCGCAAATGCACCAATCGCCCGCGCCTGCTGTGGTGCGCCCGCCCGCGCCTACCCCCCAGGCCCTGGGGATGGTCGACCTGCTCGCCGCGTGCGCGCGCCCGGGGAAGTGCACACCTGACCAGCTGCACGCGCTCAAGGTGACGTACATGAAACTCAAGGTACGTTTACGGGATGATCGATACGCAATTGAACTCAAAGCTTCATCAAAACAAGAGCACAGATTGCTCCATTCGTTTCAATCACTCAATCGCGCGCCGAGTATAGCGTCGAGTATACTAAAACACTCCACTCATATTCTGACCCTGACTATTACTCATAACTCCTCAAAATGCACTCTCCAGGAACGTCTCATCACCGTGGTTGACTTCCTGAAAGCGGTGCGCGATGTGCTCGGTGAGGACGAGCTCGTGCGCGCGATGGCGCAAAGCCGCGTGGCGCGGCAGCAGCAAGCCGCGCAAGCCGCGTTACAGGCGCAGGCGCAGGCGGAGGCGACTCGGGCGAAGGAGACGGCGGCGGAAGCTGGTGGGAATGCAGCGGGTAACTCTGTCAAGGACAGCAATAAATCAGCTGGCAAAGACGTCGCAAACAGTTCAAAAAACCCACCCGCTCAAAACCTGGACGTCGCGAAGGAGGCGAATGACGTTCTCGCAATTGCCGGCGTCAACGCCGACGAAGAGGCGCGGTACATGTTCGGTGGCGGTGACGATTCGTATTCCGAGCGCGCTGATCTGTACACCGACTTCACGCCGAAATCGAGCTGGCGGAAGCTCATTGAGTTGAGGGTGTTCGCGCGTGTCGCGGGTGAGGACGGGCTCGCCAACAGGAACGGCGTCCCGAACGTAAACGAAAAGGTTTACGAATTCGTGGAAGAGGCGCTGCAAGCGCGGTTAAAGGGGTTCATCGCATCATGTCAATCCGCAGCCACGAAAAGGAACGACCCGAACCGGAACGCGTTTGAACAGGTTCGGGTGGTGGAGCCGAAAGCGCTTGTCCGGAAGATCAACGTCGATTGCGAGAAGGCGCAAGCGGGGCGAGCGGAGAAGGAACGGCAAGCGTTGTTGCGTGTGGGCGAGACGTTTCTATCAAAGCGGCGACGCGCACGCGGAGACGACGGCGACGACGCGGAGCTCAAGGAGAAAGTCGCGAAGGTACAGGCGGAGGAGGAGGAGCGTGTACGGGCTGAAACCGCGAACCAAGCCGCGCAAGCCGCCCTAGGGTCGGACGCGAAGTACCTGAAGTGGGCGGAGGCGGCGAAGAGCGGGTCTAGCGTCGGCGTGGCGAAAACGGGCAAAGCCCCGAGCGGCGTGTTGAACGCTCTGAAAGGAGAAACTGACGCGGGGGGTGGTATGGGTAATCAGTCTGGCGAAAAGTTTGGCATCCAAACCCCCGCCTCCATGACTGTCACCGCGCACTCCATGGTGCTGAAAGACTGCGCGGAAGCGATCAAGGATGACGTGCGAGGGAAAGCGCTGAGGTCGAGGTTGCTGGGAAAGTTTTAATTTTTGAAAAAGTTTTTTTTCATAGCGGGCTCTATTACAAACATTTTCCCTTTTCTCTGAGCACTTCACTCCAACATGCACTCCTTCTGCATCTCACACCCTCCCTTAGATGGTGGTCCCATCGGGGATGGTGGCGTTCCTGAGGATGGTGACGATTCCGGAGCGGATGTACACGCCGTTTTCTTCGTCCACGAAATCCTCGACACCCGCGGCGTTGGTGATGACGCAGTTCTTGCCGATGCGCGCGTTCTTGTCGATGATCGCGTTGGAGATGGTGGATCCGGCGCCGATGCCCACCGGCACACCGCCTGCCGCGATCACCTTGGCCTTCTCCTCGTCGCTCTCGTAGTAATCCGCGCCGATGATCATGGCGTGCTTGATTGTGCACCCCTTGCCGACTTGGCTCCTGAGACCGACGATGGCGTCCTCCACGGTGCAGTCGCTCAACGAGCACCCGTGCGAAATAATCGCATCCTTGACGTGGCATTTCTCGATCTTGGCGGGGGGGAGGAACCTGGGGGAGGTGTAAATGGGCGCACGCGCGTCGTAGAACTCGAACTGAGGGGGGTTCTTGGCCAAGTTGAGGTTGGCTTCGAAGAAGCTCTTGATCGTTCCGATGTCCTCCCAGTAGTCGTTGAAAAGGTACGCCTAGGATTTTGGAAATAGAAGTCAGTCTTTTGTATGGGCAAACAGTCGGGAGGATGTATTGGGACGTATTGGGTGCATGCTTCGTATCGGAATGATGAGGAATCCCTCACATGATGTTATGAAAAGCTCGAAACCGAGGTGACGAACAAGCAGTACAAGGCGAGCATGATTTTGTGGCGGGGTGTACGTACCTGGACCTTGTACCCGTCCTGCGCCGCTTTCGGGATGATCTCGCCGCCGAAGTCGTTGTCCTGCGGGTACTCGGAGTTAAGGAAGGACACGAGGGCGGTCTTTTTGAAGACGTAGATACCCATGGAGGCGATGTACGGGTTCGCCGCGGCGGCTTCCGCGTCAAGGCCGAGCACGGTGGTGTCGACTTGCATCGCCTTTAGGGCGTCACCTTCTGGTTTCTCCGCGAACTCGATGATGCGCCCGGTGTCGTCAATCTTCATCAGGCCGAAGTCCGACGCGCGCTCGTCGTCCATGGGCAGGCATCCGATAGTAATGTCCGCGTCCACCTCTCTGTGCCGGTCAACGAACGCCATGTAGTCCATGCGGTACAGGTGGTCGCCGGAAAGAATCACGATGTCCTGCACGTCTTTGTTTTTGATGTCTTCGAACAACCTGAGGATTTTGGAAATAGAGTCAGTCTTTTGTATGGGCAAACAGTCGGAAGGATGTATTGGGACGTATTGCGTGCTTCGTATCGGGATGATGAGGAATGCCTCACAGGATCGCACTAAAAACCTCCAAACTGGTACACGAACTACGCAGTACAAGGCGAGCAGGATTTTACGGGATAAAAAAACAAAAAAAAACTTACCACGAGTATTGGCGCACGGCATCGGCGGTTCCTTGGAACCATTCTTTGCCGCCGAGACCCGGGGTTTGCGTCGCCGCTAACACCTCAACAAAGCCGTTGCCGCCGTACATGATCCCGTTGCCGAAGTTGTAGGTTCTGGCGAGGTGGCGGTTCAAAGAAACGGAGTTGAACTGCGTTAGGATGTACATCTTTGAGATGCCGGAGTTGAGGCAGTTGGACATGGGGACGTCGATCAGGCGGTACGCGCCGCCGATGGGCACAGCGGGCTTGGCGCGTTGCTTCGTGAGGGGGTACAGGCGCGTGCCCGCACCGCCTCCCAGGATCACCGCGGCAACCGACTTGGAGTTGGAAATCGCAGTGGGGGACTGGCCCACGATCTCATCCACGTTCACCGCTGTGGCCTTGATGGAGTTCTTGGAAACGTTGGCCTTGGGGGCGACGCGCGCGGCGCTGAGCTTGGAGCCAGAGAAGAAGTCCTTGCGGCCCACGGGGGTGCTGCTGTTGTGGGTTGGGAAGGAGTTGGGGCGGGGGGATAGGTGTCAGAGCAGTGTCGTAGGTGAAGGCATAAGAGCCCCTCTCTCCGGGGGAATCAGACACAATCACGGCGAACCGTCGTTGCGGTCGATAACAAAGAACGATCGCTTGTGGGAACGCGTTCCACGCGCGCACAATAAAAACGCAAACACGCACCGGCACGCGGACGCGCTCTGCGCGAACATGACGGCGGACATTGCCGTAAGTGGTTGAAGTGCGTGTGATACGCGCCGAACCTGTGAGGAGAGGCACGGCGGGTCGATCGAGAACAACTCTATCCTCAAACAACGGCGAGCGAAGTGGTCGATGCCAACTGTCCAAAATCGGATGAACGAGTGACAAGGACGACGCGTTTTGCGATGCACTTTCTGCGGACTGGAAGACACTGCGAAAGAGAATAAATTAGTTTCCATACTTTAAGACTAAATGGGCATACTGCCCACTATCAAAAATGCTACTTTTCCTCCAAACTCTCCTCGACAAACTTCGAGAGCGGCATCGCCCTGACGGGCTGCCTCAGCTTATCCAGCGCCCCACTTTGAATCTGTCGAATGCGTTCTCTGGACAACCCATAACGCGCCCCGATGTCCCCAAGCGTCAACGGCTCGTTGCTCGAGTACTCCCCGTTCGGCGCGCTGCCGTCAGTCGCCATGCCGTACGCCATTCGCAAAACGTTCCGCTCGCGCGGATTCAGCGTCGCCAAAACTGATTCTATATCCTCCTCCAGCTCCGTCTTCTGAACCCGGTCGAACGGGTCGTCGTCGTAGGTGACGTGCTCGTTCGTATCAAGGGTTTGGTTCGTATCACCCCACCGGCCACTAGTGTCGCTGATGTCGTTTTGCTCCAAATCCAAACTTAACACGGGGGCTTTGCTGGTTTCTAAGAGCTCGATTTTTTCCGTGCTCATCTCAGCTAATTCGGCGAGCTCGTCATGCGTGGGGCGTCTGCCGTGCTCCAGCTCAAAGTTGTTGCCCATCTTTCTGAGTCGGGCTAGGGCGTCGTACACATGCACGGGAAGGCGAATCGTCCGTGACTGGTCATTCACCGCGCGGACGCAGCTCTGCCGGATCCACCAGTGCGCGTAGGTCGAAAATTTGAATCCACGGCTCGGATCAAACATATGCGTCGCGCGGATCAGCCCCCCTATGCCTTCCTGAATCAAATCCTCTAATGCGACGCCTCGGTTCATGTACCGCTTCGCGATTGACACGACAAGCCGTAGGTTGTGTCGCAGAAGAAGCTGTTTCGACCGGTTCGCGGTGATGCGCAGGATTTCCAAGTCGTGCGGGTCGTTCGCGCCCATCTGCTTCGCCAACTCATCAATCGAAACGTCCTCTGGTTTTCGCCCCGTTTGCTCCGCGAGCGCGTCCCTCGCTTCGACCACTCGGTTCTGCTGCTGCACGTTCGTCGCTAACAGCACCTCCTCTTCCTTCGTTAACAGCTTTGTTTGGCTTATCTCGACTAAAAAGCTCGCGATCCCAACCGTTGTGCTTCCCTTCTCTGACTTCTTTCCAAGACCCCGCCGCGTGTGCCGGCTCTTCACGAACTTCACTCCGTTGTTTTCCGGATTGGAATTGTCGTGTTTCTCCCACGCATCTAACGTGGCTTGCACGCCTGATAAATACTCGCCGAACGCGTCCCTGGCTGCGGATGCTGATGCGGAAAACGATGTGCCTGCGTTCGAATCGACCCTTGTGCGTTCATTTTTCTTTGTGGTTTTGGTCTTGACCGCTGTCTTGACTGACGTGCCAGAAGTGTTGTCACCATCCTTCCCCGTTTTCGCGCGCGGAACCATCGTTGCGCCTCGGGTGCTCCCTACGCGATACTTGGAACAACTCGCCGCTGACCAACGCACATCGATCATAAAGGACGGCATCGACATCATGCACCAACCGCCTCTCCAACCGGCGCCCCTTCGCGGGCTACGCAAGGCAGCGCTGGTCCCTCGCGCAGAAAATGTGACAGGTCATCCCGCGCTCTCCCGAACCAGAAGATTCGAGATTTCGATGGGCACCCGAGATTTGCACCGCCGTGGGTCAAGCCTCCATTTCCACCTTCAACCACGAGGGTCACTGCGTGTAGTTGACCGTAACGTTCAACGCAGAGCAGCAGATGAGCCGGTGAACAGATTTTTTTTAGTTTTGCAAAACGTGCAACGGTTATTTTGAACGTGCGCGCGAGCATCTCACACCACACCTCGGCGCACGATGAAGATAAAGCTCGAGTCCAAGCAGGGCGTGGAGGTGCTCGCCGACACGCTCGATGCGAGCCTGGATGCGTTCCACGTACGTCACTACGTGCGATTTCGTCCTTTCGCCGTACCACGCGTCTCTCATGGAACGTCGTTGCTTCATCCATCTCGGCCAAACATCTCACCTCGCCTCAACTTCCCTCCCCTCACAGGAGCACGACGCCTCCGCGGACCCCAAGGTGGCGAGCCTGCTACGGCGCCAGAGCTTCACGGCGCTGAAGGAACGGATACTGACGTGCTTGGTGCACAACACCACGGTACCCGGAGGCATTCGGTAAGGATTCATGATTTTTGAAGTCAACTGGGAAGGGTGCATCTTTGAAGCATCATCTTGTCATCACATACTTGTCTCCCAATATTTATATCTGCTGACGCATCCCTCTCCCCCCATTCAACAACAGCCCCGGCGACTTCAACGCAAGTTCCACGAACATCCCCGGCAGTTTACACGAGCACATCAACGCGTTGAAGAGCGCGGTGGATAAGCAGCGCGCAGAGGTCCCGGCGCTTGTGATGAAGCAAACCACGTCACATCTCGAGCAGCTCCAGAGCTTCGACGGAGCGTTGCAAGAGATTGAAGAGATGAGGAGGGATACTGAGAATTTAGCACGCACGCACGGCGCCACTGCGGTGGACGTGCAGAAAGACTTGTTACAGAAATGCGAACAACTCCCTGAGCTTCAACGGCGGCTGCAAACGGCGACGGCGAAGCTGGGGACGATTTTGTCGCAGATGGACGCCGCGGCGCCGCCGAAGGGCGTACGAGTGTAGTTAGGGCGTATGGGTAATTAGTCTGACGAGCTGTAATATAGGTGATACAAGTGATATACTTACAATGCCTTAAGATGCATATGGATACACCGCTCCTAGTCATTCCGGGCCCTGGGGAACAGTGTGTGATCCCTCAGCATCATCTTTTTCCTTCGCTTCGACATGAAATCTTCCAACTGGCCTTTCTCTTTCAGCTCTTTGTACTTGTCCACCAACGCCAGTTTCTTCTTCAACGCTTTCTTCATGTGGTAGATGCCGGGGCGGGGCTCGGTTCCTTTGGAGGCAGTAGTGCCCTTGTGTTTCTCATTCGGTTTCGTAGATTTTTTGCTTTTCAGCGGCGGCGAAGATCCTTTCGTTCCTTTCGCGACTCTTCCCTCTTTCGTGGCCATGCCCTTGTCTTTCCCGACACCCGATTTGGATACATCCTTGGGCTTCTCAGCGCCGGGTCTACCCATCACGCCACAAGCATGCACGCGCGGGAGGGGACTGAACGTCGGCGGCGGCGGTGGGCAATTTTCAGCGTTGCCAAAAAGCGGCCTCGCGATTTCGGCCACCTGGAACAAATTAGGTTTCGCGACGCGAGCGGTTGAACCCCGAGACAGCTTCACGCGCGCTCCGCCGTCGTCGCCGCATTGCACGTCAGCATGCGTCCCTACATCAATGCGTTTGCAGTGCTTCTCGCCCTGGCGCTGGCCATCACGGCCGATGCCTTCTACCTCCCCGGCGTCGCCCCACAGGACTACGCCCGGGACGACATCGTGTTCATGAAGGTGAACAAGCTGTCGAGCACACGGACGCAGCTGCCGTTCGAGTACTACAGCCTGCCGTACTGCAGGCCCGCGAGTGGAATCAAGCACAGTGTTGAGAATTTAGGAGAAGTACTCCGAGGCGACCGCATAGAAAACTCCCTGTACTCCCTAGAAATGCGCTTCGACGAGCAGTGCAAAGTGGTGTGTAAGATCGATTCCCTCTCCGAAGATGAGGCGAATCAATTCGCGCAAAAGATCGACGATGAATACCGGGTGATGATGATTCTGGATAACCTGCCTGTTGCGATGGTCAACTTGTTACAGAACGAAGACGGCGATACGTTAAAGACGTACGAACGAGGGTTCCCGGTGGGGTTCAAGGCGAAAATTGGAGGGGACGACAAATGGATCTCGCCGGATGTCGATGGGACTGACGAAAACACGAAAACGTTCCTAAACAATCATATTCGATTCACGATTCTTTATCACAAAGACGTTGACACGGAAACATCGCGAATCGTCGGGTTTGAAGCCGAGCCGTTCTCTGTGAAGCATACGTATGAGAAACCGTATAACCCGAATAAACCGATTTTAGAAACCTGCAACGCGGGGCGGATGAAGTACGTTACGTACGACGAGCCGCCGCAGGAAGTCAAGGCGGGCGAGGAGGTTATCTTTTCGTACGACGTGCTGTTCCAGCCGAGCGGCATTCGGTGGGCCTCGCGGTGGGACACGTACCTATTAATGACGGACACGGAGATTCACTGGTTCAGCATCGTGAACAGCATGATGATCGTGCTGTTTTTAAGCGGCATGGTGGGTTTGATTATGTTAAGAACGTTGAGACGTGATATTACCAAGTACAACGAGCTTGAAACCCCGGAGGAAGCCGCTGAGGAGAGCGGGTGGAAACTGGTGCACGGCGATGTGTTTCGCCCGCCATCCAACGCAGGGCTGCTGTGTGTGTGCGTCGGAACCGGCGCGCAAGTTGCGTGTATGTTTGCCATTACGCTGATGTTCGCGCTCGCTGGTTTTTTGTCCCCGGCGAACAGGGGAGGGCTGATGACCGCGATGGTCACGCTGTACGTCGCGATGGGTTTCGTCAACGGGTACATCAGCGGCCGTCTATACAAGCAGTTCAAAGGCTCCGATTGGAGGTGGAACACGTTGTGCACCGCATTTCTGTTCCCGTCGGTAATTTTCATCGTGTTTTGTGTCCTGAACACGTTGATCTGGGGACAGAAATCAACCGGTGCGGTTCCGTTCGGCACGTTCTTTTTGCTAATCTTCATGTGGTTTGGGATTTCAACACCGCTTGTGTTTTGGGGCGCGTATCAAGGTCACAAAGCAGCTGTGTTAGAAGACCCAACTAGAACGAACAAAATCCCACGCCAGGTTCCGAAGCAACTTTGGTACATGAGCGATTTCTTTCAAATCCTCGTCGGCGGCGTGTTACCCTTCGGCGCCATTTTCATCGAGCTGTTTTTCATCCTGACGTCCCTGTGGCTGCACCAGTTTTACTACATTTTCGGGTGCCTCGGGCTGGTGTTCGTGATTCTGTGCATCACGTGCTGCGAAATTTCCGTTATGCTGACTTACTTCCAGCTCGTGGCAGAGGACCACCGGTGGTGGTGGCGGAGCTTTTTAACATCAGGCTCGTCGGCGCTGTACCTGTTCCTCTATGGGTGTCACTACTTCTCCACCAAGTTGGAGGTGACGAACAAAATTTCAACCGCCATGTTCTTCGGGTACATGTTCATTGGGTCATCTCTTTTCTTTGCGTTAACCGGCGCCATGGGGTTCATCGCCTCATTCGCCTTCGTGCGCGTCATATACGCCAGCGTCAAGTTGGACTGATAATATTTTAAAGGCGTCTCATCGGCGTAGTCTCATTGGTAATGTAATCTTAATCTTCACTAAACATATCTACGTACTCTTACTAATACTCTTACTATGTACTCGCGTCATCTTCAACATCAGCATCTAACATGTGCATGCTCCACATGTGCACGAGTATCTCCTGCTTCAGGCTCTGCAGGTTATACTCCGCTCTTAAATTTCTGTTTTCCTTCTCCATCTCGCCCAGACGTTTATCGCTTCGCGTCAAATTCTCCGCTTTTGCGTCGACTTGTTCGCGCAACAACGCAAGCTCTTCTTTCAGCGAACTGAGCTCGTCGTCCGAAATGTTGTACACCTTTTTCTCAACAAGCTTCCCCACGATGGTTGGGGCGACCGGCGTCGGAACTGGCTGTTGCAGGTTCACCGTGGGTTGCGCCAAAGGCGAAGCGGGCGCTGCCAGCGGCGACGCGGGTGCTTTCAAAGGAGACGCTTGTGCGTTCTGCAAACCTGACGTGGCCCTGATTGCATTTCCCGTCGCCCTGAACGGCGACGGCGGCGAGCGAGTCACGGCGGGCGCAGCTGGTGTTTGGCGGTTCAAATTCACACCAGGCGCTGCGTACGGCGCCGCCCGAGGGTTGACCCGCGGCATCACCGGTTTCCGCCGTGCGCCAATCCCGCAGCACCCCCCTTGCGGCGACGGCGACCCCGGCGACGGCGCCCAATCGTCCGTGACGTGCGTTACGTTGTGCGCGCTGTGTGATGACGACTGCGAAAAAACTGAAACGGACCGGCTTATGGGTTGTACCGACGTGGTTCGGCTCGGCGCGCGGCTCGCGACGGGCGACGAAAACGAAGAAACGGCACCCGTCGTCGTCGGTACGTCGCTTCTCTCACTCTGCCCCGGAAAGCTCTGCACACGCTCCAGCCCGGGACAGAAATAGTTTTTGAACTCTTGCCGGGTCACGATGAGTGATGCGTCCGTGTCCAGTTTTTGAAAGACCTTCTCGAACGAATCACGCGAATCCACGTCGGGGGAAACCACCGTGCCCAAATCTAAAACGCGGCCGACCTCGGGGTCCTTGCGAAGCGCCTGGTTTTTTTTTAGGGTGAGAGGGTGGGGAGTACCGTCAGACGTGTGAGTCATGAGGGAGATACCGGTGCGTGACTCTCGGAGTACTCTTTTAAAGCGGGAAGAAAAGAGTAGCGCTACTACTTGAAAGACACGCGTCGACCTCGAGAGTCAACGCGAGTGGACCCGTGTGATTCATTTACAATCCGTTTCTCTTGGAACGTTCGTTTCTCTCGGGGGACCGACGGGCGATGGCAAGAGTGCGTACCAAGATGAACTCGTTCACGGTGAGAACCCCGTCGCCGTTGGTGTCGATGATGTCAAACACCTCATCTAGAGCATCGGGGTGCACCAGAGACGCGGGCGCTGCCATTGCGCCCGTGAGCTGGGGTGTGACGCAGGTGCCGAGAAAAGTCAATGAGATGTCTACCCGAAGTTCCCCTTTCAGTGCAAGGGAGTTTGGAATTTTATTAAGTTTTTCACCGACAACTACGCTAGGCGAGTCTAATTGCTCATAGCATCCCCCATCAGCTCTCGCCGTCCATCCCGACAACCTTTACTACCCTCAAAGACGTAAGCTCCTGTTGTTGGGGTGGGGGAAGGGGTGGAAAGAGGAGTGGTCAGAGGATGATAGGTGTGACGTCTTCCGCAAATGAGCTCTGCGAAATAAAAATACTTTGGAGCAGAATAAAAACATCGTCGCGTCTTGCGCACCTGTCTGTGTCCCTTCAGCCTTTGGTACCCCTTCCTGCGCTTTTTCTTGAACGCGAGCTTTTTCGCTTCGCGGAAGTGCTCCTCCACCACCGCGTGCACCTGCGCGCCTGGTACTGAGGGGCGGCCGATAACAGTTTTTGTGGAGGTACCGACCATGATCACGTCTGAAAGAATAACCGGATCATTAACCTTCGCCTCTGAAAGCTTCTCAACCACGATCAGGTCATCCGGGACGACTTTGAACTGCTGCGCGCCCACTTTGACCACGCCGAAAATCGTGGCGGGAGGAGGGGGTGTGAATTCGGATTCTGTGCCCGCGCTGAACGGCCGAGTTTGCCAGATCATAGGGGGGGACCCGGTTTGAGCACAGCCCAGACGCGACCACCCATTTTGCGACGTTGACGCCAACCGGGTAGCATCGACGCCCGCCGTGCGTATGCCCAAAAGGGTCGCACGCGCTGCCCTACACCCGGCGAGTACACACAACCGGCTCTTTGAACCCAACATCCAGACACACACGAATTCGGTCCCGCCGCGCACCCGAAGTGCGTCCATGGAGTGGCGAAGCGCACTTATCGCGATTTTACTGGAAACTCAGAGCTCGCGTCAGTTTCTCAAAACCTGGCGGCGGCGGTGGATGCTGTTTTCTGATTGACGCGCGACGGCGCGCACACCAACGCGCGCGGCGCAGTCGCGGCTCACGCACTCCGCGTGGTCTCTGCGTGCGCTTTGCAGACATCTTGGTCGATTCCGGCGCCGGAAGCGACGCACACGCCGGTCTTGGCACCTGTGTACTGAGGCACGGCGAGGTACCCTTCGGGTCGGCGACGCTTTTTGTGTCTCGCACGGGGCTGTACTCGGTGCCTGCTTTGGACGCCGCTCCATCATCTATCGTGTTGGGTGGTGATTGAACACTGAAGACGTCGTACTCTAAACAACAACTTACACGATGGGCTTGATGCCTGCTCCCGACCGGCGTGAGGTTTCCTCTACCGCGGATGCGCCCGTGCCCGCCGCCCTGCAAGGTTTGGTTGCGAACCACGTTTCGAGTTTCGATTACTTCGTGGACCGCGGTTTGGCTGAAGTGACGAGGTTGATGCCCCCCGTGCAGTTCCAAACACCGGGCACGACGGACAAGTCCAACCGGGTGTCGATGTGGTTCGAGGACGTGCGGATCGGCAAACCGACACGGGAGGGCGAGGGCGGTTCGTCATCACGAAATCGAGACCCGCGAGTTTTTCCACGCGAGTGCCGAGAGAGCAGCGTGACGTACAAAGCGCCGATGACGGCGACGCTGGCGTGGACCACGGGAGGCGGGGTTAGAAGAGATGGAGGCATGGAAGACGATGAAGACAACACCTCTGAAGTGCATAGGAGATCGTTCAAAGTCACGAACATCCCTACGATGGTCCAATCAACTGCGTGTCATTTGAATTCATTGACGCAACTCCAATTGACGAAACGCGGCGAAGAGAACAAAGAGATGGGGGGGTATTTCATTTGCAACGGCAACGAGAGGATTGTTCGATTATTAATTCAACAGCGGCGGCACTACGTCATGGCCATGAAGCGCGGGGCGTACAGCTCACGGGGGAAGACGTACACCGAGTTTGCCACTGCGATTCGGTGCGTGACGCCGGATGAGCACAGCGCCACGGTCAGAGTGCATTACCTCACGACCGGAAGCGCGCGGGTAGCGTTCGTGTTCCGAAGACAGGAGTATTTCATCCCCGCCGGCCTGGTGTTGAGGGCGTTGTGCTTCGTGTCTGATTTGGAAGTCCGGGATTTGATCGCGAAAGGCACGCCTGGCAAGGGCTCTGAGGAGTTTGCAGGCGAACGGGCGACGATAATGCTTGAAGAGACCACTGAGCTCGGCGTCCGGACTCCGGCGCAGGCGTTGGCATATCTCGGCGAGCACTTCCGCGTGCAGCTCGATGCGGAGCCGTGGGAAACAAACGAGCAGGTTGGCGAGCGTTTGTTGGAAGAGCACATCTTCGTGCACATTGACAAAAATCAAAAGACGGACAAGTTCAACCTGCTCATCTTCATGATGCAGAAGCTGTACGCGTTGGTCACCGGGAACTGTTCACCCGATAACCCAGACTCGAACATGCACCACGAGATTTTGCTCCCGGGGTTGTTGCTGCAAACGTTTGTGCGGGAAAAGTTGCGGGAATCGTTGGCGGCGGCGAAGCGAAGCATTCTACGGGAGTTGGATGAAAGACCTCAAATCAGCGATTTATTAGACCCTGAGTGGTTCGGGCGAGTCGCTACTCAGACGATTTCAAAGATTGACATCGGGAGGTTGGTGGAGTACTTTTTGGCGACTGGAAACTTGGCATCAAAATCCGGACTCGGGTTATCGCAAACAAGCGGGTTCACGATTGTCGCCGACAAGTTGAACTACATGAGATACCTTTCTCATTTTAGGTCGGTACATCGTGGTGCGTACTTTGCTGAGTTGAGGACGACTACTGTGCGTAAGCTGTTACCCGAGTCGTGGGGCTTCCTGTGCCCAGTGCACACCCCCGACGGCTCCCCGTGCGGTCTATTGAACCACCTCGCCGCGGCGTGCTTCGTGCACGTTTCGAAAACCGACACGTCCTGTGACGAAAACGCAAACGCGCCTGAAGGCGAAACAGCTATTACCCTGAAAGCCCTGGCGAACGCGGGGGTTGTGATGCTCGCTGGAGCCAAGCTAAAAGGATTCAAAGCGCCTCCCAGTTCACTTTCAGTGCTTTTAGAGGGCGTTGTCGTCGGACACTGTCGCAACGCGGAAGCGGTCAACGTAGTCAACGCGCTTCGGAGCGCGAAGGTTTCTCAACCGCCGAAAGCGCCGCCGTCGCTGGAAGTGGCGTACGTACCGCCTGTTCCTGGTGCGGGGGCGTTCCCGGGGATTTACTTGTTTTCAGGCGCAAGTCGGATGCTGCGCCCGGTAAAGCAGGTTGGGAGCGGCAAAATAGAGCTCATAGGCTCCCTGGAGCAGGTGTTCATGTCCGTCCAGTGCCCCGACGGCGGACACGGGGGTTCGGAAAACCTCACCTTCACGCACGCGGAAACTGGGCCGATGGCCATATTGAGCGCGATCGCGTCGTGTACCCCCTGGAGTGACTACAACCAGTCACCTCGGAATATGTACCAGTGCCAGATGGGCAAGCAAACCATGGGACTTCCTATGCACTCGTTTTGTTACCGGCCTGACACGAAGCTGTACCGGTTGCAAACGCCGCAGCGACCGATCGCCGTGACGGAGGCTTATGATAAATACGCGATTGACGAGTACCCATTGGGGACGAACGCCGTCGTCGCAGTGCTGGCGTACACGGGGTATGACATGGAGGATGCGATGATTGTGAATAAGGGTAGCATGGAGCGTGGGCTGGCGCACGCTACGCTGTACAAAACGGACACCGTGACGATCTCGGCGAACGCCGCGGCGGATGGCGAGATGTTTGGTAAAAGGGCAGAGCTGCCTTTGAAGCGGCGCGCGAGCGGCGGTGCCAACAATTCTTCGGAAAAAAGGTCACCCGACGCGAACATCGACCAGGACGGCGCGCCGATACCTGGGTCGCGGATCGAACCTGGGAGTGCGATTGCGAGTGTTTTGAACAAGGCCACTGGAAGAGCGCGGTTAACCAAGGTCAAAGGCGCGGACGCCGCGATTGTTGACCGCGTTTCCATCATGCACGCCCCTGGCGCTCGCGGAAAAAAGGAAACCAAAATGTCAATCACCACGCGATTCAACCGCAACCCGATTATCGGTGATAAGTTTTCCTCTAGGCACGGCCAGAAGGGCGTTTTGAGTTTTTTATGGCCTGAAGAGGACTTGCCTTATTGCGAACGCACTGGCGTACGCCCCGATATCCTAATCAACCCGCACGCGTTCCCCTCCCGGATGACGATCGGGATGTTGGTGGAGAGCATGGCGAGCAAAGCGGGGGCGTTGAGCGGGCGGTTCGTGGACGCTTCGCCATTTCAGCACGCGCGCGATGGCGACAAGTTCGTTCCTCCGATTGAAGAGCACGGAGAAACGTTACGGAAACACGGGTACGACTACTGCGGAAGCGAAACCATGATCAACGGCACCACGGGCGAAGCGTTCGACGTCGACATTTACGTCGGGCTGGTGTATTATCAAAGGCTGCGACACATGGTGAGCGACAAGTTCCAGGTCCGGGCGCTTGGGCCTAATAACCCGTTGACGCAGCAGCCGATCAAGGGACGGAAAGCGGGCGGGGGTATTCGGTTCGGTGAGATGGAGAGGGATTCCCTACTCGCGCACGGCGCCGCGTACCTTTTACACGACCGCCTGCACGCGTGTTCCGACCGACACGTAGCGGACGTGTGTAGTAAGTGCGGGTCGCTGTTAGCGCCCGCATCGACGTTGCGCGTGGCGTCTGGATTTGGGGGAGACGCGCAAGGGGTCGGCACCGCGGGGGGGAAGGTTGTGTGTCGCGTGTGCAACACGGGGGCGTGCGTGGAACGCGTGGCGCTGCCTTTCGTGTTTAAATACCTAACCTCGGAACTCGCCGCGATGAACATTCGAATCGGGCTGGAGATTGGGGAGAGGTGAATTTTTATCAAAGGTTTTGTCACATTTTGTTTCTTGTTTACATGGCTAGTACTACATTGTTCGTTTGTCTCTTTTCGTTCATCGCTACGCGTACGCTTCGGTTAATTCTCTCAATGCACCGCTCCAGGATTCGTGAGAATCCAAATGATCCCCTCGTGGCCCTGCTAAGCGGCGATACGCAGGAGCGTCTCGACGTTTGTCCATGCCTTGTTTACGTCCGCTCCCGCGGCGACCAGTGCATACATCGCCATCTCGTCCCCCGACTGGACGGCGAGGTACAGTTGCTTGTTGAAGGCCTCGCCAATAGCCTGCACAACCGCCGCGTGGCCTTTAGACGCGGCCATGCCCATCGCCCTCCCGTCGTATTCAATCTCCGTGGTAATATCTGCGCCCCTCTCGATCAGTTCCCGCACTATTGCTTCGTGGCCACCATGAGCGGCGATATGAAGCGGCGTCCACGGATCTTCACTGTCATTATTCCCGATGTTGACGTCCGCACTCGCCTGCATAAGCGCCATCGCCACCGATTCGTAGCCATTTTCAGCGGCGGCGAACAGCGGCGATGTTCAGCGGCGTCAAGTACCAACACCCCGTCTACTTGTTTACGTCCGCATCCGCATCGATCAGCGCCCGCACCATCGCTTCGTGGCCCTTGTGAGCTGCGATACATAGCGGAGTCCAGCTGTCATTCTCCGCTGCCTCCTCCAAATTGAGGTCATTTTCCGCTCTGACGTCGGCGGCGCCCATGATCAGCGCCCGCGTAAGCGCTTCGTGGCTGTTTTCAATGGCGATGTACAGCGGCGTCTTATTGCGACCAGTATACTCATTGTAAACCACCCTGTTCTTGTCCGCGCCCGCTTTGATCAACACACACACTAACACCACGTGTCCGTTTTCAGCGGCGATATACAGCGGCTTGTAGTAGGGGTGGCTTTTGTCGTAGTCCTCCTTGCTGTCGCTGTCCTCGCCGTCCTCGCTGAGATCCCTTTCATCGTTGACTTTCTAGCCCTCCTCGATCAGCGCCCGCACCACCGCCTCGTGGCCATTTTCAGCGGCAAGATACAGTGGTATCTTGCCGTAAAGGTTGCACATCTCCGAATCCAATGTGTAGCCGTTCGCGAGCGCCCACTGCAGCATCTCGAGGTGACCACCCTTCGCCGCGTACGCCCACGTTTTCTCATCTCAAGGGCATCCATTGGAGCACAACCACTGCAGCAGCTCGAGATGCCCGCCCGCCGCCGCAGCCCCACATGTACCTGTGTACTGCGGGTTATATGAGTGATTGTCTCATGGGCAGTCGTTCGCACGCAACCATATCAGCACATCGATATGTCCACCCCTCGCCGCGGCTGAACAAGTGCCTGCGTCCCACGGCGTGTCGTTCGCGCGCAACACCTTCAATTTCTCGAGCTGTCCGCTCCTCGCCGCTGCCTCACAAAGGAGTTGTCGACGCGACAGAAGACCTCTCCGTTGCCGGCGCTGCACCGCGCTTAAGCATCTGAGCTCTACCGCTTCGAACTCGCTAAGCTCATGAAACCGCAGCCCCGTCGCTGCCACCGTGTCGCGCATCGCGCGGCTCACAGGTCGGAGCCGTGCGAGATCGTAGGGATCGTCAAAATACTCAAATCTCAGGATGTGAGTGACGACGAGGTGGTCGGGGAGGCCCGGGATGGCTGCTTGCGGGGAGGACTGGTTCGTATCGCTCGCATGCGTATCGACCACGTGCGCTTGCATCGTGTAGGTTCTCGGGTGTGTCGTGTGCGTGTCAAGTGCGCGTCGTTGTGTGTCGAGGCTTCCGAGGAAAGCGTTTCTTCCGAGGATTTCGGCGGTTTTCGCAAAAATGAAAAACGAGCATCACACATACGTACCTCGGGCATCCACACCGAGCCGCATGATCTCTGATTGCCCTGAAAATAGGCGCGTTGGATAGAGGACGTCGCCATGTGCGCAGCCATCCAAAAAATGTAAAAAGATACGTTCGGCGAGGTTCGAACTCGCGCCCTCATAGAGGACCAGAACACCCACTTACCACTCACAGTGGAAACACACACAATTCAGTGTGAAGCAATTTATGCTTGAGTCTGGCGCGTTAGACCACTCCGCCACGAACGCTTGTGCGGACAACCGATGTTGTTCGCATGACCCAAGTTGAGTCGTTCTTCAGGCAGTAATATTGTGGCACCGTCAACAATTCGTAAGTTTATAAAGTCAAACTTGAGGGAGTATAGTGGGGAATTTCACTTTTCGGATCTGACTACAGTCTAACTAGATACTCATACGCCATGTTTTCTTTGTGTTGGTCAACTAAAAAGTCTCGTAACGACTTGCGACCTTGCCACTCTCGCGGGCGCCGCGTAAGCCGCGCCTTTGGGTTTCCCCCCCGGCGCGATGTCAGTCAACCTACAGGCGCAGATCAGGGATAACTCCCGCGACCTAAACGCGTTCCTGAAGGACCTGAACGAGTGGACCGGGGATGTCAAAGAGAAAGACGCGGCGTTGAAAGACCATCATCTAGATGATGTGCCGTCTTCGGTGTCGCCATCGTCAGCGGCGTCCCCCCCGGTCCGTGGGCGCGTCGCGGACCACAAAGTTCAGAGCGAGGCTGACTTGAAAGCCAAGCGGCGTGCGACACACACGCACGCCCCCGCCCCCAGCCCCGCCTCGACCACAGGGACGAACGACGTTTCAACATCTAAATCTGAGTCTTCAAAACTATCGCACAAAGATCGCGGCAACGCGTGTTTCAAGTCCGGCGATTTTTCAACCGCAATAGAGCACTACACGAAATCCATCACGGGAGAAGGTCCAACAGCTGTTTCCTATGCGAACCGCGCCATGTCGTATTTGAAACTCGAAAATTGGAGCGACGCTGATTGCGATTGCGAAAAAGCCATCGAAATAGACCCGCTTTATTTGAAAGCGCATCAGCGACGCGGCGTGGCGAGATCTAAACTGAAACTCCACCTGCAAGCCACGATGGACTACGAAAACGCGCTACGTTTAGAACCCACGAGCAAAATCCTGAAGGAAGAAAGGTTGGTAAATAAACAGAAACACGAACAGAACGACCAAGTGCGGATCACGCAGACGAAGAGGCTGGTGCCCATTATTGCGCGGGTCGAGGAGAATAAGAAAGAAAGCATCGTCGAGGTTGTTGATACACCAGTGGAGCGACCGGTTGAAAAGAGCAATCCAGAGAAACCGGTGGAAACGGGTAAAACGCCAGTATCGACGGTATCTAGTGAGAATATAAGTGTGGAGACACAGCGAACGGTTCCGACACCTCGCGGCGAAAAACAGTCGCCCGTGGAAGAGAAACGAAGCGACCCGAAGCCTTCCTCAAAAGCGCCTCCAGTGTTGCAAGCAAAAGACCACACCATCCCCTTAAAACCCCCGAAAACGTCCTTCGAGTTTGAATCCGGGTGGAAGCGCATGAAGAGTGATCCGGAGAGCAGCAGAAAATATGCCTACTTGAACTCAATAGATCCTGAAAAAGTCCAAACCCTATTCCGCGGCGGCGCGCCCGTCGATTTATTCAGCGACATCATCGTTACGCTTTTGGTTGGGTGTAATAGCGGTTCAATTCAAATCGAACACGGTGTTGAATTTCTCGAATCTTTAACAAAAACACCCCGGTTCGACGTCGCCGTGATGTTCGTGTCAGGTGCGCAGAAACAGAGCATAACGGAAGCGTGGCATGGTTGCGAGAAAGAGTTGACAATGGAGAGTAATGAATGGCTGAATCGATTAGCGAACGTTCGGAAAGCGTACAAGTGTTAAGTTTTGTAACCCGTTAATGAACGCAGTAGTATTGATGATAGTAATACTCGCAACCCTGACAACGACACTACGCTCCTCTCTTTTTGAACAGGCTTTTCTTCCTAGACCGAAACAACTTACTCTCGTTTTCCATCCGCCGGTGCGCCTCTCGGACGTGCGCCGGTTTTATCTCCTCCAAATCGTCCACGCCCTCGTCATCCGCTATTTGCCGCGCGAGTTCCACTAACTCACCGACGAAGAGTTTTCCCACAGCTGCTAGGACGATCAGCCCGTTCGGGTTCAGTATAGTACCCGTAACAGCCTGGAACACTCGTCTCAGCACTGGCTTTGGCAAGCTCGACCTTCTATAGCACTCGTACCGGTCCATCTGCTCGGGCGTGAAATATTTAAGCATCTCCGCCATCTTTTCGCGATCTGCCATGCGCGATTCGTCGTTACCCAGATCGTCGTCGTCGTTTTGATTATTTTGAGTATCGTTTTGCTGTTTCCGTCGTTTCTCGAAATCTTCTCCGTCCGCAATCTCACCAGTGCCGTCGTTCCCGTCGTCCTCGTCGTCTTTATCATCTGGATTGGATTGTTTTTGCGTCGCCATCTTTTTCTGTTTCCCAGGATTTTTAATAATGTCCTCTTCATCGTCGGAAGCGTCGTCATCCTTCTCGTCGTTATCATCCCTGTCCTCAGCACTGGGGGCGGGTTTCGGTTTCTTCACCGCGGGGGCCGTGGAGGGCTCCGCCTGGGTAAAAGATGGTTCACACGGTGAGGTGAAGGGTCAGAAAGGTACTCACTCGTGTTTGGTCGATTGAGAGTGGTGGATTTAGGGATGATGTGCGTAGGGATGGTAATTCGCGCGTCGTTCAACCACCCTTCACACAAGTATGCGGGTTCTCCGTTCAAAAACGCACCTCGTCGTAGTCATCCTCCTCGTCCTCGGCTTTGCGTCTTCCCGCCATGACCGCCTCGGCGCCGGGGCGAGTGCGCGGGACGAGCGAGGGGCGACTTTGACTTGATTTGACAAAAGCCGACGACAATTATCTGTTCCGCACTCACCAAGTTGTTGTCGACGTCGACGTCGAGTCCCGTCACTTCCGGCGGCGGCGAGCACGGTGGGGAGTGGGGAAATACAGAGGCGAAGCAATTGTGAGCATGGACATGAGCCGTGCGGGTACGTTTACGGATTTGCAATCGAGGACATCGAGCCGCTCTAACGCGACACACCCCGACTGGAGACGATCGAGATGACGACGATGACCGAACGCCGCCGTTCGAACGCCCCAGCGCGATCGGATGACCACGTCGAGTACCCCCTCCCACGGTCGTCTTTCTGATGCCTTGTGATGTACCCGTGCCGTACCCGTGATACACCCATCCCGTACCCTGTTTGACCTATCCTTTCCATATAACCCATAGCCTCCACAGCGGTGTCCACGGCGTCGGCGGTGACTCCGAATGTCGTTTTGCAATCCTTCCACGAAGCTTTGAAATTGGTGGCGAAGCTCGCCGACCGCCTGGATGCGAATCTGGACGGGATGAGCCCTAGCCGGATCGCGTTGGCAAGCGCGTTAGCAGCTGCGTTCGGCATAAAAGTAGCCTCCATGCTCCTGGACTGCCGACGAGCCGTGCGCCGAAGAGGCTTACTGTTCGTGTTATTTGCGACGGCGAAACAGCTCCCGGTTATAAAAGGCATCGTCGCGAAGGAAAAACAGAAGATGATTGACGAGATGGACGCGGACATGAGTACGAAATTAATCAGCGAAGGGGTACCTGCTAAACTAAGTGAATTACCATTGAAAGGCAAATCAATAGCCTGGGTACGCACGGAAACGGAGTCGCGGCAACAGAAAGACACGAAGTGGTCCACGGATCAGTCAACGATGAGCGGCGCCGTGTACGTCGCGGACGCGAAACACTTTGAATTATTAAGCTCTGTCTACGCAAAGTTCGCGCATTCAAACCCGCTTCACGCAGACGCGTTTCCCACTGTCGCTCGGTTCGAACAGGAAGTCGTGGCCATGACGGCACAGTTTGTGGGGGGGGGTGTTGGAGTAGGGCATAATCCAGATGTTTGTGGGCTCATGACCAGTGGCGGTACGGAGAGTATTCTGACCGCTATAAGAGCGACGCGAGATTACATGCGCGCGACTCGCAACATTACCAAACCCGAATTAATAGTCGCGACGTCCGCGCACGCCGCGGTGTACAAAGCCGCAGAGTACTTCGACATCGTGTTGGTACGGGTTGGAGTAGACCCTGTAACCCTGAAAATGGACGTTACAGCTGTAAAAAAGGCCATCACAAGCAACACGATAATGATCTATGCCTCAGCGCCGGGGTACCCGCACGGCGCTATGGACGACGTTTTCGAATTATCGAAAATCGCGGTGAAAACAAAAACGTTTCTGCACGTAGACGCGTGTTTAGGGGGATTCGTCATGCCGTTCGCAGGGGAGGCGATGGGTGAGGGTGATAAATCAGGATTAAACCAGGAAACCTCTTCGTCATTCGACTTCCGCTTACCCGGCGTGACGTCCATGAGCATCGACACGCACAAGTACGGTTTGGCGCAGAAAGGAAGTTCCGTGGTTTTGTACAGCTCGTCAGTTCTGCGGCAGTACCAGTACACTGCGGTGATGGACTGGTCCGGGGGGTTGTATATTTCTCCGAGTCAAGCGGGTAGCAGGAGTGGCGGGCTCATCGCGCAGACCTGGGCCGCTTTGATGGCGGTGGGACGGGAAGGGTATGTCAAAAACGCGCGCGCCATTCTCACTGGGGCGAAGGCGTTGCGTGACGGGATTGACGGAATCGACGGGCTGGAGGTGATGGGCGATGACGTAACGATGGTCGTGGCGTGGAAATCAACCCACAAAGACGTCCCTATTTACGTCCTGAACGACGTCATGACCACCAGCGGGTGGCACCTCTCCGTGCTCCACGCCCCCCCCGCGCTGCACTACTGCGTCACCCCCGCGAACGTCAAGAGCGTTCCGAAGCTGGTGCGCGAATTACATTCGGCGAGTGAAAAAGTTCGTGAAATGATTCAAAGCGGCGAAAAAAACGTAGCTGGAGGGAAGGCGCCAATCTACGGCTTAGCCGGCGGCCTGCCCGACCGCGGTCTGATCGGGGACATTCTTAAAGACGTACAGGACCTGATGCTGAAGAATGTGTGACGGACGCGTGATATTTATTATTTGTTTGTTGGTTGTGTTGTGTAGAAGGCTACAAGGTAGCTCCAGAAATTAGGTGAGTGCGTTAGCAACACACCTGAGGTTTGGATGTAATTTTCAATCAGCAATAAACCAGCCTCCTTCAGAAGTCATCAGCGTGGTCGTTGCCCCAAGCGCAAAGATACAAAATAGTTGCTCTGTCACGGTATTAGTACCGCAATCAAAATGAGCCTCTTCAACTCGATTCATGGGGTCATTTTTCTTGGAGCCGCCGATCCAAGAAAAGACCTATGACTAACCAGTCTCAATCAAAATCTCACCGCGAGATTTCCAAAGCGCAATCGCCTTTCGTGGTCGCATCCAAAGGGCTGATCCGCAGTGAGTCAGCACGCGCGGTTTTGAGCCAGCTTGGCACCGCTTCGCGTTGCTTTTCCGTTTACACACCTTGTTATTACCCACCGCACCGAGCCCCCGCTCCCCCCTTCCCCCCGTCGCGACATGGCCACCAGCGTCGCGACAGTCCACATGGAGGACACGAACGACGCCCAACGCGTCGGGAAGTTCATGTGCGTCGTGCCGCCAAAGGTGAGTAAAGCGCGAGTCGCGAATCTTGCGAAAACCCAATCAACATCTCCCGCGTATCGTGTCAGCATCGTGTAGAGGACTATAGCGTGTATCCGTGTATCCAACCTGAGTACATCTGCTGACCTTCTCTTTACCCGAACGTCTATCTTATATCTTTTCACTCACTCCAACCTATAGACGCTCCGTGTGAACCCGTACGGCATCGCGTCGCGGGGCGAGCCGAACACGGCTTTGGACGATGCGTTGAGCGCGTTGGAGTTTCAGACTAGTTCCCAATCCGCGGACGGCGGCGGCGTCGCGATCTCCGTGGGCCCCGCGATCCAGGCGTTCACGGACAACGAAGTGATCGTGAGCTTTTGCGGGCACTTGACTAATGTGGACTACTTGGCGTGGAGGCTTTTCAGTGCGGAAGGTAGACGCGGCGATACCTTCGCATCAAATCAGTCTCCAGTGGAAGCGGCTAACAAGTTGATAGGAGGAAGATGCTACGAAGCCGAGCTCGTGTGTCACATGTACAAGGCATTCGGCACGAAAGCATTGCCTAAATTGCGAGGGCAATTCTCATTCGCATGCTTTGATGCGAGGACGGTCCGGGTATTCGCCGCCCGAGATCCTTCCGGAACCTACCCCCTGATGTACGGAAGAGCGGATGACGGCACCGTGGTCGCGGCGAACTTCCAATCCGCAGATCAACTGTTAGGGGGGGATGGAGACACGGGTGATGGCAAATATTCCGTCCCACTAGACACCCCCAACAACCTCCTCTCCGTCCCCGCGGGGTGCTTCATTTACGGCCACAGAGGAATCAAACCTCAGCGGTACGCGAAAGATGTGGTGGAGGCGAAGAAGCAGCAAAGCGAAGCATCAGATGCGGTGGCGAACGCGTTGCGAGGGTTGAAGGTTGGACGAAGGTCGCTTGATGGGCGGAAATCCCTTGACGGCGGGTCTGCTGGTAGTGTTTCATCTGGCACACCTCCTCAACAATCCTCTTGGTCCAAGCAAAGCGGCGGTAAATCGAGATTGCCGTGGCGCCGGGATTCATTGGACGAACAACGGCCGTCGCCGTCATCACTCTCGCCGAGTGCTAAACCTTGGAGTGCCGGGGACTTGAGCAAACACGAAGGCGTTGCAGAAGACTCCACCAACTCCACGGGTGATTCCTCATCCGAGCACGGGGAACACGAACCCGCGCTTAGTGAGGAACACCTGTCATCGCTATCGGGCCTGGAGGCGCACGACGAGGCGCACGACACGTTTTCCGAGTCTGCGAAGGTTTCCAAAAACCTTGAACCCGGGACGAAGGACGAACACTCGAGGGCGGAAACCGTCGCGGTCAAGGCGGCGGTCGCGGCACTTCGCAGAGTCGCGAGCGGGGCGAACATGAAGGGTATGGTACGCATGGGCTCAAGCAACGCGTTGCACGCCCTAGGGTTGAATCCCTCCGCGGCTGCGTTTGGGAGCGACAACCTGTCCTCGCTCTCCGGTCGTCGCAACTCAGGCGACATCCCGGGTCGCCGCATGTCGGGCAACTCGGACAAGAGCGAGACGTCGGAAGGCGCGTCGAACTTTGCGATTCATCGCGTACCGTCTCGTTCAGGGCTCATATCATCTATGGTCAAGGTCGCGAGCTTCGGAAACCTCGGGGGGTTACAGCACGTGGGGTCGCTGAACGATCTTCGGCACGCGGCGAAAGAGAAGAAGAAGAAGGAGAAAGATGACGACGACGAAACAGATGACGCGTGGGCGGATATGACTCTTCTCGTCATTTCAAACAACGCGAGCGGCGGTCAGCCGTGAACGCGAATGTACCAACAACACGACTATTAATAACGCTTGTAATACCACTGTGAAAGAACAACGGCGTTTTCGTTCTAGTCTCATCACTCTGGGCAGCCGTTCGCTTTCGCCCACTTCAGGAGCTCGAAGTGTTCGTACTCCGCCGCGTACGCGCACGTCCACTTGCCCCACGGGCAGCCGTTCTCACGCAACAATTGCAGCGTCTCGAGGTGTCCGAAATACGCCACGGACCTGCACGTGCTCTCGTCCCACGGGCAGCCGTTTTCGTATGCCCACTGCAGCATTTCGAAATGCCCACCCACCGCCGCCTCAAAACATGTGTCCTCATTTAACGAGAAGCCCGGGCAACCGGCCTGGTGCGCCAACTTCCGCACCTCGAGGTGCCCGCCTCCCGCCGCCCCCGAGGACGTCTGCTTGTCCCACGGGCAGCCGTTCGCACATGCCCACTTCAGAATATCGAGGTGCCCGCCCTCCGCCGCCGCCGTGCACGTCCCTCGCTCCACGGGCAGCCGTTCGCGCGCAACCACTGCAGCACCTCGAGGTGACCACTCTTCGCCGCGTTCATGCACGTGCCTGAGTTCCAAGGGCAACCGTTCGCACGCGCCCAATGGAGCACCTCAAGGTGTCCGCCCCTCGCCGCCAATGAGCACGTCGACTTGTCCCACGGGAATCCGACGTCTCTAAACACCTTCGACTTCTCGAGATATCCACCCCTCGCCGCTGCCTCACAAAGGTATTCTTGACGCGACAGGCGACCCCCACGTTGCAGGCGCTGCACCGCGTTTAAACATCCGAGCTCTGCGGCATGCCTTTCATCAAGTTCTTCAAACTAAAACCCAGTTTCTGCCACCGCGTCACGCATCCCACGGCTCACCGCTGGGAGCCGTGCGAGATCTGCGGGATCGTCAAAGTACTCAGATCTGAATATATGAGTGACGACCATCCGTCGGGTTGTTGTTGTTTCTTTCCAGAAGTTGCGCCCTGAGTTGGTTGAACTCGCTCTGCATGTTCACCAAACGATGTTCGAGAGACTCGTTTGCTCCTTGTGTATGCGTATTTAGTGAAGCACCGTTTGCAGCGTTGTGTGACGGGTTGGAGGACATCGTGGTGGGTGTCGTGCGTGTCTCGTTGTGTGAGGCTTCCGAGAAAAGCGTTATTTTCAGGTTATAATTTTCGAGCATGTATTTGGATTTTCTACACCTGTGGCTACGTGAGTCGTTTCCACCCCACGCCTCCCCCCCTCACACCGACCGTTCGTTGCAGTTCCCCTCCAGCCCCCCCGCCAGGACGATCGCCCCCCCCACGTCAGACGCGTGCCGGTCCCCCGCCGACACAGTAGCCCCCACCCCCGAGTCCTCGCAATCGATAACCACGTTGTCAAACCGCTTCCCCGTAATTTCAATCATCTTCCCCAGCGGGTGTACGCCTCGGTTGCCGTTCCCCGCGTACGTCCCAGCGGCAACGGAAACCTTATCGCGATTCAAAACGTACCCATAACCCGGGTTTTTGCTCTGAGAAGATCTTGATCTCTTAACAGACATCATGCTTTCTGTGTTGATGCCCATGCCAAACCCCGCGTTCCGGCTGTACGTCTTTTCAGCCGCCGTCTCTTGAAACGTCCTCTGCTTTTGTTTCTCCGGAAACTTTGGCCGTGCGAGGCTCGCTTCTACCGCGCGTTGCAACGTTTTGTACGGGTTCTTCGGGGTGCCCACACCTACGACGTCGGACCCTGAAACCGATACGAACACGTCACAGAAGAGGAAGAAAATTTTGTCCGACGAACTCCAGGATGCGCCTCCGTCAAATGACACGGTGACTGTCTTATTCACGCACGGCGAGAGGGACGACAAAATTTCCATTCCCTCGTTGACGTACGCGTGCCGCTCCGTGACGCAGGTTATTTTTCTGTACGGCGAGGATTCAGGGAATGCGCTGGAGTCGAAGTTGGAGTCATGATCCTCTGGATCATAACTCAGCGCCTCTACTGTCATCACCACTTCCGACGCCGCGACGTTGCCACTTTCTGGATCGTTGAAATCGGCGTCTGCGAATTTGCAAAGCAGCTGGCCTTTGCCCGGGAAGAACCCTGACCCGTATAGAGTGACTTCGGTCAAGCCTTCCATCGGGCCTCTTGCGTCGATTCGGGGCTCATCGTGCGTTGTGGCTATTGACGTGACCCCGGGTGTACCTCCAAACACTCTGAACGTCCACCGGTCACCTATGAAATGGTGCGCGCCTCGTTTCAGGAAGCCAGCGGTGAGGCCGTCGCCCAAAGAAATTCCCTCCACCGTGTCTGGGGTGGATAATAAATCATACTCCGGCATTTCTACATTCGTCGCTTGCCATGGAACCGTTAAATTCATCGCCCCCACGTGCTTCCTCCACCGCACCGTGGTTGAATTCACGGAAACCCCGTCTACCACGATTTCGAACCACGCCAAGCCGTCGCCCGTGAACGTACCGGAAATTTTTAAATTGTTTCGGATGTTTATTGAAGGGTCGTTTGAAGGGTCACTGTCGGACAGTAGAGCTAATACATCACTTGTGTTTCCAAACGCTTCGGATGCTTCAACCGTGTCATTAAACTGAAACTCCCTTTTCCCGCCAAAGTCGTCGTACACGTCGGAAAACGAGTGCGCGTTTGAGGAGGCGTAGGCGTAAAAGTAGTCGGCTGATAAATTTGATGAGGCGTAATCGATTTGCGAATTTGGCAATAGCCGCGGATTCGCGGAAGGTCCGCCTTTTAACGCGATACTTACAGACTCATTGCTTGTAGATGGAGTAAACCTCGGGGCGTCAACGAACGCGTTGCTGTCGAAGTACGTAAACGTGGTGCCTTGACCTACTTTAGCAGGGTAATTAGACCAAGGATTTGTGGATGTAGAGTTGTCAGGATTCACGCCATCTAAATCCCCAAACCCGGCTGAATACTCAACCCCATCGTTACTCACAAACACGGTGACTTGGTGTCCCCCGTGGTTCGTATCGTCATCAGTGGTTCCATCCCAAGGAGGCGTGACACAGACAATTTTGTTATAGTTCTCCCAGACCGCGGGGACGGTGTTTCGGTTGCTGAATAAAGGGCCGCTTCGATTGTTCGCGACGTTGTCATTCGCGTTCGATTCATCAATCACGTTGATGACTCCGCCCATTGCTCGGTATTTTCCACACGCGTAGTACAGCGTGTTGGGAGTGTTTGCATCCAACGCGACGTTGAACGTGGACACCCCTTCCGCGCGCGTGTTGCTAACTAAGTATGTATACTCGCCAACAAACGAGTCCTCCGCCCATTGACTCGGCTCTTCCGTGGAGAAGAAAAACGGGAATCCATCCGTCGACGAGTCCAACGAAAAAACATACGCTCTACCTCGAATCAATGTCAACGTGGAGCCTTCGTAGTGCACGGCGTGTTGAGTTGCAGACCCAGCTGAACTCAACGCATATATTACGTAACCCTTGTGGTACCCTACGCCGAACCTGGGGTGTGCGTTTGTTTTGTCTCTGACCGAGATGTTGAATGTATTAATATCCGAGACGTTCCGCGCATTTCCAAATCTACACCGCAGATGCTTTCCGGGGAGAAAATTTAAATCTGCGTGCCTCGTCGAGGACCGGTGGTTCTCATCGTATATCGTCACAGAGGTGCCTCCTTTATGTGAACCCGCGGCGACGTCCAACACCCAGCTCCCCACCGGCTTCGTGTTCACAAACGAAAAGTGTAAATACGTCCCTTCGTCCAAATCTACTAACGGGAATGACGAAAACGCGACGCCGTTGTTGGAAACCGCGACGTGCGCATCATGGGTAGTTATTCTCGCCGGAGTAACACAAGTGATCCTTCCCGCGTCTACGAATACTGCAGGGACCTCATCCACCTCTCCTGACGCGGAGCTGAACCGCACGGTTAACCTCCCGCTTCGTCTGAACCCACCGCCGTAGATGGTCACAGTCGTGCCTCCCACTTGGTGGCCTTTGTCGGGGAACAGACGTTGCAAATACGGCGGGGACTGGTACTCCGTTGGTTGGGCGTCCGCCAACGGCGCGGTGGCGGTCAGACAAAAAGACAAACACAACACCAACCACGTCGTGGTCCGTAAACACTCGCGCATCGGGGCTTAGAAAAAGCCACCAGAGAGGCGCGACCGCGCCACTGACAAGCGAACTGCTTTGATGACTGAAGAGATGAATGTCAGCTTTTTTTTTGAAAACGCGAGTTGAAAGGACACCAGGTTTCAAAAACGCTGAAACTGAAATCTAACCGGTAAAATGCGTTTGAAAGGAACCTTTCGTGGTAAGCGAAAAACATGTAACCTCCAACGCTCCAAGAAAAAATCTAGAAAAATGGCGAGGCCGCTGCCTGCGCCGTGACACGGCCCACTCCGACCTGCGGCAGTCACGCGTGGCAGAGCGCGCGAGGTCGGCTTCACACGCGTGTCCCGATGTCCAACGCGACGGGTGGCACGAAAGGGGGAACGGTACGTACCCCCCCAGGACTCATCAACGAACGATCCGATACTCACTTTTTCCGGACGCGCTCTCATTGCAACGATGGCCCGAGGTCGGGGGTTCGTAGCGACACCACCGACAAGGGTACTGAGATGGACAGTCAATACCTTTGCCACCGAGTGTCATCACAACATACGCCGCACCTCCCTGGCGGTTGCCATCCCTCATCCCCGCTGACCCACCACATCCACATCCACCCGTCGTGATTACACCCACCACAGGAAAAGGAGCCTCTGTTAAACGTCAAGGCCCCTGGATCAGAGGACGACGTCGAGCCCTCATGGGGCCGCAAATCCATGGTCACCCTGGCGTTAACAGTCTTAACATCCTCCCAAGGGCTGTTAATCGCGGCGAGCAAGGCGAACGGCGTGGAGTACAGTTATGCAGTCACTTCCGCGAACTGTACCGTGGAGTTTGTGAAATTGATTATCTCGTTCGTCGCGCTCGTGTCGGTGTGGAGCGCGGAAGGCGTGAACCCCGATAACACGTTGAAATCGAGCTTCAGCGAACTTGCAGTGTATCCCATCCCCGCCGGCCTGTATCTAGTAAAAAACCTAATGCAGTACTACATCTTCTACTGGACGGATGCGCCGAGTTACCAGATTTTGAAGAACCTTAATATTATTTCGACCGGGATTCTGTACCGACTATTCCTGCAGAAACCTTTGACTGGCGTGCAGTGGGCTGCGTTGGCGCTGTTGGGGCTGGGGTGCGCTACTGCGCAGTTAAGTACAGGGACTGATAGCGTGTTGAGCACACCCGTGATGGGGTTGTTGATGGCGGTGGTCATGGCAATTCTATCAGGCGCCGCGGGTGTCTACACCGAGCTGATAATGAAAACAAGACCGCAGCGCAACATCAACGTCCAGAACGTGTACCTGTACGCCTTCGGCGTGCTGTTTAATTTAGGCGCCATATACTTCTACGACTACGACGCGGTAGTCGGGAAAGGGTACTTCTACGGATACTCTACTTTAGTGTATATCATGATCGCGAACCACGCGTTGAGCGGAATTGCAGTCTCATTAGTCATGAAGTTCGCGGATAACATTGTGAAGGTGTATAGCACATCGGTGGCGATGATTCTCACTACCTTGGTGTCGATTCCGCTGTTCGGGTTCGAGCTCACACTGCCGTTCGTGTTGGGGACCGCAGTTGTTTGTGTCGCGACGTACCTGCACTACCAGAGTAAGATGAAATAGGTAATGTTGTTTTGAAGTGAAATATTTTATAAATAAATAAGAATCAATGAATCAACGCTTCCTCTCTTTGTACATCTCCAGCCCTTGTTCCCAGTCTTTTATTTGAAGGCCTTTCGGGGTTCTCACCGTGACTGGTCCTAGGTTACTGGTTTGCTCTCTACAGCCATTGGAAACAGCCGCACAGTGGTCCCCCCAGTTGCAGTCGTCAAAGAACATCATCTTGTCAAACGGGACTTGCGTTTCGTTTTTCAAAAAAGGGAAGTGCGTTTGCGATTTGTTGGATGACAATGGGGGAGTTCGGCCGATCTGCAGGTTGCCTTGGAAGTCAGGTGGGAACCCGGTGGCTAACACTTCCCGGACCGTGACACCGGGCACGACCTCTAACAAATCCAGCGCGCTACGGCCTATTTTCACCGCCAATGGCGTGTCTGCACTAGACGCCGCGGCGCATCGCATTCCGGGATACTCACCCGCGTGGAACCTTTGCAACGCATGTAGGGCTCCTGGGTGGAGGGATATGACCTCGTTGCCGGACCTCGCACCGGTAACTCCAACATCACCGTCTGGCGTTAACAGACCCATCACCGGCTTCTCCCTATCAACCACATGGTACAGCTGGAACATCTCCTGGTTCCAAAGGCACGCGTCGAGGTCGAACACCGCGAGGGCTGGGAGTGAGTTTTTATCTGCTTCGGAGGTATCCGCAGAGGCAGAAGCCATCACCACAGACCTCCGAGCCTTGGGCGCACCAAACCCCCGTCTGCTCGACACAACACGCGTTCGTGGCGATGGCACAACCAAGGCGCACGAAAATGCCGCAGCGGACATGACCCATGCGCGGCCGTGAAGTGATGCGTACATTATCGATGCGCTTTACGAGATGGAGAGGAAAATTATGTCGAGGGACGCGGAGCGGAGCTCTCTAAGTCTTCACGACAACCTACAAGTTAATATTGTAAATTAAGGCCAACTTGTGTTCTACAGGCATGTGTACCCATACATAACCCTATATCACAGCACCCTTCCCGGCACTTGGAATATGCTTTCCAGCGCGACGTTCGCGGCTCCCATTCGCGTTGTCCCGAGCACGCCCCCATTGCGCTCACGCGCGTGCAGCGCCAACACGCACAGCGCGCGCCACACCCCGTTGGGGCCGTCGAAAACAGTGGGCACGTCGCTGGCGCAGTACACTGCGAACTCGGGTTGAATTCCCCGGGGCATCACCACCGCACACCCGCCTTCCCGTGTGGGGCCCGGTGGCCGCGACGCGAGCACCGCGGTGAATCGTTCGACGTGCGGCGGGGGCGCTCTTGCGAAATATAAAGCTCCGCCTCCCCCAATCCCGCCCGCGCCACTGCGGCTTCCCTCTGGCGTCGCCGCGCCACCCGCGGCGAACACCCACCCTGGTGTCTCGAGAAACGCGCAGAACAGGTAACACATCAGCTGCGCGTCGTTGGGAAGGTCGTTGCTCCACTTCTCGAACTGGAAATCGCCGCCGCCGTCGTGTTGGAAGTCGGCGACGCAGGATGAATTGGCTAAATCCAAAACTCGCGTGCTGACATAACCAGGAGGCATCGCCGGCAGTAACCCTCTGGGCGACTCCGCCCTCAACAAACCAATCAGCCGGACGTGCGTCACAACCGCGTCGCACGCCTTGGTTAACAAATTAACTTGTTGTTCCTTTTCGTTTCGTTGTTGCTGTTGCTGCTGCTGTTGCTGCGGAGACGCGCCGTACCCTCCGCCGCCGAACATACCGCCACCGCCTCCGAACATACCGCCTCCGCCTCCAAAACCTCCCCCTCCTCCAAACATACCTCCGGCGCCCGGCACTGGGGTCGCCGCGAGCTGCTGCTTCGCTTGCACCAGCATGGTCTCCAACCGCACCCTGACTTGCTCCAGCACCATCGCGTCTTGCTCCAGTGCGCCCGCTGGCGGTGCTCCAGGGTACCCTGCATTTACGTTTACATTTCTGTTCCCGTACTCATCCGTGTTTGTGACGAGCGACTTGACGCGCACGTTGGTTTCCCCGAGCGCCGCTAATGTTGCTGTGACGTTCTGGTCACTCACTTCTAACGTCACCGCGAGCGGCTTCAAAACTCGAAACGCAAACCACTCCCGTAAACGGTCCGTCCACACGTCCGCCATTGAAACGCCGTCGCCGTGAAGCGCTGCGAACAAATCAGCGGTTTCCGGAGCCCGCGAGTTTAGCGGCGATCCCCGTTGCTGGTGTGAGCCGTGTAGGGGAGAAGGAGACGCCCTCGCTCTTGGCGGAGGGGACGGCCGGAACTGGTATCTGCCGCCAGGTGACCCCATGGAAGTCACACTGCCAGGCGTCTGGTTTTGGCCTCTCACAAAAGGTGTGCCAGGTGACGTGCCGTACCCGGCGCTCCC
>MDSY01064345.1_pt1 | contig 37925 bp, 51 predicted proteins | sample 811131 | NCBI WGS metagenome assembly MDSY01 (sample SAMN05326643, study PRJNA326480) | marine metagenome | isolation source: seawater | place: Atlantic Ocean: South West | collected 2010
AAACCATGTAATTTCGTGGACTTAATGCCCCGACTATTAGAAAAATGATTTTAATTACACTTTAAACTATTGCAATAGCTTGTTAGTTTATATAATTAACAATTTTCTTCTATTTTAACATCAAAGAAATACCCTCTTGGCCTTTTGATGTTTATCATGTATAAATTTTAATTCATTCAACTTCATAGCTGCTCCCTAGAAGTTCGGGCTCATCTGTAAAAGACGAAACAATAACTTTTTTAAAGAACCATATTTATGACAGTTCAATTTATAGATACTCATGCTGATTTGGTCAGTTTTTGTCACCGTATTTCTGATAGCGAGTGGATGACCGTTGATACTGAGTTTTTACGCGAAAAAACTTACTACTCGAAGTTATGTCTTATTCAAGTTGCTACTGATGATGAAATAGCCTGTATTGATCCCCTAGCCATTGATGATCTTAACCCTATTTTAGACTTAATCTATAACCCAGAAATCACAGCTGTTTTTCATGCTGCTCGACAAGATTTAGAACTTTTCTATACTCTCCGAGGCAACCTACCACCAACTATTTTTGATTCACAATTAGCCGCTACCATTTTAGGCTACGGAGACCAGATCGGTTACGGTAATTTAGTTAAACAGTGTATCGGTGTCGAACTAGATAAAGCTCATTCTCGAACCGACTGGACTAAACGGCCACTTGACCCAGGTCAAATTAGCTATGCTGCTGATGATGTCCGTTATTTACGTAATGTTTATAAATTACTTTTACAAGAACTCCAGGATAAAAATCGTCTACATTGGTTGGTTGAAGACTTTGACAATCTTACTGACATCAAAACTTACGAGCCTGACCCGATTAATGTTTGGAGAAAAATAAAAGGAGCCGGCCGTCTAAGAGGAGTCCAACTCGCTATTCTACAAAAACTCGCTGATTGGCGCGAACAACGTGCGATTAATACCAATCGCCCAAGACGATGGGTTTTAAAGGATGAAGTAATGATTGATTTAGCTAAATTAGCACCAGACTCAACACAAAAATTTAGTGTCATACGAGGACTAGAATCTCGTACGATTGAACGCTATGGTAAAGCTATATTAGAGCAAATCAACATAGCCAAAGCGATACCAGTGGAAGTCTGGCCCACACTGAAAAAACCATTGCAATTATCCAGCCAACAAGATGCAACGGTAGATGCTTTAATGGCACTGATGCGTAAATTTTGTGATGAACAATCTATTGCACCCGCTGCTGTTTCTTCTCGAAAAGAACTAGAACGTCTTGTTGCTGGAGATACTTCTGTTAATTTATTACAGGGTTGGCGTAATGAAATTGTCGGCCACCATATACAAGATTTTCTTAATGGTAAATTATCTATAACTGCGTGCGATACACAACTCAATACTCTCGAACAAGGATAAAAAATGTCAGCATTAATATGTGGTTCCTTTGCCTACGATACGATCATGGGCTTTCCCGACCACTTTAAAAATCATATTCTGTCAGATAAAGTTCACATGCTGAATGTCGCTTTTTTAGTCCCAGAATTACGACGTGAGTTTGGAGGCTGCGCAGGCAATATTGCATATAACCTCAAGCTACTCGGTGATGAGCCTCTGGCTATGGGCACAGTGGGCACCGACTTTGATATTTATGCTGCCTGGATGGACAAACATAGGATTTCTCGTGACCATATTCACGTTAAACAGGGACATTATACCGCTCAAGCCTTTATCACTACAGATATGGATGATAATCAAATTACTGTCTTTCACCCAGGCGCCATGAACTTAGCTCACGAGACACCAATAGGCCAAGCTAATGATATTCGTCTCGCTATAGTTGCACCCGATGGTCGTGATGGAATGCTCCAACATGCTCAACAATTAGTTGATGCCAATGTCCCCTTTATCTTCGACCCAGGCCAAGGTTTACCTATGTTTAATGGTGAGGAATTAATTAAATTTGCACATCAAGCCACGTACATTGCACTAAATGAGTATGAAGCACAGTTATTTCAAGATAGAACTGGTTTATCTGCCCAAGAAATATCTAAGCATGTTGAGGCTTTAATCATCACTCGAGGGGGACAAGGATCTTCCATCTATACAAAAGATGAAAACCTGACTATTCCCTGTGCAAAAGCTGAGAAGCTGGTGGACCCAACTGGTTGTGGTGATGCTTATCGAGCTGGGTTAATACATGGAATTTTACACGGTAAAGAATGGCAAACTACTGGACGCATCGCATCCTTACTTGGTGCCATCAAAATAGAACACCACGGTACTCAGAATCATACTTTTTCTATGCCTAGTTTTAAAACAAGATTCGCAGATGAGTTTGGTTACAGTCTCTAAATAACTTTTTGTGTGATTAGTAGAATGGAATGAGCGCCTAAAGTAAGTAATAAGCAAACTGTATTAGGATGCAGGCGAATATACCTGCTATAACATCGTCAACCATAATACCCAGTCCACCATGGATCTCCTTATCAGCTATGCTGATTGGCCAGGGCTTTACTATGTCGAAGAAACGAAACAACACGAAGCCTGTGAGTATCCATAACCATCCTGTAGGGGCAGCTATCATGGTGATGAGATATCCAACTATTTCATCCCATACAACGGCTCCAGGATCTTCTCTACCCAACCATTCAGCTGATTGTTCACAGATCCAAACTCCTAATGTAAAACCAACCAATGTTAAAATTAAGTACGTGACTAATGATAAGTTTTGCATTAACAAATATATGGGGATAGCTGCAAGTGTGCCAAACGTACCTGGTGCTATAGGTGCTAAGCCTGAGCCAAAACCCAATCCTATAAAACAGACTGGTCGCTTTATTAATTCTTTAAAGTTAATGTCCTGTTGAGAAGTGCTCATAACCAAATCCTGATAATTTAATCAATTTCTTGTCTTTTAAAAAAACTATCCCATCATCACCTGTAATAGTCCCTATTCGTGTACATTGGCCCTTCAGTTTCTTCTGAACTTGATTATTGTGCTTGGGCGGCACTGTAAAACACAGCTCATAATCATCACCCGCAAATAAAGCCATGTGCTCAGCTTCAGTTGATAACGCTGACAGTGCAGTTGAAATGGGTAGGTCTTCTATATCTAGTTCGGCGCCTACAGCGCTTTTATGTAAAATGTGACCTAAGTCAGCCACTAGCCCATCAGAAATATCAATAGCTGCACTGGCAAAACCAACTAACATTTGCCCCACTTCGACTCTAGGCGTAGGCTGCTCTAGACGTTGACACAAAAAATTAACTTCAACTTCAGAAGCAACACCCTTAGTCAGCTTACCTTGCTTCATTGCAAGTGCACCAGCCGCATCACCCAAGCTACCTGTTACATAAATAAGATCACCTTTTTTTGCCCCATCACGGCGTAAGGAGTCACCAGCATTAACAAAGCCATGTACTTGAATACTAATGCTGAGTGGGCCTCGACTTGTATCTCCACCAACAAGCGCTATATTGTGCAGTTTGGCCAGACAAGCTAATCCTTTGGAAAAAGCCGCCAGCCATTGTTGATCAAGCTCGGGGAGGGTTAGCGCTAAAGTAAACCAAGCAGGCGTAGCACCCATAGCAGCAAGATCACTTAGCCCTACTGCTAAACTTTTATGCCCCAAGCTAACAGGATCAACATCAGGTAAAAAATGAACACCTTCGACTAAAGTATCAATAGAAACAGCTAGTTGTTGTCCTTTTGGGCACTTTAATAAAGCGCAATCATCACCAATCCCCAGAATAACATCACTTCGTTCTGTAGTGATATTTTCGAAGTACTGTTTAATTAAAGAAAACTCGGATAGCGCGGACACTGCAATAACCTATATTACTTAGCTTGTTTTTTAATTCTTTGCGCTTTAGCAGCTTGGTATTCAACTTTACGCAGTTTCGAACCTATCTTGTCTAATACACCATTAACATATTTATGGCCTTTTTCTCCGCCAAAAGCTTTAGCAAGCTCAACGGCTTCGTTCAATACAACACGGTATGGGATCTCAGGTCGATAAATAAATTCGTATACAGCCAACCGCAGCACTGAAATCTCAACGGGGTCAACGGCCAATAATGAGCGATCAACGGCATAAGCTAATTCAGAATCTAGTTGAATAATTTCTTTTGACACGCCTTCCACTAATGCTGTGAAATACTTTTGGTCCATTTTCTCAGAGTTTTCAGCAGACACAAAATCCAGAGTGTCTTTAGGAATAGACGTTTGCCCAGTGACTAAGGCATGATACAAAGCTTGAACTCCAGCACGGCGAGCATGAGAGCGCGGTAAACTAGTCGCCACCTACTTCGTTCTCTCAATCTGGCGAAGAACATTTACCATTTCAATAGTACTCATAGCGGCTTCAGCTCCCTTATTACCCGATTTTGTACCAGCACGCTCAATAGCTTGTTCAATAGTATCAACGGTTAAAACACCAAAAGAGATTGGAATATCAAGCTGTAGTGTCAATTGTCCCAATCCTTTTGAGCACTCACCAGCCACAAACTCGAAATGAGGTGTTCCACCACGGATTACAGCACCAAGTGCTATTATGGCATCGTATTTTCCTGTCTTACCCATTCGTTGGACGGCTAGTGGAATTTCTACTGCACCCGGAACCCGAGCTAGCTCAATATCACTTTCATTGACACCGTGACGCACAAGACAGTCAATTGCACCTGATATTAAATTACTAACGATAAAATCGTTAAAACGACCCGCGACTATACCTACGCGAATGCCCTTAGCAGAAAAATCACCAGAAAAAGTTGTGATATTGTCCATGGTTAAATTGTCCACAATATTGAAAACGTATATTGTACTGTTTTTACCAGCTTTCTGCCTAGTTAGCAGTGAAGTATCTGGAGCTTGTCTAGGACACTTTTATTTTGCATTTGGCAGACCGTCCCGATCTGCTTGCACAGAAAACCACTGATACGGTTCCTTATCAATTCTTAACGCAGTGAGCTGTTCTCCCCAAACTGCGCCGCTATCAAGCGAGAATACATTACCATACTGCCCTGTTCCCAGTGCAGACCAATGGCCAAAAACAATACGATCTAGATGTGATTTTCGACCTGGCATATCAAACCAGGCTGTCTGTCCTAACTCACTTTCATTTGGCCGGCCCTTAAACTTCAAGGCCAAACTCCCATCTTTGCCACAATACCTTAACCGTGTAAAACAGTTTGTGATGTAGCGTAGCCTATCCCATCGGCTCAATGATTTTGACCATTTTACTGGCTCGTCACCATACATATGCTGAAAGAAAATTGGCCAGTCATCACTTTGCAAAATATCTTCAACTTCCTTCGCCCGCTTTATTGCTTTTCCTACTTTCCATTGTGGCGGCAAACCAGCATGAACCATGCTAAAGCCTAAAGCCGAATCATGATGAAATAAGGACTGATGACGAAGCCAGTGAATGAGCTCATCGCGATCAGCTGCTTCTAAAATAGAATCCATCGTATCCATTTTATCTTGATGTTTAGTGACACCACATGCATTGGCTAATAAATGGAGATCATGATTGCCTAATACTACCTTGACACAACTTGGCCCTAATTTTTTAGCAAAGCGTAATACATCCGCGGACTTCGGCCCTCTGTTTACTAGGTCACCAGCAAGCCATATTTGATCTTTCATTTGATCAAACTTTACTAGATCTAACATTTTTAATAACTCATCAAAACAGCCCTGCACATCACCTATCGCATAAACAGCCATATACTGTCGCCCCCATAATGTTTATTTTAGACATCATCACTCTAGCTACTAGATGAGCATTGATATTGTAATGCGCCAGTATATTCGACCAAATCAGGAATAGATAACTGATATTTTGATGAACTTCATAAATTTTTTATTCCTATCTAGCTCTTGTACATAATTGAAAAGCTCATCAACATGATTAAAAAGTTGTACCATAATCGTGTGTATATAACTAAAAGCAAACAATACTTCTACTGTGTAACAGCATGTACAAACGTTAAATATCTGACTCGTCGATTTAACAATGCCTGATAATGTTACTAAAGCGTCAGAAGGATTTCCGCCAGTGCTTGGTTCCTCTCCTTTTATTCTCATTCTCGGGTCTCTGCCAAGTAACAAATCGCTTGAGCATCAGCAGTACTATGCAAACCCTCGTAATGCCTTTTGGCCTATTATGGCTAATTTATTCAGCTTTGACTTAACACTGCCCTATGAGAAGCGCTGTGACTTATTAAAACAGCATAATATTGCAGTTTGGGATGTTTTAAGGGCCGGGCAGCGTGAAGGTAGCCTCGATCAAAACATCGATAATAAAACAATGATTATTAATGACTTTGAGTCATTCTTAAAAACACATTCATCAATAAAAAAATTAATTTTTAACGGTACCAAAGCGGAAACTGTCTTTAACGAAGTGTTACCCTCACTAAACATATCGATGCAGCGCCTGCCCTCAACCAGTCCAGCACATGCGACCTTATCCTTTGAAAAAAAACTTGATGCTTGGCGGGAGGCTCTCTCATTGTGAAAATCCATTTATCATACAAAATCTCTTTACCGCATCATTAGTCCTTAGGAGAGCATCACTTTTATTATAAATATTTTTAACATGGAATTTAATGCTTAGCTCAAGTGTCTCTACTTATCATATTGGTTCTAAAGTCACGTCATTTGGATAGAGCGATAGGTAGTAAAATCAAATATTCTCAACATTCCAAAACACAATAAATACCGGCCAAACGACGATAATTTTTAATATGAAATAGTTAAAACATACGAAATGGTGCGAACAAAAAGTGCTAAAATAATCGAATAAAGAATAGTTCAAGATTAAAATATTTAAAGTTAGGAGTCAAAATGGCGTATTCAGGTGTAAAAGTAAGTTTACTTTTATTTGTGGGATTATTCACCAGCTACAGCTTCGCTGAAGAAGAGATTGCTGCTGGTGATAGGCCCGTTCAAGTTCAGATGCTTGCCCCTGGCTACGGCGCTCTTAACTACCCTGCACCAGAACCCGGTAGCTATAAACTCCCTGCTTTTGGAGATGCCAAAGATGCAAAAGTACTTAATGTCTATGGCGAATATGTTAATTATCATGATTTATTTAAAGGGAAATATACTTTCCTAAGCTTCATATTCATGAACTGTACCGATGTCAATGGTTGTCCATTATCTCACTTAGTTTTCAATCGCATTCAAGATGAAGGCTCTAAAATTCCTGAAATAGCTGACAAATTACAGCTTATTAGCATGAGCTTTGACCCAAAAAATGACACGCCTGAGGTGCTGCTTGCAATCAGTGGTCAAGAGCAAGGCATGCACCAAATGCCCGACGGTAGTATGATGTCTGACTTAGAAATGGATCATAGCGCGCATGAAGGTCATGACATGTCTGCCATGAAAAAAGAAGAAATAAAACTTACCTATTTAACGGCCGACTCTGTTGAAAGTCTTCTCCCAATCCTCTCTGACTACGACCAAACAATTCAAAACCAAGTTAACGAAGACGGTTCACAATCAGAAAACTTCTCACACATCCTACGTGTATACCTTATAGATCCTGAGCTCAAAATCCGTAATATTTATAGTGTTTCATTCTTGCACCCAGATATCCTTCTCAATGATGTCAAAACTCTAATGATTCAAGATGGCATCCTGGAAGCCAAAGAAGGTGTTTCTTTTACGGACAACTCTCCAATGGATGTGGGTATTCGTTTCGGGGCAAGTGATAGCAAAGCAGGTTACGACACAGAAGGATATGAAACAAATTCTCGTTCTATTACTGCACGCAAAGGGATTAAAGCTGATTTAATACGTGTTATCGAAACTCCCCCCCTCGGACTACCCAAAGTTCCTGTTCCTAATCATAACCCTATCACTGTCGAGAAGATTGAATTAGGGAAAAAACTATTTTTCGACCGTCGCTTATCTTTGAATGATACTTTTTCATGTGCAATGTGCCACATGGCTGAACAAGGATATACCAGCAATGAACTTGAAAAAGCTGTTGGGTTTGAAGGTCGTTCAAATCGGCGTAATGCCCCAACGCTTTATAACACAGCTTATCTTGAACGCTTATTCTTAGATGGCAGAGAAACCTCACTTGAAAATCAAGTCTGGCACCCCCTAGTTGCTGAAAATAAGATGGCAATGACCTCTATTGGCCAAGCGATCGAAAAGATTCGTGGTATTCCAGATTACAAAGGTTTATTTGAAGCTGCCTTCAATGGTCAACAGGCCGACCTTATGACTATTGGTCAGGCCATAGCCAGTTATGAACGTGTTTTAGTCTCAGGTAACTCACCTTTTGATCGCTGGTATTATGCCAAAGAAGATAAAGCTATTTCTGAAGAAGCTAAACGTGGTTTTGATTTATTCACTGGTAAAGCTAACTGTGTAGCTTGTCACTCAGTCGGAGAAAAAACAGCGTTATTTACTGATAATAGCCTTCACAATACCGGATTAGGCTTTATTGTCGCTATGGGTAAAGATCCAGAAACAGAACGAATGCTTATTGCACCCGGTATTTATGTTGATGTTAAATCATCAATCAAAAAGAATTATGGTAAAGCACCTCAAGGTGATACTGGATATTATGAAGTCACCCAAGACCCAGATGACCGTTGGAAGTACCGTACTTCTAGTTTGAGAAATATTGCATTAACCGCTCCATATATGCATGACGGTTCAATGTCAGACTTAGAAAGTGTTATTTCATACTACAACAAAGGTGGCTTCCTCGATAATGGTAGTGGCTTTCCAAATGTGACCCAATCGCCACTCATTAAACCTTTAGGGTTAAGTGAAGTCGAATCTAGCGATCTTCTTGCATTTTTAAACACCTTAACGGGTGACAATATTAAGGAAGTTATTTCTGATGCATTTGCTACGCCAGTTGGTGATACAAACTACGATCATTAAAGTTATTCTCCACTCTGAATGAATTTTCGTTTTATTATAGGGTAAGGCCACTGCTATGCTATTTAGACAATTATTTCATAAAGAAAGCTCAAGCTATACTTATCTTATCGCCTGTACTGAAACACGGAATGCAGTATTAATTGATCCAGTTGACACTGATATTGATAAATATGTTGCCTTGTTGGGTGAACACAACCTGACTTTGATATATGCTTTAGATACACACGTACACGCCGATCACATTACAGCCAGCGGTTTATTGAAAAGACAGCTAGGTTGTCAGACTGCTGTTAGCACTCTATGTCATGCCAATAATGCTGACTTAGAGATCAATGATGCTGATGTTTTCACACTATCAGAACATGAATCTATCAAGGCAATTAGTACACCTGGACACACGGCAGGAAGCCTATGTTTCCTCTGGCGTGACCATCTGTTTACTGGTGATACACTTCTAATAAATGGTTGTGGAAGAACTGACTTTCAGGGTGGGGATGCAGCCACTCTCTATAATAGTATTACGAAGGTCTTGTTCACTTTACCTAAGGAAACCTTAGTCTATCCTGGCCATGATTACGCCGGTTGTTACGTAAGTAATATTGCTCAAGAAAAAATTAAAAACCCTAGGCTTGCAAACAAAACTAAGGCTCAATTTATCGAAATAATGGATAATTTAAACCTACCTTCTCCAAAGTTAATTGATATTGCTGTTCCCGCTAACCGTAATTGCGGTTTAACTAATTTGTGAATAAGTCATTGAGCAATAATTGTCTCATTACAAACTCGCCAAGTCATATAGATTATAATAACCAAAAAGTATGAGTTTTATATTTTACGGAAAGCTTTTTATGCTGAAAGCAAGTTGATGATGGTAGTTAAAAATCACCTATCAATCCCTAGGACTAACGTCCCTAAATAATATGTTATTTCAATTTTAATAGGATGCTTTAACTTATACATGCCTCGTCTTAATTCACTCACTTCAGGCTGGGTCTCTAGATTAATACCCATCACAGCCTGGCTAAAAAAATACACTCGCCAAGATTTCAATAGCGATGTTTTTGCAGGTATTATCACAGCCATATTGTTTGTTCCCCAAGGTATTGCTTATGCTATGTTGGCAGGCTTACCTCCCCAAGTTGGTTTGTACGCAAGTATCTTACCACCTCTAATTTATGCGTTTTTAGGTACAAGCCGAACTTTATCAGTCGGTCCTGTTTCCATAGCGGCTATAATGGTGGCTAGTGCCTTAGCGGCACCAGAACTTACATCTTTTGGAAGTCCTGTAGAACACGCCATTATACTCGCTGCCGAAGGTGGTTTAATTCTATTGGCAATGGCCATTTTTCGGATGGGTGGTTTGGTTAAGTTTATTAGCCACCCCGTTTTGTCTGGTTTTACTAGCGGCGCATCTATACTCATTATCATCAGCCAATTACCACACTTGTTCGGAATTGAAGTTAAATCTTGCGGTAGTGATATTACTTGTCTTGCTAATCATGTACAGCACATCAATATATATACTGCCGGACTTGGGCTATTCAGCTTTATTCTTTTATTGTCTATGGGGGCTCCCCTTAAAGCTTGGCTAGCAAAATTTAACCTAACAAAAGCCTTAGTAACAGGTATTAGCCGCACTGCACCGTTACTGGCGGTTGTTATAACTACCAGTTTAGTCACTTACTTTCAGCTCTCTTCTAATCATGATGTGATTGTAGTCGGACAAGTTCCTAGTGGATTGCCAGAACTACAAGTTTTCTCGCTATTTACTGACAGTAATCACTGGATAGCGCTGCTACCTAGTGCCTTTTTTATTAGCATAATTGCTTATGTCGAAAGTATTGCTATCGCCACAGTCACAGCCAACATGCGTGCTCAGAAAATTGATGCTAACCAAGAATTAATTGCATTGGGCACTGCAAACCTTGCGGCTGCTTTCTCAGGTGGCATGTCCGTTGCCGGTGGCTTTAGTAGAACAATGGTTAATTTCTCTGCCGGGGCGCGGACTCAATTATCGATGATCATTGCGGTTGCCTTACTAGCGCTAGCTTTAATTTATTTTACAGAACAATTTACCAATATTCCTAAAGCGACTTTAGCCGCTATTATCCTCATTGCCATCGCCCCATTAATCAAATTTAAAGAAATAATTCGTACCTTAAAATATGATCGCTCTGATGCGGTCACACAAATAATCACTCTACTTGCTGTCTTAATTTTTGGTATTGAAGAAGGAATTGCCCTTGGTATATTAGTGACTTTTATTACCTATTTACGACGTGCCAGTCAACCACATATAGCAATAGTTGGACGTGTTGAAGGTACTGAACAATTTAGAAATATTGAAAGGCATGACGTCGAAATTTGGCCTAAATTATTGATGATTAGAATTGACGAGAATATTACTTTTGCCAACATTAGCTTTATTTCCAACTTTATTACACAAAAGGTAGATGAAAGGGTCGATTTAGAACAAATCATCCTTATCTGCTCTTCAGTCACATACATTGATACCACAGCTTTTGAAACCTTAAGGAGCTTAATTTTGTCCTTAAAAAAACAAGGTATTACACTTAATTTAGCTGAGGTCCGAGGACCTGTAATGGATCAGCTGACAAAAATTAATTTTGAAAAAGACTTGCTCGACGGAAAAATATTTTTTCATACCAATGATGCTATCAAAATACACACATAGACTGTCACATATCGACCAGTCAGCATTTTTACATTGTAAATAAATCATACCGTGCGTATGATACTTATCAATTACAGAGTCAAATAAGACTATGTAATTAGCCTAGGGGTGGCCAATCTGGCCTGAGAATTCTGATACAGAATAAACCCTATGAACCTGATCCAGTTAATACTGGCGTAGGGACAGGCCGAGACAACTTATCGCGTTATCTAAATTTGCGTTATGTCCCCTGTCCTTTTTTATTTAAAAAAAGGATAACAATGAAACCAAGTACTCTATCGCTGTATATCGCAGCAATACTCTCCACCAGCGCCTCTCTAGCTATAGCTGAACAATTCTTGCCTCCTATGGAAGTAAATGCCGATTTCAGACCTGCTCAGGCACTCAACACACCCATTAGTTTAACCACCATTGATAGCGATATCATTCATACGCGTGGTGCACAGCATATTGAAGATATCTTAACCCTTGCGCCCAATGTCAATATGTCAGCGGGAGCTTCACGGGGCCAGTTTTTTCAGGTCCGTGGTATAGGCGAACGTAGTCAATTTTCTGCTCCTATAAACCCTTCAGTTGGGCTAATTATCGATGGTATCGACTTTAGTCGCACGGGTGGCGCAGCTACTCTCTTTGATGTTGGGCAGGTAGAAATTCTTAGAGGACCACAAGGAACACGATTTGGCACCAATGCTTTAGCTGGAGTCATTAACCTACAAAGCAAACAACCGACAAACGAACTTGATATTCACGCCCAAACCAGTTTAGCTCAAGATAATACCCGTAGTCTGGGCTTTGCTATTGGTGCCCCTTTAATAAAAAACTCATTACTTGGCCGTTTCTCACTTCATAGCCATCAATCAGATGGTTATATGAAGAATAGCTTTCTCAATCGTGACAATACCCATAATCGAGATGAATTGACTGCAAAAGGGCAGCTGAAGTGGCTCGTTAGCAAAAACTTGAATGTTGACCTTAATTTGTTACACCTAAATCTTGATAATGGATACGATGCTTTTACATTAGATAACAGCTTTAATAGCCTGGCAGACCAGCCCGGTCAAGATAAACAACATACTAATGCACTCGCGATTAAGACAGATTGGCGTGCAAGCGATGCTGTGCAAATTGAAACAATAACGACATATTCTAAGTCTGACATCATATATGGCTATGATGCAGATTGGGGGTTTTCAGGACAATTTACAGCTAACTTATATCCATATGCTGCAACAGAAGAGTTTCAACGTGCACGTGAAAACTACTCCTTTGAGATAAAAGCATTATCAAATGAAGATGGTCGTTTATTCAATGGTAAAACTGAATGGGTAATTGGTGCACACTTCTTTCGACAAGATGAAGACCTAGATCTAACCTCTGATTTTGGTAACCTAATTAATGAGTATGAAACTGAAAACGTATCATTATTTGGCCAACTCGATACTCATTTGACTAAAAAAGTGACTTTGATAACTGGTTTACGAATAGAAAACTTTAAAGCTGATTATAAAGACTCAAATAGCTTAGATATTGACTCTTCAGAGGTCTTATTTGGTGGTAAGCTCGGACTCAACTATCAATTTAATGATAATCAACTTCTATACACCTCATTATCTCGAGGCTATAAATCGGGTGGTGTAAATAATAATGACGATCTGCCCACATCAGAACTTGAGTTTGACACCGAATATATGTGGACTGCAGAGTCGGGGCTAAAATCACTCTGGCTACAAGGCAATTTAATGACAAGTATCGGTGTTTTCTACTCATCGCGTCGTGATGCCCAGGTTAAAAGCTCTATTCCAGTGGGTATCGGTGCATTCGAAGATTCCATTACAAATGCTGCAAAAGGCAAAAACTATGGTTTAGAGGCAGAAATAAATTGGTCAGCCACAGATGATCTACGATTATTTGCAGCAATAGGTCTACTTCATGCCTCCTTTGATGAATATAGTAATCCTAAACTAACAGGTATTGAAGATCGACGCATGGCACAGACACCCGCTTACACCTTTAATATTGGCAGTGAAGTCTACTTATCTCCAAGTTTCATCTTCCGTACTAATATTGAAGGAAAAGATGAGTTCTACTTCTCAAATAGCCATAATGAAAAATCAGAGTCATACGCTTTAACGAATGCCAGCCTTCAGTATCGTATGGGTGAGTGGAACATCACTTTGTGGGCCCGCAACCTGTTTGATAAGGATTATGGAACACGCGGGTTCTTTTTTGGCAACAATCCTGAAAAAGGTTACGTGCAAGAAAGCTACACTCAACGAGGCGAGCCACGCACGATGGGCTTATCTGTTGCTTGGGATTATTAAAAAGCCAAAAAAGGCGCCCTTGAAAAGGGCGCCTTTTTTACTAGTAAATTGAGAAGAATAATATGAGAATTTCTGTTGATATTAGTCTATACCCACTAACTGAAGATTATGTCGAGCCTATCTTAACCTTTATCGCTCAACTTGAGAGCAACTCTAAAATTATTGTTAAGCGCAACAGTCTTAGCACCCAAATCTTCGGTGAATACCGTGATGTTATGGATATGCTTGACAAAGAAATTGAAGTTGTTTTTAGCCAACTTCCACACAGCGTCTTTGCTATGAAATTTATTGGTACTGACCGTGCTGATATTGTAGATTTATGACAGATAGCCCTCTAATCTCCAGCATGGTTCATAGCCTATCAACTCTATCAGGCTTGGAAGTCTTTGCCTCAGCATTAGGGATCGGCTATATAATTTTTGCCGCAAAAGAATCACAGTGGTGTTGGCCTTTAGCCTTTTTTAGCACGCTCATCTATACCGTGATATTTTGGAAAGGCCAATTGCCAATGCAAGCCATACTCAACTTTTATTACATGGCGATGGCTATATATGGTTATAAATTGTGGCAAAAACAAGGGGAAGCTAATTCGGTCGCTGTAATAAATAGATTATCTTGGCCCCAGCAATTTACATTTCTTATTCTTGGTAGTTTGCTTACCTTTGCTACCGCCAATTATTTAATAAGTATTGGAGCCTCTCAAAGTCCTTACCTTGACGCCGGAGTAACTGTTTTTTCAGTGCTAAATACTGTTTTAATGGCCCGTAAAGTCTTGCAAAACTGGCTTTACTGGATTGTCATCGATGCCGCCGCCATCGTTTTATATGCTCAAACAGGATATTACGCGACAATCGTGATGTTCGCTATTTATCTCGTCCTTGCCTTGCTCGGCTATATCAGTTGGATGAAGTTATATTATCGCGAGTGAACTAATATTTATACAATTCCAAATACAAACTATTAGATTCGTCAAGTATTGCCTTATAAATTTATATCCTTATTTAACCACTTATCTAGGTTTTTCTCTCCCAGAACATTCATAAAAAAAAGTAATACTCGATAAGGTCTTCTGACAACGGTCAAATCTGGTATTTTTACATACAGTCCGTACTGCTTCTTAAATATTTCTATTTGTCGAGAAGTCAATAAATATTCTAATAGGATGAGCTCTAATTCTTTCGGTCCGTATACAAAAGCATCCAAATCTACTAGTGCTGACAGTTGGCCATTTTTTTGTAAAAACTGGTCCCACCTCAAATCAGGCATAATCGGCACAAAATCATCTGCTTGAATAGTTTGAGACTCTTGCAACGTCATCTTCAGCATTTCATCTGAAATAAGTTTAGGAGCATTTTTAGCTAATGTCATTATTGTTTCGTGTAGTAGCATTGGCCACTGTTCAGCAGATAAAACTGGATGATGAAATGCACCCCAAGTCTTTTTAGTTTGTTGGTGGCACTTTCCTATGTGACTTGCTAATTGACTCACCATTTCATCGGTAATACTCTCTAGATTGACAGGCTCATCATGCAGCCATTGAGCTAAAATGAAACTATTTGCTTCCACAGCAATTATTTCCGGAATCTCTAGAGGGCTTATTACTGATAACTGGTCCCTATTTATTGCTAAATACTCCAAGTTGGCAGGGAAGTCTGCTTTAAATAGCTTATTCATACCCAGCCAAAATGAAGAGCGTTGAATACTTGAATGGTTACAAACTTTAAGTAATAACAACCCATCAACGCTGTCACATTTCCACAGCTGATGAGTACTATCCGCAAATAAAACAGGCAGCTTTTTAGCTGTCTTTTTTAATCTAGGACAATATCGTTGATGCTGTTGCGACAACAGGGGGTAACTTACCAAGGTAACAAGTCACCATTGCTATGCCAAAATGAACCAGTGTTATTCAAATTAAGCTCATCCATTCTAGCTAATAGGCCCGACGCCGATTCATCAGTATCCATTAGACCATTGTGGTTCGTCATATCGGTGCGGACATAGCCGGGATGTAGAATACCAACCGAGATACCTTTCGATTTTAAATCTATTGATAATGATTTTCCAGCAGCATTAACTGCTGCTTTTGACATACGATAGGCATAACTGCCGCCTGAATCATTATCGGCTACTGAACCCATACGACTGGTGATAATTCCAACCTTTGAACCTTCATTTAGGTTATTTAACAGAGTTTGAGTAGTGAGTAGCGGCCCTAAACTGTTGACTTCATACATTCGCTTGAAGCTTTCAATTGCATCTACATCGATGTCGCTTAGCCCGAGCCCACCGGCAATACCAGCATTATTAATTAACCAATCAATCTTCCGACCATTTAATTTCTCCGCTAAAACAGAAAGGCTTTTGGGATCGCTCACTTCCACACCTTCGAAAATTTCAACATTTAATTCTTTAAGTTCTTTAGAAGCTTTCCGACAAGTTGCAATAACATCATCACCCCGTTGTTTTAATTGGCGACATAATTCCAGACCAATACCTCGGTTAGTCCCTGTTACTAATACTTTTTGGCTCATACTTTATTCCTTTGATTTAACTTTCAATCAAGTTATTAAGACGTTTTAGTATTCAATTTCACACAAGTAGAATACCATCGATCTATTCAAAAACATTACTTCTTAAAGAGTAGTATCAATTTGCTTTATCTGCTCACTGTGTTCTGCTGAATATGCCGGTATAATAATTTATTATGAAAACTGTTGATCTCATTATTCATGCTCGTTGGTTACTACCAATCTTGCCTAAAAATACGGTATTAGAATATTATTCTGTTGTTGTTCACCAAGGACAGATCCTTGCCTTGTTACCTCAAGATATCACTAAAGAACGTTATACCGCATCGACTGAACAACACTATAACAATCACTGTATTATGCCTGGTTTGATTAATAACCACACTCACGCCGCAATGTCATTATTTCGAGGCTTATCAGATGACTTACCGTTAATGACCTGGCTAAATGACTACATTTGGCCAGCCGAAAAGAAATGGGTCAGTGACAGTTTTGTTGAAGCAGGATCCGAACTTGCAATTGCTGAGATGATAAGAGGCGGTACGACCTGTTTTAATGATATGTATTTTTTCCCTGACGCAACTGCACGTGTCGTGGATAAAAGCGGTATTCGTGCCAATTTAGGCATGGTAGTGATTGATTTTCCAAGTGCTTGGGCTGCAACTCCTGAGGAGTATATGCATAAGGGTCAACTATTACATGACCATTATCGTCATCATGCTCGTATTACTACCTCTTATGCCCCACACGCACCTTATACTGTCTCAGACAATACACTCAGCGCTATTGTGACAAATGCCGAAGAGTTGGATGTAACTGTACACATGCATCTCCATGAGACGTCTAGTGAGATATCTCAAAGTATTGAAAGTTATGGCATGAGGCCTTTAGGTAGACTCAAAGAAATCGGCTTATTATCTCCTCGTTTGTCGGCAGTACATATGACACAGCTAACTGACGAAGAGATCACCTGGTGTTCAGATACGGGTGTAAATATTATTCATTGTCCAGTGTCAAACTTAAAGTTAGCTAGTGGCTTCACACCTGTATCAGTTTTAAGTAATAGTGGTGTTAACATATCAATTGGTACGGATGGTGCAGCGTCTAACAATGCTCTTGATATGTTTTCTGAAATAAAACAAACAGCATTACTTGCAAAAGCAGTTGCACAAGATACTAGTTCAGTCCCCGCTCATACCGCTCTTGAAATGGCTACGATTAACGCTGCTAAAGCGCTTGGGATAGACAATATGATCGGCTCACTTGAAGTTGGTAAAATGGCAGATATGATTGCAGTTAAGTTTAATGAAATAGAAACACAACCTTGTTATGACACTATCTCACAATTAGTCTATGCCACGGACCGAGATAAAGTTACTGACGTATGGGTTGCAGGAAACCAATTATTGAAAGAGCGTCAATTAACAACAATGAATACTAGTAAAATTATTAAAGATGCCCAGCATTGGGGCGAGATAATAAGGCTAAAAAACTCATGAAATCACAGACCAATGTAGACCCTTCAGAAGTCGCAAAATTTGATGCCCTCGCCGCAAGTTGGTGGGATCTCAAAGGTGACTCTAAGCCATTACATGACATTAACCCAATTCGCCTAGACTTTATCAATCAACATTGTGAACTAGATAATAAAATAGCCATTGACGTTGGCTGTGGAGGTGGAATTCTAACCGAAGCTCTAGCAAAAGCAGGTGCCAAGACAACAGGGATTGATATGGGAGAAATGGCACTAAATGTTGCAAGGCTCCATGCACTTGAAACTGAACTAAGCATCGACTATCAGCATATTACTGCAGAAGAACACTCAAAAAAATTAACAGGACATTACGATGTTATTACCTGTATGGAAATGTTAGAACATGTTCCAGACCCACTCTCAGTCATTCAGGCTTGTGCTGACTTGGTTAAACCTGGTGGAGACTTATTTTTTTCAACTTTAAACCGCCATCCAAAAGCATATTTGGTAGCAATATTAGGAGCTGAGTATGTCATGAAAATGTTACCCATAGGCACACATGACTATGCCCGCTTCATTAAGCCATCAGAAATGGCTCTCTGGACTCGACAAACTAATCTTAAGGTTAATAGCCTGAGAGGCATAACATACAATCCTCTGAGTAAAAACTTTCATCTCAGTAATGATGTACAAGTAAACTACCTCCTTCACTGCACTCGACCTCTATAAGCTATGACGAAATATACTGCTGTACTTTTTGATTTAGATGGCACATTAGTCGATACAGCTCCAGACCTAGGATTTGCACTTAATACTTTATTACAGCAAGAAGGTTATTCACCCTTATCGCATCAGCTAATTCGTCCTGAAGCTAGTAATGGAAGTGCAGGCTTATTAGGTCTTGGCTTTAATATTACAGCTGATGATGTTAATTACCTACCATTACAACAGCGTTTCATTAAGTTATATCAAGATAATATTACACGTGAATCTGATTTGTTTTCTGGGATGGGTTTAGTTTTAAAACAACTGGAAGATTCTAATATACCTTGGGGCATCGTTACTAATAAACCAGCATTTTTGACGATCCCACTCGTCACACAACTAGGGTTGAATAAGCGCGCGGCGTGCATCATCAGTGGTGATACTACATCTCATAGTAAGCCACATCCAGCTCCGATGTTATACGCCTGTGAGCTTATTTCACAATCCCCAGAAAATTGTATTTATATCGGTGATGCAGCGCGCGACATCAAGGCAGGTAAAAATGCAAACATGACTACTTTGATAGCAAGCTATGGCTATATTAGTAGTAGCGACAACACAAAAGACTGGCAAGCTGATGGCATAATTAATCACCCAAGTGAATTGCTACAATGGCTTTAATAAAAGATTTTATTCAAACTTTAGTACAAGAACAAAATGGTGTTTTTATAGTATTTTTCACTGGGTTAATCCTCGGTGCTATTTTGATTGCTTTTCTTCGTGGCCAACGAGTGAAATATTTGTTGACTGAGAATCAAGAATTGACAATGACGCTTCGTCTAGAGCGCCAATCTAATGAACAACTCGATGAACTACTCGATCAAGCACGACACCAATTAGCAGATACTTTCAATCAATTATCAACAGATGCTCTTAAGCGTAATAATGAACAATTTTTACAGCTAGCTGAAGAGAATTTAAAACGTCATCAAAGCGAAGCAAAAGCAGAGCTCAGTACAAGAGAGCAAGCGATTGAACAATTAGTTAAACCCATTAGTGATGCCTTAAACAAAACCAGTGCACAGATCAATACGATTGAAAAAGAACGTAAAGAATCCTACGGACAGCTGTACAGCACTATTAAACATCTAAATGAAGGACAACAAAACTTAAAACAAGAAACACAGAATCTTGTACAGGCACTCCGTCGACCAGAGGTTCGTGGGCAATGGGGTGAAATGACATTAAGGCGCTTAGCAGAATTGAGTGGCATGGTTGCACATTGTGATTTTTTCGAACAGACAAGTCAAAGAACCGACTCAGGGCTCATTAGGCCCGATATGATCGTTCGTCTACCTGACAACAGGGAAATTATTGTAGATGCTAAGACTCCTTTAGATGCATACCTATCATCTATTCACACAACAGACGATGTACTAAAAGCATCAGAATTAAGGCGACATGTACAAATTATACGACAACGTTCAAAAGAGTTAGCCGCTAAGAACTATTGGGCCGAATATTCACAATCACCCGAATTTGTAGTGATGTTCATTCCTGGCGAACATTTCTTATCAGCAGCGCTTGAACTTGAGCCTCAATTACTCGAGGAGACAATGCAATTAAATATTATTCTAGCAACTCCCACGAATTTTATTGCCATATTACGAGCAGTTTCATATGGCTGGAAACAACAAGCACTCACTGAAAATGCAATCACAATTCGTGACTTAGGTGAAAGCTTATATAAACGCCTAAGTATTTTTAGTGGTCATTTAGGTAACTTAGGCAGCAGTTTAAATAGTAGTGTCGAGCACTTTAACAAAACTGTCGGCTCCCTTGAACGACAAGTGATACCCAGTGGTAAACGTTTTTTAGATATGGGGATCCGTGCGAAAAAAGAGTTAGATTCGATTCCGCCAATTGATAACCAAGTTCGCCCAGTTAGCGCTGCTGAAGATGACCAGATCAACTGAATTAATTTTGGCACATAGATACTGTCAACATCTGGCAAAAAGTCACTACGAAAATTTTCCTGTTGCATCAATATTACTGCCTAAGCATATTCAAAAAACCATCTTTGTCATTTATGCTTTTGCCCGAACCGCAGATGATATTGCTGATGAAGGTTCCGCAACTATTGCCGAGCGTACGCAAGCACTGCTTGAATATGAAAAACAGCTTAATGATATTGCGCAAGGAGCTGACCTCAGCCAATCGCCCATTTTTACAGCACTCTTTGATGTGATACACAACCATCAACTCCCTATTCAACTTTTTTACGATTTATTATCAGCTTTTAAGCAAGATATATCTCAAGGTCGTTATCAGACTGATGATGATATTTTAGATTACTGTCGTCATTCTGCTAATCCGATTGGTCGCCTCTTCCTTCACTTGGGCGGTGAAAAGTCCAAACATCAACTCAAACAATCAGATGCTCTCTGTACAGCGCTACAGCTAATCAATTTTTATCAAGACATACAACAAGACCTTTATGAAAATAATAGACTCTACCTATCATTAAAGAGTCTATCTCACTTAGGAATTACGGAGCATAACCTCGATATCACCAATACAACAAAAATAGCACCACTTTTACGCGAAAGATATCTATTCACTAATAGTTTACTTATGTCAGCTATCAATTTAGGCGTAGAGATTAATGGACGTATGGGTTGGGAGATTCGAACAATTACACTAGCTGGATTATTCACCCTTAAAAAATTATCACTGCAAAATAACAATAATTTAACTTCACGACCAAGATTAACAAAACCTATAATGCTTACGGTTGCATCATTATCTTTTCTCACCCCAATTTATCGGAAGACATGCCTTTCCATGATCAAAAACATGCTCAAGTTAAATCAGCTATAAATTTAAATCGTTGGCTTGATCTGCTATTTTTCATAAAATAGAATAAACTAGACTACTTATTCCTAAAGGTAGCTCATTGTGTATAAATTTAGTTTGACTCTATTAATGTTATTTTCATTTGCCTCTACACAAGTCATCTCTTCTGAAGACTTTTCAAAGCTCCCAGAAAAAAAACAAACACCTCAGGCACTTTATGTGAATGCTATTCAAGCTCACCAGATAAAGATGCAAGATCCTGAGAATGTCTTTCTCGTTGATGTACGTACGCAAGGAGAGATAGAATTTCTCGGCATAGCGGATATTGCAGATGTAAACATTCCATATATGTTTAACGATCTGAGCGAATGGGACACAAAAAAATACCGCTACCTGAAAGAACCTAACAGTAACTTCTCTATTACATTACGTGAAAAGCTAGAGAAAGCTGGATTAGACAAAAATAATACTATTTTGTTAATGTGTCGCTCCGGAACTCGCAGTTCAAAAGCTGCTAATTTACTCTACCAATTAGGCTACACCAAAGCATATACAGTGGTTGATGGCTTCGAAGGTGATAAAGTCAAAGCTGGCCCTCATAAGGGGAAAAGAGTAGTCAATGGCTGGAAGAATGCTAACCTGCCTTGGAGCTATAAACCTACAGAACAAAAAGTGTATATTGAGTAATCTATACACTTACCTTGCTATAGAAACTTATACTATTGAGAACAAAAAGAAGTCCTTTATTTAGACTTGTTACTATAAACACGACATCACTCGCTAGATCTCCATTTCACGTATTCTTAATTGTGAAAGTCGCATCTCACCTTATATATTAAGAATAGTTTGCCTAAAGTTTGATTAGACATTGAATAAACACTAAGATAGCTGCTTCACAATTATATACATCATCATTCGGAGCACAATGTGAAACTAAATTTCGCACTACTTGTATTACTTATTCCATCGATTGCAGTTGCTGCTGAACTCGATGTCGGTGAAAACTTAATTACACACTTTGGTCCGGAATTTTCGGATTATGACAATTATCAGCCTTTTTCGATGAAGGAGCATAATACATATTTCCAACTTTGGAAAAGCAAGACACGTGGTTTCTCAGATCATTACGCGATCAATATAGGACTTCTTGATAATAAAACTCTTAGTGATTTTAAAGCATCACAAGATGAACCTGCAGATAGAACATGTAAGACTCATACATCCAGTAATGCTAAAGATCTACTAATTAATGGCTATAAAGCTATTTCATGGCATAGTAAGTGCGTACTAGGAGAGTTAACTATCACTTCGCTTCAATTAGCTATCATGGGAGATGATAATTTTTATCACCTTCGCAAGCTATGGAAAATACCCGTCACAAATGAAAAAGTGATTGAATGGGAAAACCTACTCAATCGTACCAGTGTTTGTAATACAACTAATGACAAACATATATGCCCAAGTATGTAATAGTCTAATATTTTATCAATGCCCTAATCATCTTTGACGGTTAGGGTGCCTTTTCAACCATTTTATAGATAAAAAGTACCTAACCCAAAGGTTATGGCTAAATTTTTCAGTATGCAAGCCCGACAGTGACCTACTTTCACATGGGAACTCTCACACTCCCATCAGCGCTAAGTCGTTTAATTTCTGAGTCCGTGATGTGCTCTCGTAGTAGTAAATTTTCTATTTATTTTTAGCAAAAAAAACCAGCTTATAGCTGGCTTTTTTTAAATTATTTTGTAATTCTAGTCTGCTACAATAGCTTTATCTACAAGTTCCACAATTGCCATTGGTGCTTTGTCACCTGCTCGCAAACCAGTTTTTAAAATTCGAATATAGCCACCTGGACGTGCAGTAGATCGAGGACCAATATCATTAAACAATTTAGTGACAGCCTCCCTATCATCTAGTCTCGCAAAGGCCAAGCGACGGTTGGCTAATGTATCCGTTTTACCAAGAGTGATTAATGGTTCTACTACACCACGTAATTCTTTTGCTTTTGGCAATGTAGTACGAATTACTTCATGTTCCATTAATGAAACTGCCATATTTTTAAACATAGCTTTTCTATGGCTACTATTACGATTTAATTTACGACCGGAATTACGATGACGCATGTTATTACCCTATTCTCTTTATTCTGAATTATCTTCAGTATGTTTATTTCTGTTCAAGTGCAGATGGCGGCCAATTTTCAAGCTGCATCCCTAGAGAAAGACCTTTAGTTGCCAAAACATCTTTGATTTCCGTTAGGGACTTTCTACCCAAGTTTGGTGTTTTCAGGAGTTCCATCTCACTACGCTGAATTAAATCTCCCACGTAATAAATATTCTCTGCTTTAAGACAATTTGCCGAACGGACTGTTAAGTCCAGTTCATCAATTGCCTGTAACAATGCAGGGTCAATAGTTGGTTCTAATTTTTCGACTACTTGTTCTTCAATAACCTTAAAATCAACGAATGATGATAATTGATCACTCAGAATAGTTGATGCATATTTAATAGCATCTTCGGCTTCCATAGTACCATCAGTATCAACATCGATAATTAACTTGTCTAGATCAGTTCTGTTTTCAACACGAGCACTCTCGACATTGTAAGTGACCATGTTAACAGGACTGAATGATGCATCTAGATATAATTGTCCGATGACACTATCCTCTTCTTCATTAACATTACGTGCACTTGCTGGTTGGTAACCACGTCCTTTGGTTACTCTAAAGGTAATAGATAGACTACCACCAGTAAGATTAGCAATAATATGGTCCGGATTAACAACTTCAACATTATGAGGAACTTGTATATCCCCTGCAGTAACAGGACCTACGCCTTCTTTCGTTAAAGTTAAAACTGCTTCTGATTGATCATGCAGAATAACAGCTATGCCCTTCATGTTGAGGAGTATATCTAATACATCTTCTTGCACACCATCAATTGCTGAGTACTCATGAACCACACCATCAATTTGTGCTTCAACAACAGCAGTACCTTCCATTGAAGACAATAAAATTCGTCTTAATGCATTTCCTAGGGTATGACCAAAACCGCGTTCTAAAGGCTCTAACACTAAGCGTGTGCGTGAACTGCTGTATTTTTTAATATCAACAATACGTGGTTTTAAAAATTGACTCATATAAGTCGTCATGCAATTTCCTCTAAATAAACCTGTAGGTTTAGTTAAAATTATTTCGAGTACAATTCTACAATCAAGTGCTCGTTAATTTCGGCTGGTAGTTCAGAACGCTCTGGTACGTTTTTATAAGTACCTTGCATTTTATCAACATCTACTTCGATCCAGTCTGAAAAACCGTGTTGTGAAGCTAATTCTAATGCTGCTTTAATTCGAAGCTGTGTCTTACCTGCCTCACGAACTGCGATAACATCATCAGCACTTATTTGGTATGAAGGGATCGTAACCTTTTTACCGTTGACTGTAATAGCGTTGTGTCGAACAAGTTGGCGGGCTTCACTACGTGAAACACCAAACCCCATACGGTATACAACGTTATCTAGACGGTTTTCTAATAGTTGAAGGAGATTCTCACCTGTAGAACCCTTCTTGTTATCAGCCATCTTATAATAAAGACGAAATTGCTTTTCTAACACACCGTATACACGACGCATTTTTTGTTTTTCACGTAACTGTGTTGCATAATCCGAAAGTCGTGACCGACGCTGACCATGCTGGCCAGGTGGAAACGCTCTATTTTCTATCGCACACTTTGAGGTATGACATTTTTCGCCTTTGAGAAAAAGCTTCTCACCTTCTCTTCGACATAAACGACATTTTGCACCAATATATTTTGCCATAATGAATCTCCTAAATCACACTCTACGCCGTTTAGGCGGACGACAACCATTATGGGGAATTGGTGTAACGTCTGTAATATTATTAATATTAAAACCAAGGTTGTTTAAAGCTCTAACTGCAGACTCCCGACCTGGTCCTGGACCTTTAATTTCTACATCAAGATTTTTCATGCCAAAGTCTTTTACAACTTGGCCTGCTTTTTCTGCTGCTACTTGTGCGGCGAAGGGTGTACTCTTACGAGACCCTCTGAAACCGCAACCACCTGATGTTGCCCATGACAATGTGTTACCTTGCCTGTCAGTGATTGTAATAATTGTGTTATTAAAAGATGCGTGGACATGAGCTACCCCGTCTACTACATTCTTTTTTACTCGCTTACGCTGACGCGCTGCTGAATTTGCCATCAATTTGCCTCTTTACTTAATCATTCTGCGTGGACCTTTACGAGTCCTTGCATTTGTTTTTGTTCTTTGGCCACGAAGAGGTAAGCCTCTACGATGGCGTACACCACGGTAGCAACCTAAATCTTTTAGACGTTTTATATCCATAGATACTTCACGCCTCAAGTCACCTTCTACAGTGAACTTGGCAACTTCAGTACGAAGTGTTTCCACTTGTTCTTCTGATAGATCCCTAATCTTAAGATCTTCTTTCACTCCAGCAGCTGCACATATTTGTCGCGCACGAGTGAGACCTACACCATAAATAGCTGTTAAACCAATCACAGTATGTTTTTGAACGGGAACATTAATTCCAGCAATACGAGCCATTGAGCTACCTTAATCCTTCAATAGTGAACAGAGAATTATATCAGATAAATCTACTGTTCAACAATAATTTAATTCAGTTATTTCTTAACCTTGACGTTGTTTATGTCGAGCTTCTTTACAGATCACTCGTATTACGCCTTTACGTTTTACTATCTTGCAATTACGGCAGATCTTTTTTACTGATGCCTGAACTTTCATTTAATCTCTCCAACACTCTTTTTATATTGGTTTGTCTTAGCCCAAGAAGCCAGACATACCATTGTTATTTTTGTTCTGTTTACGCATAAGCCCTTCATACTGTTGAGACATCATATGAGACTGTACTTGTGATACAAAATCCATCACAACAACTACAATAATGAGCAACGATGTACCACCAAAGTAAAATGGTACATTCCAGTATAAAATAAGAAATTCAGGTAATAGACACACTGCTGTTATATAAACGGCACCAGCTAGAGTTAAACGACCCATAACGCTGTCTATATAGTTTGTTGTCTGCTCACCGGGTCTAATTCCCGGAATGAAAGCACCTGATTTTTGTAAATTTTCGGCCGTTTCTTTTGGATTAAAAACTAATGCTGTATAAAAAAAGCAAAAGAAGATAATAGCTATAGCATACGACATTACATACATCGGTTGCCCTGGCGACATTAATGTTGAGATATCTTTCAACCAGTCCATTCCTTGTGCACTTCCAAACCATCCTGCAATAGTTGCAGGAAATAAAATAATGCTTGATGCAAATATAGGTGGTATAACACCTGCCATGTTTAACTTCAATGGAAGGTGTGTTACTTGGCCAGCCACCATCTTACGTCCCTGTTGACGTTTAGCATAATGCACGGGGATTCGTCTTTGAGCTCTCTCTACAAAAATAACAAAAGCTGTAACAGCTAATGTCAAAACCAAAATTGTAATAACTAAGAAAGTATGTAACTGTCCAGTACGTGCTAATTCTAATGTACCACCTACAGCAGCAGGAAGACCTGCAACGATACCAGCGAAAATTATCAGCGAAATACCATTACCAATACCACGCTCAGTAATCTGTTCACCTAACCACATCAAGAACATGGTGCCCGTTACTAAGGTAATTACAGCACTTAATCTAAAAATAAAACCCGGGTCAATAACAACACCTACACCAGCAGAACTCTGGCTTTCAAGTGCAACAGCAATGCCTAAGGCCTGAAATGTTGCTAAAACAAGCGTACCGTAGCGAGTGTATTGAGTAATTTTTCTCTTACCAGCTGCGCCTTCTTTTTTCAATTGTGCAAGCTTTGGGTGAACGACGGTTAGTAACTGCATAATGATAGACGCAGATATATACGGCATTATACCAAGCGCAAATACAGACAATCGCTCGAGTGCGCCGCCTGAAAACATATTAAACATGTCAAGAATCGTGCCTTTTTGCTGCTCAAACATTACGGCTAGTGCACCAGGATCAATGCCTGGAACTGGTATAAATGTTCCTAATCGAAAAACAAGCAAAGCTCCCAAGACAAAAAGCAAGCGACTTTTCAGTTCACTGTAATTTCCTGATCCTAATAGTTCGCGTTGTTTATTCTTTTCCACGAGACCTACTCTACAACTTTACCGCCGGCAGCCTTGATCGCTTTTTGAGCGCCGGCTGTAGCAGATAGACCTTTTATAGTAACCGCATTTGAAATTTCACCTGATGCAATAACTTTAACACGTAGGATATTCTCAGAAACCACACCTGCCGATTTCAAAGCTAACAAATCAACTGATTTTAAACCAAGGTTTTGTAATACATCTAATCTTATTTCTGTAGTGGATGAAGATTTACGAGACGAAAAACCAACTTTTGGTAAACGTCGTTGCAATGGCATTTGACCACCTTCAAACCCACGTTTGATTGAACCACCAGAGCGAGATTTTTGCCCCTTATGTCCACGTCCGCATGTTTTACCATTGCCAGAACCAATACCGCGTCCAACACGCTTAGCATCTTTAGTGGCACCAAGAGCCGGTGCAATTGTATTTAAATGCATTTTAAACTTCCTCAACCTTTAATAAATATGAAACATGATTAATCATGCCCCTATTTTCAGGTGTATCAATAACCACTGCGCTGCTACCTGTTTTTCTTAGGCCTAATCCTGCAACACATGCTTTATGTTTTATTAAGCGACCAATTGTGCTTTTCAGCAATGTCACTTTTAATTTACCTTTAGACGCCATTGTTTTATTCCATGATCTCAGCAACTGATTTGCCACGCTTGGCAGCAATTGCTTCTGGGTTATTCATATCTGTCAAACCTTTAATTGTTGCACGTACAACATTAAGCGGGTTTGTTGATCCGATAGATTTAGCCAATACATTATGAACACCGACCGCATCAAATACAGCACGCATTGCACCACCGGCAATAACCCCTGTACCATCTGAAGCTGGTTGCATATATACCTTCGCAGCACCATAATTTGAAGTAACAGCGTGCTGGAGTGTATGCCCATCTAGTGAACAGGTTTGCATGTTTTTTCTTGCTTCGTCCATTGCTTTTTGAATTGCAACTGGGACTTCACGTGCTTTACCCTGACCAAAACCTACACGGCCTTCACCATCACCTACTACCGTTAATGCTGAAAAGCCAAATACTCGACCACCTTTTACTACTTTAGCGACGCGACGGATTCCCACTAATTTTTCTACAAAACCGTCCGCAGGGGCTTGTCGTTGATCATTTTGTGCCATGTGATAATACCCTTAAAGTTAAAACTGCAAGCCGTTTTCACGGGCAGCTTCAGCGAGTGCTTGCACTCGACCATGATATTTAAAACCAGAGCGATCGAATGACACAGTTGTCACACCTTCGCCAGATGCGCGTAACGCTATTGCTTTACCAACAACTGCTGCTGCAGTGGTATTGCCGCTACCTTGTAATTCTTTTTTCACTTCCGCATCAAGTGTTGATGCAGTTGCAATTACTTTCGTACTGTCATGCGATATAACTTGTGCATAGATATGACGTGGTGTTCTGTGCACAGTTAATCTATATGACTCGAGCTCTTTTATCTTTGCTCGAGTACGAACAGCTCTACGTAAACGTGATGATTTTTTATCCATTGTATTGCCTACTTATTTTTTCTTAGCGTCTTTACGAGCGACATGCTCATCTGAATATCGTACACCTTTACCTTTGTATGGTTCAGGTGAACGGTACGCACGAATATCTGCTGCAACTTGACCTACTTTCTGCTTATCTGCACCTGATACAATAATTTCTGTCTGACTTGGTGTTTCAATCTTTATGCCTTCTGGTACCTCATATTGCACAGGGTGAGAAAAACCTAGCGTTAAATCAAGTTTATTGCCTTGTGATTTGGCGCGGTAACCAACCCCAACTAAAGTAAGCTTTTTCTCAAAACCTTGAGTAACACCCAACACCATATTGTTTAGCAGAGCTCTTGTAGTCCCTGCTTGAGCAATGGATTGTTTTGCATTGTTAGCTGCAGATGACTTTAAAGATGTTCCTTCTTGTGTTACTTCAACATCGCTATGTATATTGCGAGTCAAAGTACCTTTAGTACCTTTTATAGATACTTCCGAGCCATTTAAGGCAACTTCAACACCTGCTGGTATTTCTACTGGGGCATTAGCTATACGTGACATTTTATAATCTCCAAATATTACTAGCTAACGGCACACAGGACTTCACCGCCCTGACCAAGTGCTCGTGCTTTACGATCTGTCATCACACCTTGTGATGTTGAAATAACTGCGATACCAAGTCCTGCAATAATTCTTGGTAATTCATCAGCTGCTTTATATACTCTTAGACCCGGTCGGCTTATTCGATCTATTTGTGAAATTACAGCCTTACCTTCAAAGTACTTTAATGCAATTTTCAGTACTCCTTTGCCGTCAACATCATTTATTTTATGTGAAGAAATGTAACCTTCATCAAGAAGTACATTTGCAATACTAATCTTCACTTTTGAAGATGGCATCGACACCTCTGTTTTGTTAGCTTGCTGTGCATTACGAATGCGCGTAAGCATATCTGCAATTGGGTCTGTCATACTCATTTTATTTTAGCTCCACAAATTCTATCAGTGATTACCAACTAGCCATTACAAGGCCAGGAATATCACCTTTCATTGCATGTTCGCGTAGTTTATTTCTAGACAGACCGAACTTGCGGTAAAAACCGTGTGGACGACCAGTTATGCTACAGCGGTTTCGCATGCGTGAGGCACTTGAATTCCGAGGCAATGCGTGAAACTTTTTAGCTGCATCTTGGCGTTGTTCAAATGTTAATGCTGGATCTAACATTTCTTTTTTTAACGCAGCGCGTTTAACAGCATATTTTTTTACTAATTTCTCACGTTTAATTTCGCGATTTACCATGCTTCGTTTAGCCATAACTTATTCCATCCAACCTATATTTATTTTCTAAAGGGAAATTTAAATGCCGATAACAACGCATGTGACTCTTCAGCCGTTTTAGCAGTCGTTGTTATCGTAATGTCCATTCCTCTTAACTTATCAATTTTATCGTATTCTATTTCTGGGAAAATGATTTGTTCTTTCACCCCCATACTATAGTTACCTTGTTTATCAAATGACTTAGGATTCAACCCTCTAAAATCTCGTGTTCTTGGTATAGATATTGTTATCAATCGGTCAAGAAAATCATACATACGTTCTGCACGAAGAGTAACCTTACAACCTACGGGCCATCCTTCACGTAATTTGAAACCAGCAATCGATTTCTTTGCCTTCGTAACGATTACTTTTTGACCTGAAATCTTCTCCATGTCAGAAACTGCGTGCTCCAATACCTTTTTATCGGTAAGAGCATCACCCACACCCATATTTAAGGTGATCTTTGTCACCCTTGGTACTTCCATTACGGATTTATATCCAAACTGTTTAGTCAACTGTTTGATTACATCATCACGATAAAAATCTTTTAATCTGCTCACTGTAATTACCTAATTCGTCGCTTACGCGCCGACAACTTCGCCATTTGATTTAAATACGCGAACCTTGCGGCCATCTTCCAAAACCTTAATACCAACTTTCCCACCCTTGCCTGTTGCTGGATTCAGCAGAGCTAGGTTTGAGCCTTCTATTGGCATTTCCTTTTCTAGGATCCCACCAGTACTTCCTACATTAGGGTTAGCTTTAGTGTGTTTTTTTACTATATTGATTCCTTGAACCAAAAACTTTCCATCTTGGCCTCGGTTAGTAATCTCACCTTGCTTCCCACGATCTTTTCCCGTTATAACGACAACTTGATCACCTGTTTTTAATCTTTCCATCTTAGCGTCTCCTAACTTATAGCACTTCAGGCGCTAAAGAAATAATCTTCATAAATTTTTCACCACGAAGCTCCCGTGTTACAGGGCCGAAGATACGTGTACCAATAGGCTGATGCGCAGCATTTAAAAGCACTGCCGCATTACCATCAAAGCGAATCACCGAACCATCAGGACGACGAACGCCTTTACGAGTTCTCACTATTACCGCATTGTGTACTTCACCTTTTTTTACTTTTCCACGTGGTGTAGCTTCTTTAATTGTGACTTTAATAACATCACCAATACCTGCATATCGGCGGTGTGAACCGCCCAAAACCTTTATACACTCTATGCGTTTAGCACCGCTGTTATCCGCGGCATCTAGACTACTTTGCATTTGAATCATGGTCTAAACTCCTATATAACCGGTGGTTTTACTTAGCACGTGTCACAACGTCGACTAATTTCCAGCATTTAGTCTTAGACATCGGACGTGTAGATGTAATGTTTACAACATCACCAATATTGCATGAATTTTCTTCATCATGCGCGTGCAATTTTGTTGAACGTTTGACATATTTTTTATAGATTGGATGCGGAACTTTACGCTCTATCAAAACAGTTATTGACTTATCCATCTTATCGCTCACGACGCGACCCGTCACTAAACGTATATTATTTTCTTGTTCACTCATCTCAGCGCCCTATTTCTTTTCGTTCTGTATTGTTTTAATACGAGCAATGTCACGGCGAACACGTTTAATTTCACTAGAACGTGTTAACTGTCCTGTTGCATTCTGCATACGTAAGTTGAATTGTTCTTTATGAAGAGCTTCTAACTCTTGAACGAGATCCTCAGCAGATTTTTCTCTTATTTCATTTGCTTTCATTACAATACTGCTCGCGTTACGAATGTTGTTTTAACAGGAAGTTTCGCTGCTGCTAGACGAAACGCTTCACGCGCTACATCTTCATCAACACCTTCCATTTCATAAAGCATGCGGCCAGGTTGAACATTAGCTACCCAGTACTCGACATTACCTTTACCTTTACCCTGACGAACTTCGAGAGGCTTACTGGTAATCGGCTTGTCCGGGAAAACTCTAATCCAAATCTTTCCACCACGCTTTACATAACGCGTCATCGCTCGACGCGCTGCTTCAATTTGACGCGCAGTTATACGACCACGCTCTAAAGATTTTAGTCCGTACTCTCCGAAACTAACTTTAGCACCACGTTGTGCCAAGCCACGGTTACGTAACTTCATCTGTTTTCTAAATTTTGTTCTTTTTGGCTGTAACATTGGTTATAACCTTACTTCTCAACTGGGGCGGGAGTTTGCGCGTTTGCGTCAAACACTTCGCCTTTAAAAATCCAAACTTTGACACCAATAATGCCGTAAGTCGTGTTTGCTTCTGCAGTTCCATAATCAATGTCTGCTCGTAATGTATGCAATGGCACACGGCCTTCACGATACCATTCCGTGCGTGCTATTTCAGCACCATTCAATCGTCCTGCAACATTGATACGAATACCTCCCGCACCTAGGCGCATGGTGTTTGTAACAGCTCGCTTCATTGCCCTACGAAACATGATACGACGCTCTAACTGCTGAGCCACGCTTTCAGCTACTAAGGTGGCATCAAGTTCGGGCTTACGAATTTCTTCTACACCCACATTGACAGGGACACCCATAATTGCTGAAACCTCTTGGCGCAGCTTATCGATATCCTCACCTTTTTTGCCAATAACAATTCCTGGCCTTGCTGTATGAATTGTAATCTTCGCATTTTTTGCAGGCCGGTCTATTTGAATTTTACTGACTGATGCGTGCGATAACTTATCTTTCAGATATGCTCGTACTTTCAGATCTTTTTCTAATAGACCAGGAAATTCTGCAGAGTTGGCGTACCAGATTGAGTTCCAATCCTTGATTATACCAAGTCTAAAGCCAGTTGGGTGAACCTTTTGTCCCATAAGTATTCTCTCTTACTTTTCGTCAACAACCACAGTAATGTGGCTTGTACGTTTAAGGATACGATTGCCACGGCCTTTTGCACGCGGTGACATTCTTTTCATTGTTGAACCTTCGTCAATCATCACAACAGACACATAAAGTTCATCAATATCAGCGCCATCATTATGTTCAGCATTTGCGATGGCAGAGTTTAACACCTCTTTCATCAGAACGGCTGCTTTTTTAGGACTGAATGTTAATAAGTTAATTGCCTTTTCAACAGGCAAGCCTCTAATTTGATCTGCTACTAAACGAACTTTCTGTGCTGAAATTCGTGCATAACTATATTTTGCTTTCGTTGCCATTTTTTTTCCCTACCTACCGCTTAACTTTCTTATCAGCAATATGGCCTCTAAAGGTACGTGTAGGTGAAAACTCACCCAACTTGTGCCCAACCATATCTTCTGTAATGAATACAGGTAGGTGTTGTCTACCGTTATGAACAGCAATTGTTAAGCCAATCATGTCAGGAATAATCATCGAACGACGAGACCATGTTTTGATTGGACGCTTATTATTAGCTTCTACTGCTTCTAAAACCTTTTTTTCAAGGTGAGAGTCTATAAATGGACCCTTTTTAATTGAACGCGGCATACTTAATTCCTAGCCTTATTTCTTGTTACGACGACGTACGATTAGATTATCAGTACGTTTGTTTTTACGTGTCTTATAGCCTTTAGTCGGCATACCCCATGGTGAAACTGGGTGTCGACCTCCTGAAGTCCGGCCTTCACCACCACCATGCGGGTGATCAACAGGGTTCATCACAACACCACGAACGGTTGGACGAACTCCACGCCAACGACTTGCGCCAGCCTTTCCTAATGATCTTAATGAATGCTCGCCGTTTCCAACTTCACCCATCGTTACTTTGCATTCCAGTGGGATTTTACGCATTTCTCCAGAACGTAGCCGCAAAGTAGCATAGCCATTTTCACGAGCAACAAACTGCGCACTACTTCCAGCACTACGAGCAATTTGTGCGCCCTTACCAGGCTTCATCTCAATACAATGAATAGTGCTTCCCAATGGAACAGCTGCTAGCTTCAATGCATTACCAGCTCGGATTGCTGCATTCTCGCCCGATTCTAAACGATCACCTGCTACTACACCTTTAGGGGCAATAATATATAGCTTTTCGCCGTCCGCATAGCTAAGCAGTGCTATATGTGCAGTTCGGTTTGGATCGTATTCAATACGTTCAACAACTGCAGGTATACCATCTTTATTGCGCTTAAAGTCAATTAAACGATAACGTTGCTTGTGACCGCCACCACGATGTCTAACCGTGATCCGACCTGCATTATTTCTACCACCAGTTTTAGCCTTTTTTTCTACCAACGGTGCATGTGGTGCACCACGGTGTAGTTCTGCAGTTTTAACCTGAACTACAAATCTTCGGCCTGCCGATGTAGGTTTAGCTTTCTTTAACGCCATTCCTGATTCCTCACCCGTATTCTATTGTTTATTCTGAGCCAACAAAGTTAATATCTGAACCTTCAGCTAATGTGACATAAGCTTTTTTCCAATCGCTTCTCTTACCCATAATCTGGCCAGTACGTTTTGTTTTACCTTTCACGTTAGTTGTTGTGACTGATTCAACTTTTGCTTCGAACAGCATTTCTACCGCTTGTTTTATTTCAGACTTATTTGCATCTGATAATACTTTGAGTACTACCTGATTGTGCTTCTCTGAAACACGAGTTGCTTTTTCAGCAACTACCGGGCCTAAAATTACTTTTGTTAAACGTTCAGAGTTCATAGTAACGACTCCTCTAACTTGCGAACAGACTCTTCACTCATCAGTACTTTTTCAAAACGCAATAGAGCAACTGGATTTACATGAGCTGCATCAGTAGCAGCAATGTCATATAGGTTCCGCGAGGCCAATGCTAGATTACCAGCGGCATTTTCAGTCACTATTAATGCATTTTTGATGCCTAGAGCATCTATTTTTGCTAGTAAGTCTTTTGTCTTTGGTGTTGCTAACTCTACTTTATCTACTATAACTAAGCTTTCATTTCGACGAAGCTCAGATAAAATTGAACAAAGCGCGTTACGGTAAACTTTACGGTTTACTTTTTGACTGTAGTCACGCGGTTTAGCTGCAAATGTAATACCACCAGAACGCCAAAGTGGGCTTCTGATTGTACCAGCACGAGCACGTCCAGTACCTTTTTGAGCAAAAGGTTTACGACCACCACCACGAACTTCCGAGCGAGTTTTCTGAGCGTGCGTACCTGCTCTTGCTCCTGCTAAAAAGGCAGTTACTACTTGGTGAACCATAGGTTCGTTGTATTCACGATCAAACATAGCTTCGGAAACAGTTATTTTCCCGGCTTTTGCTCCATCGAAAGATTGTAATTTAAGATCCACAAATATTCCCCTAAGAATCTTTTATGCTTTTACAGCAGGACGGATAATAACGTCACTACCATTTGCGCCAGGCACAGAGCCCTTAACAAGTAGTAAATTACGTTCTACATCAACCCTAACTACAGATAAGTTTTGTAAAGTCCGTTTGACATCACCCATATGACCGGCCATTTTCTTGCCTTTGAAGACACGACCAGGTGTTTGGCACTGACCGATTGAACCGCCAGAACGATGTGAAATAGAGTTACCATGCGTCGCATCACCACCACGAAATCCGTAGCGCTTCATAGGTCCTTGGAAGCCTTTACCTTTTGTTACGCCACTAACATCAATTGCTTGACCAGCTTCAAATAAAGTTACTTTAATTTCCGACCCTAGCTCTAAATCAGAGTCAGCATCGGTAGTAAATTCGCACACTTTATGTCCTGAAGCTGACTCTGCTTTCGCAAAATGTCCAGCTTGAGGCTTTGTAACACGTGATGATTTTTTTGAACCAACAGTAACTTGAACAGCACTGTATCCATCAGTCTCAACCGTCTTTAATTGGCTAACACGATTTGGTTCGATTTCAATTACGGTAACGGGAGTAGAAACACCATCTTCAGTGAAGACGCGAGTCATTCCTCGTTTACGACCGACAAGTCCGATAGTCATTGAGCAAGCCCCTTCTTAATTCAGCTTGATCTGAACATCTACGCCAGCGGCGAGGTCCAGTTTCATAAGTGCGTCTACTGTTTTATCAGTAGGCTCAACAATATCCATAAGGCGCTTATGTGTACGGATCTCATATTGATCACGTGCATCCTTATTGACATGTGGCGAAGTCAAAACTGTAAAACGTTCTTTTTTAGTCGGTAATGGAATGGGTCCATTAATCCTAGCTCCAGTACGCTTTGCTGTCTCAACGATTTCTTTGGCCGATTGATCTATCAAACGATGATCGAATGATTTCAAACGGATTCTAATAGTTTGGTTAGTTGCCATTATTTATTTACTCTGTGATTTTACTAACGACACCAGCACCAACTGTGCGACCGCCTTCACGAATAGCAAAACGTAACCCATCTTCCATCGCAATCGGTGCGATTAAGGTCACATCCATTTTTACATTGTCACCAGGCATGACCATTTCAATACCTTTCGGTAGTTCACATGCGCCTGTTACGTCTGTTGTTCTGAAATAGAACTGAGGACGGTAACCATTAAAGAAAGGAGTATGACGTCCACCTTCATCTTTCGACAAAATGTATACTTCTGCTTCAAATTTAGTATGCGGATTGATTGTCCCTGGGTGTGATAATACCTGTCCACGGTCTACATCTTCACGCTTAGTTCCACGTAGTAAAACGCCCACGTTATCACCTGCTTGACCTTCGTCTAGCAGCTTACGAAACATTTCAACACCAGTACATGTTGTCTTTTGAGTATCTTTAATACCAACGATTTCTAACTCTTCGCCGACTTTTACGATACCGCGTTCAACACGACCTGTAACAACTGTGCCACGACCTGAAATTGAAAATACATCTTCAATCGGCATTAAGAATGCACCATCGACCGCACGCTCTGGTAACGGGAAGTATGTATCCATAGCTTCACCAAGTTTAACAATTGATGGAACACCAATATCACTTGTGTCGCCTTCCAAAGCCTTCAATGCACTACCAACAATAATTGGTGTGTCATCGCCTGGGAATTCATATTTATCTAGTAACTCGCGTATTTCCATTTCGACTAACTCGATGAGCTCTTCATCATCAACCATGTCAGCTTTATTCATGAAAACTACAATATATGGAACACCGACCTGACGTGATAGCAAAATATGCTCACGTGTTTGAGGCATTGGACCATCTGCTGCGTTAACAACTAATATTGCACCGTCCATTTGTGCAGCACCTGTAATCATGTTTTTTACATAATCAGCATGGCCAGGGCAATCTACGTGTGCGTAGTGACGGTTTGCTGTTTCATACTCTACGTGTGAGGTTGAGATCGTAATGCCGCGCTCTCTTTCTTCAGGGGCATTATCAATATCTGCAAATGATTTTGATTCTCCACCTTGCGCTTCGGCCATTACTTTTGTGATCGCTGCTGTCAATGTCGTCTTACCATGATCTACGTGACCAATCGTTCCTACGTTGACATGCGGCTTCGTTCTTTCAAATTTTTCTTTGGACAT
>MDSY01008732.1_pt1 | contig 37843 bp, 35 predicted proteins | sample 811131 | NCBI WGS metagenome assembly MDSY01 (sample SAMN05326643, study PRJNA326480) | marine metagenome | isolation source: seawater | place: Atlantic Ocean: South West | collected 2010
AAAAATCTATATCATACAAACCAATATCAAATAAATCTTTAGTATTAAAAATTATTCCACATCCTATAGGATCATCAATACAATTTTTTTGTTTAATAATATTTTCATCTTCATCTACTAGATAATAATCACAAGCAAAGGCATCTGTGCTTTTATTAGTAGATATAAATAGATGAAGAATCTCTAAGAATTTATCATTAACATAATCATCAGAATCTAATCTAACTATATATTGAGCTCTTGATGCTCTTATTGCTTTGTTTAGAGAATATGGTAATCCATAATTTTTTTCATTTTTTAAAATAATTATGTTATCTTCATATTTTTCAAGATTTTTGAGTGTATTATCTTTACTACAATCATCAATAACTATTACTTCATATGCATCACTATCAAATGTTTGTGATAGTATAGATCTTAAACACCGTTCAATGTATCTCTGCTGATTAAACACTGGAATTATTACAGATATTTTCTTTATAATATTCATTATTTAGTTAATAATTGAGACCACTCATTAATCCAATTTGGGTCAGTAAGTGCATAGTTATCACAAATATCTCTTCTAATCATCTGAATTTTACTTGAATTCCACCATTCATCTACATTATCATAAATTTCATTGATTTTTTTTGCTGCTTCATCAGGTGAATAAAATAAAATTCCAACTTCCTCCATTTTCTTAACATATTTCGAGAATTCATTTCTAAACAAATATCTATCTTTATTAATGTAAATTATAGATGGTACATTGGCTTGAAAACCTTCTAAGGTTGTTGTAGCAAAACAATCACTAACAAGTATTCTTGCTTCTGCCAAGCTACTATAAAAAGAGTCTTTGGTATCTATTTTTAAATTGGGAATTGATCTATCAATGACAATTTGATTATTCCATCTTTCTTTGTCACTTGGATGATAGCGAACAACAACATTATTATTGGGCTCAATATTATTGATCAATTTAATACCATCCTCAACATGATCAATGTTATTTATAGAAGACAGTGGACCAATCGCAAGTCTTGTTAGATAAACAGGTCTTGTTGTAATTAAAATTAAAATTTTTTTATTTTTCTCTAGATTTATTTTAGTGTTTATTATTAATGGCATTGGTAATGGGTGTGTTTTATTGTCCTCAACCCAACCATAAGTAAAAAACTTATCAACAATGGATCTATCAAATTTTTCAGACGTATGGAAAATATCCATTCCATATGCACATCCATGTTGACCAGAATAAATATTGATTTTTTTTCTATTTTCAGCAATAAAATATTGAAAAGTAGTATTGGTATATAAAGATTGCAATGTGAAAAAAGTATATTTTTTGAAATTAAGTTCTTTATAGAATTTTTTACTAAATAATAAATTATCAATAAAATTTTCTAAATAAGATTGAGGTATTGCGCTTAAAGCAACATTTGTAATCCAACTATCAAAATTTATATTTTTTTCATAAATTCTATTTCTAAATTTTTTATTTATTACATTTTTTTTAAATTTTTTATTAACAAGATTGAAATCAAAAATAATTCGTCCTTTTGATTTTAAAAAAATCTTTAACATAAAAATTTTACTATTTTTTTTAAAATATGGGTTATTAATTATTGTAAGCTTTTTAAAAAAAACTCTACTAATTTTAAATAACAATGTTAATGATGCATGATATAATAAATTAACAAAATTAATTACTCTTAATCTTATTAAAAATTTATAATTGTGATTTTTTGTAGCATTAAAACTATTTTTAATTTTAAACTCAGCATTATTAATTCCCATTGCTTTAATAATTTGAGAAAACAATTGAGCCTGATAAAAATGATTTAAACATAAATTATTGTAATGAACAAAGTCCTCAGGAATAATATATTCATCCTTATGAAGTGTTAATGTTTCAAATTGGTGTTTTTTTTGAGCACTCTGCAATAATAAAAATTTATCATAAGCTTGATGTATAAAGTGAATTAGCCAATATCCAAGAGTAGTTCTATAAAAGTCTCTATCTTTTTTTATAGAAAATTCTTTGTTGAATTCAATAGATATATCTTCTAAAACTTTTTCATAGATTTTATTGCAATATTTTTCTGCCTTTACAACATCAGTTGCATATTCCCATTGAAATTGTATTTTTTCATATTGAATTTCTTTAAGCATCTTTTCATTATCTATAAGACACCAATCACCAGCTAAAATAATAGATTTTTTAAAATTCCAGAATTCTAATAATTTTGTATAAACGAGAAATTTCATTTTATATATTTAAATATTTTTTTTATATAATTTTATTATACTTGATGAGGATGTCTCATAGCTTATTAAATTTTTAACTACAAGCTTATTAAATTTTATTAAATCTTCATCAGTGTCAATATCAAATTTAAGATCAGGATATGCTAAATTCTTATTTGTAGATGGAAACCTTATATCAAAATTATTTCGATTATCCCATATATATTTTGTAACATGCTCTTTTTGCATTTCTGATAATTTTTTTGTAAGTAAATCTCCTAGTAGCTTAGTAGATAAAATTTCAGCACCAAAACCATCTGCTATATTACTGTTTAAAATAGATTTATGATTAAAAGCTAAATCACAATGATTTTTTCTGAAAAAATCTATAAGTTCATCTATTTCCTTATAATATATAAATGGATTATCTGCACAAATTCTAACAATAGTTTCTCCATTGAAACTCTTGGCGGCATTAACAAATCGTTCTAAAACGTTATGCTTATTTCCTCTATAAACAGGTATTTTATATTCATGTGCAATTTCTATAATTGTGTCATCACATTTATCTGTGCTTGTTGCAATAATCAAATTATCTAACAATCTTGATTTTTTTGCTCTTGAAATAACCCAATCAAGTATTCGATGATCGCCTAATTTAGAGAGCATCTTTTTATTCATTCTCGATGAATCAACTCTTGCTTGAATAATGCCAACTATTGTCATTAATTGGCTATACTATTAAATGATAAGGAAATGTATTAAAGCTGTCTCTTTTTATCTGGACTATATTGAAATTCAGACTTTCTAATAAAGCTAAAGTTTCACCTAGTCTGTTCAAACAGATAATTGTCATATTCTAGTAATACATATGGAATGGAGTCTTAAGACTATTAATACTATTTCTCATCTGGGGATTCTTACCTTTAAGAATAGTAAAATTAGCACATACAAAATGTCTTGTTGTTGTATTATTTTCAATTTTATCAACTGAGTGATAACTTTTTTCAGTATTTTCAAAAATCACTAGCCTGCCCTTCTTAGGTTCAATTGTATCTATTAATTGGCAATCTTTATCTTGAGGCTGCGCAACAAACTTACTTCTCTCAATATCATTATGTTTGTATAGTTTGAGATTTCCACCAACTGATTCTTTTGAAAGTGAGCTCAAATATAAAAGACAAACAATAAGCCTGCTATCGCTATCTCTATGAATTTCCCTGCCATAGCCATTTACCGCCGCAGAATAATCATAAAGCATCTCAACTGGCTGTTTTTTAATGTTAATAATATCTACAGAAATTATTTTTTTAATTTTCTTAAATGCTCTTACTAATAAATATTTAATTATTTGTTTCATAGTTAGAGTTTGTAAAGCTAGCTTATTAATTTTTCGATATTTTAATTCATAGGAAGAAGTGGTTCTATTATTAAAATATTTTATGATATTAAATTTTTTGGGATCAATAGATAAATACTCACAGCACTCATGAAAAAAATTATTTCCAGATAATTTATTAGTTAAATTTTTCCACAATATTGACTTGCTTCTTAATTCTTGAAATCTATCATCTACACAAGATACATAAGTTCTTCCTCCATGAATAACTGAGCTACTTTCAGTATCTAAAAAATTATTTGAATCCTCTATTAGCTTATCACATTCTTCTGCGCTTAAGAAATTGTCAATTACCTTATAATTAATCTGGTTATTTTGAATATTATTCATAAATTAATTGTTAATATTAAATTCAAAATATTATGATTGCCTAATTATTGCAATCATTTTTAATTATCATTAATGAGTCAATTCTAACCTGAATAATACCAACTATTTTATCCTCATAATTATCAATACTTATTGTAATAATCAAATTGTCTAACAATCTTGATTTTTTTATTCTTGAAATAACCCAATCAAGTATTCGATAATTACACTAATCTAGAAACCATCTTTTTATATATTCTTGATATGTCTATTCTAGCTTGAAAGATACCTAGTATTGTTATTCATTATTTATACTATTAAATAGCAAAGAAATGAATCGAAACTATTTCTTTTTATCTGTACTTTATTAAGATTCAGACTTTCTAATAAGGCAAGAGTTTCTCCAGGCCCATCCGGAGCATTAGTACCATCCAAAGCAATAACTGAACCTTTAGTCATGCGTGGTAAAAAATTTTTGAGAGCTACTTTAGTAGGCTTATAAATATCAAAATCTATATGCAATAATGAAACTACTGTGTGAGGACTTTTTTTTATAAACTCAGGTATTGTTTTTGTTGCATCACCTTTAACTAATAATACCTTATCTAAACTATTTAATGGTCTTGTATTATTCTGAATTTCAATTGAGTCTTGTATCTCTTCTATTGATTGCCTCTTGGCAAATTTTTTAAAATTTTTTTTATCAGTGTATATGCCATGTTTATCTTTTTTTTTATCTAGTGATTTAAAACCACTAAAAGTATCAAAACCTATAATAAACCTTGAAGTGTTATAAGGTTCCAAGATGCTAGAAAAATGAAGCCAGCTGAATAGTCCGGCACCAAGATTTACTCCACACTCAATAATCGAACCATGTACTGGAAGAATTTCTTTAAATATTTCATATCTATTTAAAAACGTTGCCACATCTCGCCTATGTACATGATTAGGAAAGTTCTCTAATTTTTTTTCAATAGATAGATTAGATTTATTAAAATTTTTTGATAGTTTTGCATACTGATTCATAATCTTAGTATAAGGTATACTCTATATAATTTCATCATAAAATTTAATCAGCATATATTTGTCCGTACGTATTTATTGTTAATTATATCAATATTTCTAGTCTAAGACTTCTTTTGAAATTAAGTGTTCATCAAAGGCTAGAATATCGATTCCCGATTTTTTAAATACTTCATATGCATCTGCTGGCTTGTTAACAATTGGAAAACCATGAAGATTAAAAGATGTATTCATTATACCACCAACTCCTGTTATTGTATAAAATTCTGAAATTAACTCATAATATTTTGGATTCATATCCTTTGTAACCATTTGTGGTCTAAGAGTTTTATCTGAAGGATGTATTGCTGCCTGAAAAGAATTTTCACCTTCATCTGTGGATTCAAAACCGATAGTCATATATGGAGAAAACAGATTTTTATCATTTATAATATATTTATGACACTCTTCTGCTAAGATACTTGGTGCAAAAGGCATCCAAAAATCTCTATTTTTAATTTTCTCATTGATTATTTCTACAGTTTTTTTATTTCTTGGATCAGCAATAATCGCTCTATTTCCTAATGATCTAGCTCCAAATTCTGCTTTACCTACACATCTTCCAACTACTTTTCCATCAGCTAAATATGAAGCAAGCTGTTTAGGTGTATGGGTATAAGTGAAGTAATTATCTCTTTTAGCTTCTAACATACAATCTTTAATCTCTTCATCAAAAATATCACTTCCTAAATAAGTATTTTCTATTGGCATTATTTTTTTAATAGTATTCATTTTATCCATATATGCGTAACATGCACCTATTGCCAAAGACTCATCTCCTCCAGACGGTGCTACTGACATATCTTTAATTTGAGAAATATCTTTTATAAGCATATTTGCTTTTACATTCATTGAAATACCACCTGAATAAACTAATTTATTGACTTTAAACAATTTTAAAGCATTAGAAATATACTCAACCATAATTTCTTCAGTGTATTTTTGAAGACCACCTGCAATACCATCAAATCGACATGCCTGAAGTTTATCCTTATAATAAAAAAATAAATCACTAGGCTTTTCATGATACTTAAAATCTATACCATCAACATACATACCTTCTTTAAAAATTTCGTATGATGTATTAACTGCTCTATTTTTAGCATACGGTGCAAGTCCCATAACTTTAAATTCATGTGCATCTGGCATCATTGCTAAAAGTAAAGTAATGCTTCTATAAATTCTACCCAGTTGAAAATCGTTAGCATTAACACTATGTTTTCTTACAACGTTGCCATTAGAGTTAATAGTTGAAATTGTACTACTAAGACCATCACCAAATGCATCCGCTGTTAAAATTAGAGTATCTTCTCCTCTAATTGGTGTTGCCCAGTAAGCATAAGCGGCATGACATTCGTGATGATCTATATGAATTATTTTACTTTTATCAATATCTAATAATTCACTGATAATTGAGTGTAAAAAATCTTTATAAATAGCTTCGTTGTTTGGGTCGCTGTAATTATCAGTGACTTTTTCTAATAATTTATTCCATTTTAATTGTCCTGGATATTGATCTGTATCAATTTTGTGTTTAAATATTTTATTAAAAGATACATCTTTGCCTTCAATTAACTTAGGTTTCCAGTATAGATTCATAATATCAAAATGATCATTCAAAGACCAATTGCTGTATTTTCGCATTAAATGAGTGCTTAAATTTAGCATATTTCCTGAAATAACTACTGCATCCAAATCTTTTCCTCTCAGGTTACTTTCTTGCATAACAAAATTAATTGCATCTAAAGGAAATGCTTCATCATTTTTTTTTCTAGAAAACCTTTCCTGGCTTATACATGAAAAAAGCTTGCTGTCTTTAAAAACTGCTGCAGTGGATAAAATTCCAAGTGATAATCCAAGTATATTCATATAGCTAACTTTTAATAAAAATATAAAAAAATTAATAATCTTTTATAAATAGTTGGTCAATTAATATTCTCAATATAATTATTTTATTAATGTGTATCTGAAATAATATAACATATATTTATTTTATAAAACTAATAAAAATATTATAAAATAGTATTCATAATTGAAGCAGCACAAGATAGATCTTTAATATTTTGAATTGGTAATTCTAGTGATTGTAAATCTTTTTTTTCAATTTGACCTGAAGTTTTTCTTAAAAGAGATGCAGCCCCAATTATATCAACATAGTTTTTTGAAAGTTCAAAAAGATGTAGCTTTCTAATATCTTTAATGTATTTATTTTTTTCGCCTAAAAGTAGAGCTGTAATTGATTTTTCAAAAAGTAGCCCTTTATTTTTTTTAGCCGCACTATTAAGTATTGAATATAGATATTCTAATTTATTTTCCAAATTCTTCATATTTTTTATTTTAGACAAGTCATATTTATAGATTAAAGTTAGGTACTGTAGGTCTGTAGGTTGAATTTTTATATTTAATGCAATTCTTGGAACCTCTGATTTTTGAAATGTTCTGTGTGGAACTAAACCACTCATCATACCAACTTCACCTGGTTTAAAAGAATTTTGATCCCAGTTTACCTGACTTAAGCCTTTTGCAGTAATTTCATTTGCATAACCCAATCTACTGTTATTTTCTAAGATGCCAATTGTATTATTCTTAATTTTACCCAATTTCATTGTACACGCATTATCTAAACATCCTGTTAATTGAAAATAAAAAATTAAAGTATGACTACTTCTAAATCCATTGTTATCTAAATCTTGATGAGGTCTTGTTGGAAAAAAAATATTTGATTGTTTTGCACTTTCATAAAAAATATTATTAATAACTTTTCCTTTTCTATTTTTTTTTCTATCACTTTCTCTCCACTTTCCCTTAATTTGAGCACTCACACGAATCTGATAATTAGTTTTTTTTCCAAAAAGAGATAAAATTTTTGGCTTAACATAAGGAGATAATATTTTTACTAATTTTGCTTGTGCATGTCCAGAGACAACATCTTGTATGTTATGCAAATCACTATCTGAAAGTGATTCCAAATTCTCATCTTTTGACCAATCAAAATTGATTTTTGTATGTTGATTAATTGTATTAGCTATTTTACTTAATAAATTAATTGAGACATTCTTTTCATGTATTCCATATTGTCTCTTATCTAGAAAAATATTATCGTTCATTTTATCTATTTTAATTTAGACCCTTTGGTCCATAAGAAATCTTAACATTTTTTGCAGCTTCTAATTTATTATTTGTAGAAAAAAATCGATCTCCAGGCTTAAGCAGTGCAATAATATTTTTTCCTTCTTCATTGAGTACTTCTTCAATCAGTATCATATTTTCATCTATTGTAGAAACAACAATCCAATCCTTGTCATGCCGTGAAATCAGCCCACTCATAAATGGATGGTTTGAAGATTCTCCTCCATGTAATTGAGCTTTTTTTATGAATAATCTTCCATGTTTTTTACTTGTTATCTCTGAACTAGCCCCCATATAAGGATCATCGAAGGCATTAATAAATTTTATTAAATTAATTGATTTCATGTTCCAGTCTATCCAACCAGATGTCATTGTATCTAACCTAATATTATGTCTGCCAAGATAATTAGGTTGATGTAAAAGCTTATAGTTATATCCATCTTTTAGTTTTTTAATAAATTTTTCATAGAACTTAATAAATTTTTCTAATCTATACTCTTCAATCTCAATGGGAAGTTGACATCTATGTGGGATTAAAGACTTGTCATGAAATAAAATAGCTCCTGTATCCACACATTCATCTATTAAGTGAACCAACTGATTATCAATTCTATCACCACGCATTATTCTCCATGACATTCCCCCTCCTGGTCCTGCATCATAAGGTAATCTTGTTCCATGAAAATTAATTATATTGCCTCCAAAGATCTTCTCTATTAATTTTTTACTAAATATCCATCTAGAACCAAGGCTGATAAATAAAGTTTTAGATATATCAAAATTTTTATCAATAAAAGCTTCAAAATTCTCGTCCAGTTCATCAAAAACATTTTTATCAATATTAATATCTATAATTTCATTTTGATTTGGACAAGTAATTATATTTGAGGAAATATTTAGCTTCTTATTAATTTTAATAAGTTCTTTAAATCTCTTTGATTCACCTATGAAAACTACATTCCTAAGATCTTCTATTAAAAAAAAATTGTTTTTTATCATAATTTAATTCGAAATATTTTATTACACAAAAAAATCAATTCTTAAAGATAAATAATTCTTAATAATTTATATCTTAATAGCTACACTTTCAATTGCATTTTTAATTTTAGCAGGCATGTCACTAGGCATATTAACAAAAATGGGAATAGAAACACATCTACTTAATATTTCTTCAGATTCTGAATAATTATTTTTACCCTTAATATTATGAATTTCTGGAATATGCTCCCACTGTTTTGCAAAATGCCAGCTCATGGCCTCAGGTAATATCTTCGTAGAAATTTCGAATTTTAATAACTCATTTCTACAGTCTAGCGCCATTGCTGCATCCTTAGCAAGAAATATTAGTGCGTCAGCCGTCTCAAAAGAATTCTCTGGTTTTGATCTAAGAGTAATGTGATTAATAGGTGAAATTAGATTCCATATTTTATCTTTATTTTTATTTTGCATATTAACTATGTATTTTAATTTTTTTAATTGAGCAATTCCAACAGCTCCTTGCAATTCGCTCATACGAAAGTTAAATCCTGAACCAGAACGTGTATCTTCCCACCTAGGAAAATTTGGATTATTTTCATGTCCATGATCATGCCAAGCGGATGCTTTTATAAAATCTTTTTTATTTTTAAAGGTGACCATACCTCCTTCTCCTGTGGTAATAGTTTTTGCAAAGTCAAAACTAAACGCACCCATCCTACCCCAAGTTCCTAAGTATTTTTTATTTATTGATCCTCCACAGCCCCACGCTGTATCCTCTATTAATGCAATATTATTATCATCACAAATTTTTTTAATTTCGATTAAATTTGCAGGTGTACCCAGCATGTGAACAGCAATTACAGCCTTTGTTTTCGGATTAATTTTTTTTAATAAATCAATAGGATTTAAGTTTAATGTAGTATCAATTTCAGCACAGATTGGTTTTGCTCCGGATTCTATTATAGCCTCAACTGTGGCAACAAATGTAAAGCTCTGAGTAATAACTTCATCGTCTTTTTTTAAATCTAGTACAGATAAAGCAACTCTTAAAGCTGCTGTTCCAGATGAAACAGCTAAAGCATAATCAGAGCCAATTTCTTTCTTAAAGTTTTCTTCAAACTGTTTTACTTTATATGAGTTGTTTCTTAAATTATCAAAACTATGTCGAAATAGTATTCCACCACCATTATCAAATATATCATTTATTTCTTCTTGCTCTTCTTTTCCTATTAATTCAAAGCCAGGCATACTTATCTTTTTAACTTTTTAAAGTGTTTGTCTAAAGATTCATTGTACTTATATTGCATAAATTTATCAATTTTAGAATTTTTTGAAATATATCTTAAAGTACAACCAATTCTTGGGTGGTTACTTTTATTTGGCTTACTACCATGTACAACAAGACAGTGATGTATTAAACAATCACCAGCTTTCAAATTAGGCAAATCTGTATCAAAAACATCTATACCATCGGGATACTTGATTGTTTGCGAACTACCTGGAGCATATGAGGGCTTATGTTCTAAAACACCTATTTTGTGGCTTTTCTTATAATAATAAACACCACCATTTTGTTCACTTGAGTCATTTAATGCAATCCATACTGTTAAAGCGTTAGCATCATCAATACACCAATAATAATTATCTTGATGAATAGGAGCAGCCAATCCTACTTTTGCAGGCTTTGCAAATAATTCTGAGCCAAAATCTACCTCTTTTGTTCCAAGTAATATCTTAACCGCATCAATTATTAATTTATTTTTTTTAAATTTTTTTACCCATTTCCATTCATTCATCCCATGAATAGAATTTATTTCTTTATTTTTGGTAAAATTAATTTTTTTTGTTGAGGTAGTATCTATTTTATTATCTAAAAATTTAATAAGGTCTTTTCTAGCTTTGGCTAATTCTTCTTTAGTTACAACATTTCGAATAATAACATAACCATTATTATCAAATTTTTTTTTAATCATACTTTTATAATGTATTGTTTATATTATAAATCTATTTTTTCATCAATAAATATTTTTCTAACTATACTATTATTATAGTTATAACTCATAATATTATCAATTTTTTCTTTTTCTTTTAACCATTCATTTCTTTTAATGTCTTTAATTTTTTTAAAAATTTCTAAGAATTTATTTAAATCTGGACTATTACTCCAACAAAAGCCATCCTCAGCAAATTTCTCAGGATAACCAAATCCATATGTTTTATCATTAAGATAAAATTTTCTTGTTGATAAAAAAATTGTTCTAAAACATCTCGCAAAAGATTCATATAGAAATTGAGAATCTAATCCAATCACAATTGAATCATCTGATAAAGATTCATATGACTTTGTTTCATATTTTGATAAATCATTATTTATTACTTTAAAATTAATATTTTTAAGAATTTTTTTATAAAAAAAAATTTCTTCATCTGAATTCGTTCTAAGAATAATTTCTAATTTAAGATTATCATTTTTTACAAACTTACTTATCGCATCCAGAGGGATTAGGCATGGCTTGATATAAAATTGATTGTAAGTAGCTGAATTATTGATATTTTTTGGTCTAAAATGTGAAACCCAAATAATTTTAGATACTTCTTTAAATTTTTTTGAGAGTGGAAAATTATTATTTATAATTGATCCACTAGATATCATATTACATTCTAAATATTTATTTGCATGATTTTTAAAAGAATTGTTAGTAAAAAAATAAATTCCTACCTGGTATGCTTTTTCTTCTAATCTACTAAAATGATCATCTCTACCATTTTGAAATAAAATTAATTTACATTTTTTGTATATCTTAAATATTTGATAATAGCTTAAGTTATTATCAATAATTGAAATAGCATGTTTAGCGTTAACAAAATCTAAATATGTTATATGATATGAATACTTTCCATATTTCAAAATTTTAAATAGAGATATAAATAAAATTAACATATTAGTTTCATTTTCAAGATCTAATAAACTATAATTTTTATGACTTAAAAGATGTTTTTCAATCTTAATAGCACTAATTTTATCTAAAAAAATAATATTGCTTTTCAAGGGAAGACACCACACTTTCTTTTTAGTTAAAATATTAATTATTTTTTTAATCAATTTTTATAATTTCCTATTTTATTATATATTTTAATATTTTGAATTTGATCTTGAATTGAGCAAAAGTCTTTTAATTTATTATTCTCAAATAAGTCAATCATTTGATAAAAACCAGGTTTAAAATTTATATCTAAATTTTTTTTATTTTTTATTATCTTAGATTTACCTGAATGATTAAAAACTGTTAATGTTTCTAAAGGATTTAAAATAATTTTTGATTTTTTTGTCATCAACTCTAAGCTCCACCTACCTGATGAATTCCAATTAGCATGATAGGATATAATGGTCCCATTTATTGTTTTAGCATGACCATTAAAAATTGATGCTGATTTATGCCAAGCAAGCTTTCCAGCGGTAAATGTATTTAATTTTATTAAATTGCTATCTTCGATGAAAAAAACAAGATCAATTAAGTGACTTGAGTTTACTATTAATAATCTACTTAAAACTTTTTTACTATACCCATTTTTATAGATATCTTTAATTTTTTCATTAAATTGAAAATTAATTGAAAGTAATCCACCATCTTTTTTAATAATCTTCTTAGCATTTTGAACTGTTTCATAGAATCTTCTATTATATACGATAGAAAATGTTACAAAGTTTTTTCTTATTTTTTTCTCTAAAGCAATTAGCTCTTTTAATTCAAGTGAGCATGGTTTTTCACATAGAATTTTTTTTACGCCAAATTTAATTAATCTGTTGCAGACATTAGTAAGTTCTTCAATATTTACAGCTACTATTACATAATCTGGAACTTCTGGATTATTTTTTAAAAAAACTTCTAGTCCTCCAGAGATAACATAATTATTAATTTTATGTTCTAGCTTATTACAAGATTTTTTAGACCTACCTATAATAGTAATATTTCTCTTTTTAGATTTAAGAACCTTAAAGTAATGTTCTGAAATATCTCCACTTCCAATTAACCAAACACTTTTTCTATTTAATTTTTTTTTTTTCATTTTTTTTCCAAAGAAATTTAGCAAGATCATATTGCAGCAAAGTATCAATATTTACTGCTTCCTCCCTAGATATTTCTACACCCCTAGTATCTCCTTTGGGCAACATCCCATTTAACTTAAGAAGAAACTTAGTCTTATATGCATACACAGATCCCGCTGGCTGAAATGTTTTTGGAATATCTTGTCTTCTAAAATAATCTTTAGCTTTAATCAATTTGGTTATCTTATCTCTTTTATCTTTATTAAATGACCAATATGGAGGGTAATCTGGCTTTGTTATCGTTAAAACTGAATCAGCTTTTGTTTTAATAAGCTTTTTAATCACATTATCTATATGATCAGCGGTTCTAAATGGAGCTGAACACTGAAGCAACACAACTATATCAGGCATATATTTTTCTTTTTTATCAAGCCAATTAATGGCATGTTTCATAACTGAATAAACGGAGCTAGTATCTCTGGAATATTTATTTGGTCTTACAAATGGAATTTCAACTTTTGTTTTTTTTGCAATTTTTATTATTTTACTACTATCTGTTGATAATATTATTCTACTTAAGAGTTTACTTTTTTGTGCTGATAAAATTGATCTTTCTATCAGCGATAACCCACCAATTTTCATTAAATTCTTGTTAGGGAGTTCTTTTGTGCCGCCTCGAGCAATAATTATTCCCAGAACTTTCATTTAAGATTATATTTCTACTAGCAATTTATCTGAACTAGATTTAAAGGCAGCATCAATAATTTTCTGTGTTTTTAGTCCATCCGATATATCAACTTCCTGATCTTTATTGTTATAGATAGAGTCGTAAAAATGTTTTGCTTGTATGGGATACATTGATAAAAAATCATCTTTTGTATATTCTTCATTTTTCCATTCGTTATTTTTAGCATCAAATAATTCAATTCGATGTTCAACTCTATCCCAAAGTATTGTTCCTTCAGAACATACTATTTCAATGCTTACCCTAGGATTTCTTGAGGTCAAATCAAAATTTATATGAGCTAATGGTCCATTATTCAATTCCATTAGTAAAAAAGCGGTATCATCACTTGTCAACTCAAGATCAGAAAGATTCCTGACTTTTGCAAAAATGTTTTTTGGTTCTCCAATTAAATATCTTACTAGGTCTATGCCATGACTCTCATCAAGTAAGGCCCCTCCACCCTGCTCTTTTTTTGCCATATAAAATGACCTATAATCTTCCCAAGGATGCCAATCAGGCAAATAAGAACCCCATCTAACTACGGCATGTAATATCTTGCCATATTTTTCACTGTCAAGTATTTCTTTAACTCTTCTTGTGTAGGGGATATGTCGATGACAAAAAGCAACATAAGAAATTAAATTATTATTTTCGCATATCTTAATTACTTCATCCCACCCATTAATATTCATGCCTAGTGGCTTTTCAATAAATAAGTTCGCATTTTTTTCTGCCGCAAGTTTAGCAATAGGTAAATGGACATGTGGTGGTGCAGTTATTGCAACTGCATCATACTTTTCATTATTAAGTGCTAAATTATAGTCTAGAAATGTATTTCTTATTTTAAATTGGCTCTTTGCTTCATCAATTCGATCCTGAGAAATATCAACTATATCAATATTATCAAATAAATCTTGAAAATTTGAAATATGCCTTCTTCCTATAGAGCCCGTTCCAACTAATAATAGGTTCTTCATGATGAATATTTTCCTTATTTAAGAATTTTGAATTAAAAAATCTTTATACTCCTTAATTTCTCCTATATCAACCCACTTATTTTCACCTATTTCATATATACCAATTCTTTTTTTTCGCTTTAAACACTCACTAATCAATGAATCAAAATTATAAATACCTTTGGAAGGAATAAATTTTAAAACTGATGGATTAACTACATATAGTCCTGTATTCACTTTTAAATTATAGCTTGGCTTCTCATTAATTTTTAACAATGAGCCGTCTTTTTTAATCTCACAAGAACCATAAGGTATGTTGTATTCTTTGCTGGCAGTAACTATTGTTATTATGTTTTTATTTTTAATATGTGAATCATATAAATCATAATAATCAAGATCCAATAAGGTGTCACAATTTATTACAAAAAAACTTTTACTAATTTTATTTTTTATGAATTTTAAACTACCGGCTGTTCCCAAAGGTTCTTTTTCATGGATAAAATGTGTCTTATATTTTGCCTCAAGATCTGAAAAAAAGGCCTTAATAAGATTACTTTTATAGCCCACTGAAATATAGTAATTATTAATTTCATGGTTTAAAAATTTTTCAATTATATTCTGAATTATTGTTTTATTACCTATAGGCATTAATGGTTTAGGTAGTATGCTAGTTAGAGGAAGTAGTCTTTTACCTTCACCACCAGCCATAATAAAGACACTAATATTTTTTAGCTTCCGGAAGAAAAAATTTAATTTGAAGATATCATTGTACTTAATAATTTTAACTATTTTTTGATTATTAGATACAACTGGAATTATATCATATTTTTTTTTTAGCATAATTTGTTTAATTGAATCTTCATTAAAATCTTTTTCTTTTATAAAAAAACATTCTGAGTTATAAGCCTTACTAATATTTGTTTTAATATTTACTTTTTTAAGTATTGCTTTTCTAACGTCTCCATCACTGATTGTCCCTAATAGCTTATTATTTTTTGATACCACTAGAGATTTTGTATTGAATTCTTTCATTTGCTTTAGACAAAATTCAATTGATTTGTGTGGAGATATTACTGAACTCATTTTATCCTTCTTAAAATTTGCTGGAAAGACTCTGCATAAATAAACCCTGATTCACTTCCTCTTATAATAGCAAGAGATTTAATAGCTTGATCACTTCTTGGAAATGGATGTTTTTTCACTTCAGATTTATACAGTCGCATAATCTTAATTTTTTTCTGTAAATGATCACTAATATCTATGTATACATTAGGTTTAAATTTAGGCTCATTTAAAATATTTAAATTAGTTTCAGATATAGTTTCATACATCAATACTTCCTTTACATAAGGGTATCTAAACCATTTACAGCATGCAATGGCGGCTTTAGTAACTATATTATGGTCACTATGAGCATCGCCAATAAATGGGGTGTAAACTATTTCTATTTTATTAGTTTTTATAATCTGACCAATTTTATCTATAAGTAAATGTAAGGGAATTTGATCGAGCCATCCTGTGTCTAATTCGAGTTGATATGTTGAGGTAAACTTATAACTTAAATCAACTAATTTAATTTCTTTCTTTCTTTGATCGATTGATTTTTTGAGCCAACCTTTGTTTTCGCTCATTTTAGTCACAATTAACCAAAAAACTTTATCTTTATTTTTTATATGCTTTAATATTGTACCTCCACAACCAAGTGTTTCATCATCTGGATGGGGCGCTATTACTATAACATTGCTCATAAATATTCCCCAACTTTAAACTTAATTCTAGGAGTATAGTCTTCAATAATAATAGTCTCGTGTCCACATTTAATCTTTGGAAGTGAATTTTTTAAAGCATATACTTTACCAGGTTCAATATTTTTTAATGATTCTTTCACAATTTTTACTTTCCATACTTTTATTATTTTTTTATTGAATATAAAATGTGCTCCTACATAAGGCTTTGCGAGAGCTCTAACCAGATTACAGATATTAGATCCACTCATTCTCCAATCAATCTCTCCATCATTAAAGTTTCTTTTTCTTAAAAAATTACCTTTGTTTTTTTTCTGTTTAATCTTTTTCAGAGGTCCTCTATTAATATCTTTAATCAAATTTCTGATTTGTTTTTTTGCTACAATAACTATTTTATCATATAGCTTTCTAGCATCATCACTAATTAAAATTTTTATCTTTTCTTGTGATATTATTTCACCGGTATCTGCATTTTGGTCCATTAAAAAAAAACTCGAAGCAGTCTCTTTTAGGCCTAAAACAAGACTCCATATTATAGGATGTCTTCCTCTATTATATGGAAGCTTAGATGGATGATAACCAATAACTCCAAATTTAGGTATGTTCAATATTTCTTTTGATAATAATTGTGACCAGCCAACACAAATAATTAAATCAGGTGACAAATTTTTAATTAGGCTAATAATTTTTTTATTATTAATATCTTTAGCATATGAGTAATCAATATCATTTAATTTTGCAAAGTTAGATAAGTCTACAAAATCAGAATTATAATCTGATTTTTTTTTTGTTATTATCTTTACTAATTCTAATTCACAATTATTTATTTCTTTTAGAATATGATATGAAAATTCAATTGAACCTATAAAAATAATTTTCATGGGATATATTTATTTAAAATCAATATCATAAAATTTTTTCTTTAAGATATTATCTAAATTTGACTTCTTTAATATATCTAAACTTTTAATTGCCGACCCTCCGTTACCATAAGGGCTCTTCACACTTTTTAATATTTTTTTAAATGGCTTTGAATATACTTTTTTTATTGCTTTGCTAATTGAATTAAAATCATTGCTACAATCTATTACACTATTTGCTTTAGCCCTCCCTCTCTGTCTATCACCAACATTAATTGTCCCAATTTTAAATGTAGGTACCTCAAGAAGACCACTTGATGAATTGCCTACTACCGCATCCATATATTTTAGAGTTGATAAATATAGTAATTGTCCCATGCTAATAAATGAAATTGATCTTTTGGGATTTTTTAAAACAAATTCATCTATAAGATTAATTATAATCCTGCCATCAGTGTCAGAGTTGGGTTTTGTAAAAATAATTGAAATATCATCTAGGCTATCCAAAACTTTTAAAAGAGTTTTCATTTGATTAGAAGATGTTTGCTTTTCTAAGGTAACTGGATGAAATGTTACCATAAAATTTTTAGAAGAAAATTTAAAATTAAGCCTTTTCTGAAGTGTATTTTTTGATAATAATTTTAATTTCTTAATGTTATCAATGCCCATACCTCCAACATTGAATACTCTTGAGGGCTGTTCTCCAAGTTGAATAACTCTATCCCTATATTCCTTATTGGCAACAAAATGCAAGTGAGACATCTTGGTAATGGAATGTCTGGTTGGCTCATCTATAAGACCTTCTGTGGCTTCACCTCCATGAAAATGTGCAATGGGAATTCTTAGAATTGTAGCTGCGTAGCTTGCTGCTAATAGTTCATATCTGTCACCTAAAACAACCATTATGTCAGGTTTTAAATCATCTAGTGCATCTGCAAATCCCATCATTGCTATTCCTGTAGATTTCGCAATTGCTCTTGGTGAATCTGATGAAAGAAGCATTTCTACTTCTTTGTCTATTTTAAATTTATCTTTAATAATTTGATTTTTTGTTAATCCAAATTCATTAGAAAGATGCATTCCTGTTACAATTATTTGTAAATTTGTATCTTGATCTTTTTGGATGTATTTCATCAACCAATAAAGTAGTCCATACTCGGCCCTGGTTCCTGTTACAATACATATTTTTCTTTTATTTTTCATTTTTCAATTTTAATAATTTGATCTTTTTTAAAATTATTTTTAGATTTTTTTCCTATAATATTTTTCCATAACATTGGGCTAATTCCTCCACCACATCTTTTTGTAGTAAGGTTTATATCTGAAAATATATCACCTTTAACAATGACTTTTTTAGCAACAATAAATTTTCTTACAATATTAATATTCTTAATTTCACTTTTAGATGGATTCTTAATACCATCTCCCATGGCATTTTCAATATTTCTTATTGCGAGTATCATCTGCTTTAATTCCTTTTCTTCTAAACTAGCTTTTTGATCAGGTCCTGGCAAATTTTTATTTATTGTAATATGCTTTTCAATTATCTTAGCTCCCATGGCAACGGCTGCAATTGGGGCTTCAATGCCTAAAGTGTGATCAGAGTATCCAATTTCTAAACCTAGTTCCTTTTTCATAGATATAATCACATTTAGATTTATTTCATTCATAGGAGCTGGATATTCAGTTGTACAATGCATTACTTTTATTAAATTTTTGTCTAGTCCATTTTGTTTTAATACATTTATTGCATTTTTAACCTCTCTTAGATTTGACATTCCAGTAGATATGATTGTTTCTTTTTTAAATTGTGCTATTTTTTTTAGATAAGGATAGTTTGTTATTTCACCAGATGGAATTTTAATTCTTTTAAGCTTAAATGTTTTTAGGAATTCTAACCCTTCTATATCAAATGCCGTTGACAAAAATTCAATTTTCTTAGTCTTACAATATTTAATTAGTTTTGAATGAAAAGCTTCTTTAAGTTCTATTTTTTTTAACATTGAATATTGACTTTCGTACTTCCCTGTCATCTGCTGTTGATATTTTGCTTTTTTAATCGTTTTAGTAACTAAATTTTCAGCTCTAAATGTTTGAAATTTTACTATGTCTGCTCCTGATCTTGAAGCAATATCAATAAGTTTTTTTGCTTTTAACAAGCTTCCATTATGATTAACACCCGCCTCAGCAATAATGATGGTTTTGCTCATTTAAATTTATCCCCTATTCTAAGTTTGATTTTTTTAAATTTCCAAGATTTTACTTTTATAAATCCATCTAATGTTTTAACCACGAAACTTTTTGCATTAATTTTAACAATTTGACCAGGTTTATATATTTTTTTTATTCTTAATTGATTAGAAATTTCAGCTTTAATAATTTTTAAAGGCCTATCATTTATAAAAGTTAATGCTAAAGGCCCTGGAAAATATAAAGCTCTTATAAAATTAAATAAATTCAATGATGATTGATTCCAATTTATTAATTCATCACCGTTTAATCGTCTTTTAAAATATGAGCCTTTTTTATCAATAGAGTTCTGCTTGATAGCTAGATAGTTATCTTTTTGAATAGATTTTAAAGCTTTATATAGTATTTTAGGACAATAAAGTAATGCACGATTGAGAATTGTGCCATAATTATCTGTTTTCTTAATAGGAAAAGTTTTTTGAAGAATAATGTCACCCGTATCAATTCCTATATCAACAAAATGAACTGTTATTCCAAACTCTATTTCATTATTGATTATTGCCCAATTTAAAATACTTCTACCTCTATAAAAAGGAAGTTTTCCAGCATGGCAATTAATAATTCCAGACCTAGGAATATTAATTATCTTCTGTTTAAAAATTTGATTAAAAGACATTGATACAAAAATATCACAATTAAAATTTTTTATTTTTTTGATAAAATTTGATTGATTTATATTTTTTGACGATAAAATTGTAATACTATTTTTTTTTCCAATCTTAATTAATTTTTTATCTGGGTTTTTGTATCTACAACAGATAAATTTAACTGTGAATGTTTTGTCTAATAAAATTTTTTTTAGTGAGTTTTGCGCCCAAATACCATCACCAAAAAAACCGATGTTTTTTATACCCATACAATTATATTTTTTTGATCTCTGGAAGTTCTTGAATTAAATCCCATTCACCATTTCTTTTTTCCCATAAATGGTCTGGTCTAAATTTATCTATAATATGCCAAGCATCTTTTTCATCTATATTCATAAATTCAAAACAGTCTTTTAGATACCTGTCTGGAATGTTACCTTCAAATTTTCTACAAAGTAATATTCCTTCTTCCCTAGTAATATGCCCATTTCTTATTTCTTGAGATGCATCAAACCTACATCTTCCTATTCCAAATTTAATGTATTGACAATAAAAGTGTAGCCATTCAAATTTATCGTCTGTTCCTGTATATCTTCCATAGGTACTATCTGTTCTTTGATCGTCAATTTCAAAACCTGATTTTTTAGCAGCATAATAGTATATTTCTTGTGGATCCCACTTTAAATACCATCCTAGAAATTCAACACTTAGAGTTGATTTTTCAATATCTTTGCTTTTAAGTGGGATATATGGATTAAGATCATAGTCTTGAATCCATTGATATTTCTTTTTAAGTTCATTAAGGCTCAATCCAGCGATATTAATTTCATTATCATTAACTAACCAATCTAAATCATACTTGGCGTCATCAGTTTGATTTTTGTCTGAACTTCCATATTCAGCATAGGGCTCACCATAAATAATCAAATCAATTTCATGCTTAATTGCCATTTTTGCTGCAAAAGTCTTAATGCCAAATTTAAATGGTTGCATTGGGTGAAGAAGATTTGTAAATGCTTCCTTTGTTAAAATAGAAGTTACTTGTCCATTTGGTGAAAATAAATAGTTATCAAAACCACCAACATTAATCCAGTTTCTTAAATTTCTAGTGCCTACATCTGTATATATAATAGGTGAATAAGTAACAGTTAATGGGTGCATATTATATTTATTCTTTAGAATATGCGCTTGAAACTGACTATCCTTTCCACCACTACCTGAAATGATACAATCATAGCTTCCATTAGTCTTTCTGTGTTTAGAAAGCATTTCTTCTAATAGCAATTCTCTTTCTTCCCAATTTATATTTTTTTTTTCATCATTGTATGAGCACGCAGCACAAACACCCTCTTGATTAAATACCAAAGAATCTTTTTTACTATCTCTTTTGCTTTTTGACTCATTAACAGAAAAAGGTTTTTGATTAGTCATTAAACATTTTTTACAATGTACAACATTTTTAGGTAATCCAAATTTAGTATTAGTATCCATTATATATTAAAAAATTCATCAAAAAATAAATTACCATTCGAACCGCTTAATTCAGGATGGAACTGAGTACAAAGAATATTATTTTCTACTAAAAAGCTCATAATGTTTAAGTCTTTATAACGTGATGTTAAAAAATTATATTTAGTATTTGAAGGGCAATAATAAGAATGTGCAAAATAAAAACTTTTTTTATCTATTTTTTTAAAGAATTTATTGGAAAAATTATTGCAATTATCAACTGTAAGCCAATTTATATTGGGAACTTTAATATCTTTGGACTTATTATTTATTTTTATCACTTTTCCACTAAATATATCCATTCCCTGCTCGTTACCTTCTTCACTACCTGTCATAAGTAGATGCATACCTAAACATATTCCTAAAACAGGATTACCTGATTTTATAAAATCTTTTAAAGAATAAAGTAGTGATCTTTTTTTCATTGAAGCTAAAGCATAATCATAAGAACCTTGACCAGGAAGTATTATTTTATCACACTTTTTAAAATCTTCTTCACAATTCACTATTAATATTGAAATATTATATTGAGAAATAATTTTTTTAAGACTGAAAATATTTCCAACATCATAATTTAATATTCCTATTGTTTGTTGCATAAGTTCTCTTTGATACGTTTAATATTGTCATTGTCATCATGAAGAAGCTTTGATATTAACGCTCCTTGAAGGCCATTGTTCTTTATATATTGAATGTCATTATATGAAGAAATGCCACCACCATAGATTAGTGGAACTTTTGTTACGTTGGTTACTACATTCAACAAGTCTACTTCGCAGCCTATTTCCATACCATCATTATCTATAGACATAATTACTATTTCTCCAACTCCATTTTCTTGAAGAATATAAAGCCATTCCGATAGTTTAATTTTTGAGTTCTCTCTACCTGATAAATAAAATACAAAATATTCATTATCAATCTTTTTGGCTTGCACTTGACTTACTATACACTGACTACCAAATCTTTTTGAGGCATCATAAATTAAGCCTATATTTTTAATTGCAGCAGAGTTTAGCATTACTTTATCCGCACCGCTATACATGAGATCCTCTATATCTTTAATATCTTTTATTCCACCTCCTATAGTAAGAGGAATATTAATTAGATTTGCTAGACTCGATACATACTTATGATCAATATCTGTTGAATATAGCGATGCCACAATGTCATCGATAATTATTTCGTCAGCACCGTCTTCTTGATATTTTTTTATTTTATCATGAATGCCGCCAATAATTCTCAGGCCTTCCATTTTCATTCCCTTTATAAGATTTCTACTCTTGATTTCAAATCTTGGTATAATTCTAAAATAATTATTCATAAAGGATATATTTTATATACTAAGTAATTGGAACAGATAACCATTTACTATTTGGGTATTTTTTTATCAAGTGCTTTCTGAATAATTCAATATAATTAATACTAAATTCGTAGTAGTCTCCGAATTTTGGAATATTCACTTCTTTTTCATCAACAATATTATCAATAAGTTTGGTTGAATACTTACTCAAGTGACCGAATTTAAATTTTTCTTTCTTTATTAATTTTTTTCCCTTGTAAAAACTGAAACTATTTTTAAAGGTGTCTATAATATAAACATTATTGTCGTTTTCTACTTTAATTACCTGATATTTATCTTTTATCTTTTTATCTAAGTCACATTTAATATTGATAATATCTTTATCATGCGTAGAATTAATTTCTCCAAAAAATTCAATAAAATCTTTTCTTTTTGAATTAAATTTTTTTGAAAGTTGAGTCTTATTAATATTAATATCATAGACTTTTCTTAGATACATATAAAAATCAAAAAAATGAATAGCATTACATGCAAGGCCCCAATTTTTTCCACTTACTGTTAATTTGATTGTTTTTTTTTGATTAATATTTTTTGCAATTTCTTTAATTAAAAAATCATTTCTATATCCTTGATTAATGAAAATATTCATTTCTTTAGTAAGCACTAATACTTTTTTATACTCTATATTTTTCTGAAATAATACTTTCTCTAGTATGACATTTTTAATTTGATAAAATTTTATAAGTTTATTTAAAACTTGATACCGAACATCAGACGTGGTTGAAACAATTAGTAAGTCAATTTTTTGATAAACAATATCTTTTAAATTTATCAATTTTATTAATTTATTTTTATATTGATAAATATCAATTTCATTATCAAGATAGTTCTTAGTTTGTTTTAAATTAATATCATAGATTAAAATCTCATAAGAATTTTTTGAATTTAATATTCCCTCTAAATAACGTTTACCTAAATTTCCAAAGCCGGCAATTATAATTTTTTTTTTTACCATTTTTAAAAATTTCTCATAAAAGATCTCGTAAGGCCGCTGTCACATCTTCTATATTTTGAATAGTTAGATGGCTACTTGAGGGAATGCAAAGTGATGAATCAGCAAGTATTTGAGCATTTTCTATCATATATCTTTGATAACTAACAAATGGTTTTTGAAGGTGATTTAATCCCCAAACTGGTCTTGTCTGAATATTTTTCATCTCTAATTTTTCCATTATTTGGTCTATTGTGATTTCAATTTTACTTTTATCTACTCTTAAAATATTTAACCAGCAATTATTAAAAGAATAAGAAGGTGTTGGTGAAATAGACAATCCATCTATCTTATTAATCTTATCAACGTAGATCATATGGGCTTTTTGTTTCTTTGTAAGAACTGACTCTATATTTTCTAGTTGTGCAATTCCTAATGCAGCATGAATATTTGTTAGTCTAAAATTATATCCAACATCATTATGTATATATCTTTTGGCATCATCTTTTGCTTGCGTGGTTAGATATAGGGCTTTTTCAGCAATTTCTTTATTATCAGTTATAATCATTGCCCCGCCACCTGAGGTAATAATTTTATTAGCATTAAACGAGATGCAACCTATCTCACCAACGGTACCTGCATGTTTATTAATATACTTTCCCTCTAAGTATTTAGTTCCAAGGCTTTCACTCGCATCTTCAAGTATTTTAATATTTCTCTCATTACATAATGACACTAGTTCATCTAGCCAAACAGCATTGCCCCATACGTGAACAGGCATTATTACTGGAATTTTTCTATCTGTTTTTTTGTTATAAGTAAATCCACTCTTAAAATAAGTTTCATCTTTAATAAATTTTATTGTTTTTTTAATATCTAAATTATAAAACTGATCACAGTCCATAAAAACTGGATGTGCATTATTATACATTATTGAATTTATTGATGCGATAAAAGTTAATGTCGGTGCGATTACTTCATCGCCACTATTGACTCCTAATAGTTTTAGCGAAACCTGCAATGCTGATGTGCCATTTATACAGGCTATAGCAAACTTTGATCCCACATATGATGACAGGTTTTTTTCAAAATCCTCAATGAAACTTCCTGAAGTTGATATCCATCCAGTTTCAAGGCACTTTTCAATATATTCTTTTTCTTTGCCAAAAATATTTGGTGTCGATAAAGGAATCATATGGCACTTGCATTGTTACTTTTAAAAATATTATTGAGATACCACTCATAGCATCGATTAATTCCATCGTCTATTAGTACTTCATCTTTATATTCAATTAGAGTTTTTAATTTTTTAGTACATGGACATCTTCGCTTTGGACCATGACTAATATCAGGCATAGGTATTAATTTTATTTTTTTGTCAATTGAATTAACAATTTTTATTGCAACATCCATAATTGATACTTCATTTTCACTATTACCAATATTATAAACTTCATTAATAGAACCTTCATTATTAATAAGCTTGATAATCATATTCACAGCATCGTCAATATAGCAGAAAGTTCTCAAATGGTTAGCTGAATTAATCTCTAATTTGGTTTCATTAGTAAAATAAACTTTTTTCAGTAATTCTGGAATAACGTGAGATAATCCCATTCTAGGTCCATAAAAATTATGCGGTCTTATTATAGTAAATGGCAAGCCTGAATGGGTACACATTGCCTCTCCATAAATTTTAGATAACATATAAGTATTTCTTTTTTCATAGTTATTCCCTAATGACAATATTGTTTCCTCTGAAGTTGGGAAAGTTAATCCATAGTCTTTTAATGTACCCGCATAAACTTCACTTGTTGATGTAAAAATAAATCGTTTTAATTTTTCTTGAGTCTTTGCAAAATTAATTACATTACTTAAAAGAACATGATTTTTTTCTAAAACTTTATAAGGTGAAGAAATAACATGTTGAACTCCCACAATTGCAGCTAAGTGATAAATGTAAGAGTAATTTTTACTTAATTTTTTAATTTTTTCAGTTTCTTCAAGATCTAAATTTATTAGATTAATTTTTTTTGAATTTACTAAATTATTTAAAGCTACATCTTCAATGCCTCTAGAAAAGTTATCAAGAATATCAACTTCATAATTGCTCTCAATCAATTTTTTTGCTAAATGATACCCTATAAAACCAGCACCACCTGTTATTAATATTTTTTCCATCATCCTCTTCCTATTGATATAAAATCAAGATACCTATTGCACTTTATTTGATTTATTTGCCTCAAACTCAATACATTATTACTATCAAAGATAAGAAGTTTTTTTGATTTTCTTTTAATACTCTTAAAGTTAATCTTTTTATATTCTTTGTTGTTAACGGCAAAAATTATTGCATCAAAAACAGCAAAATCTGGAATATTTTTTATAACATCTAACTTTGTTTCCTCCCAATAGTTTACTAAAGGATCTTGTGGTGTTATCTTGAGGCCTAACTTATTTGCTTTTTTATAAAAGATCTCACTTGGTGAATGTCGTGTATCTGAAATTTCCTCTCGGTATGAAATTCCCATTAATAAAATATTTTTATTTTTTATGTTTTTACCAAAAAACATGGAAAGTTTATCTAGTGTAACTATAGGCATTAAATTATTTATCTTTACAGCTGAAGAGGAAAAAGTGAAGTCATGATTATCTAGGTTAAATATTTGCTTTGCAGCAGCCTTTGCAAATAATGGATCTTTAGTTAAGCAGTATCCTCCAACGCCAAATCCAGGTTGCATAATATTAGAATGAGTAGGTCTCTTTCTGATCGCAGAAATAACATTAAACAAATCAATTCCTATATCCTCAGCAAATCTAGACCATTCTTCTATAAAGGCTATATTAACAGCCCTGTAGCTATTTTCTAATATTTTTGCAGTTTCTGATGCAGTAGTTGATTCCAATTCAGTTAAGGGATATTTTTTGACATTAATAAGATGGCTTAAGAATTCTTTGCATTTTTTTGCAGAGGCCTTATTTATTCCTGAATATACTCTCCAATAGTTTATAATCGAGTTAAGGTAGTCTTTTCCTGGCATCACTCTCTCATATGAGTGAGCTAACCAAAAAGTATCAATATCAATTTTTCTCCTTAATAGATTTTTTTTGAATATTGGATATATAATTTTTTCACATGTACCTGGAGCAACTGTTGATTGCACAATTACCAATGTATTTTGATTTATTTTCTTGGCAATAATTTCACAAGATTTCTTAAAATCTAATAAATTAATTTTTCTTTTATTTACTTTGTCTAAATCATAGTTCACACTTACAATAACAATATCCGCATCTATATAAACATCATTAGAATGAGTTGTTTTCAAATTATTTCTCAAATATGCTTTCTTGGCCTCTTTTGATATTTGTGTGTCCACTGTCTTGAAAGGAAATCTTCCTTTATTTAATTCATCAACTCTATGCTTGCCAATTTTATTAGGTAAATCAACTCCGTAAACATTAAATAATGGTTTTTTTGATTTAGTTAGTTTTGAGGCAATTGCAACTGCTGTTGCTGAACCTACGAAGCCTAAACCCTGAATTACAACTTTTTTCATTTAATTATCAATACTTTTACAAATTATAAATATCTATTTTTTTTAAGATTTATTGTATCTAATAATTGATAAGCATCGATAATATCAAATTTTTTATACCACTTCATAAAACTATCATATTTTTTATCTTTTAATTCAGTGTTCATTTTCTTATATTCGTAGTCATTATTTTCTTTTCTTAAGAATCCTACACCTGCATCACAAAATACAATTTTAAAATCTAACCCCTTAGATTCATGGAGTTCAGCTCCAACTTTCCATACATCTCCTGTCCATCCTCCACTAATTCTTGGCATATGTTCAACTTTCCAATTTATTGGTAAGAAGTCATGAAATAAAATTGTTCCACCTTCATTTAGATATTTTAATGAGTTGATGGCATCTCTTTGACACTGCTCATACTCGTGTAAACCGTCAATAAATATTATATCAAATTTACTTTCGTTAGTCTTAAAGAATTCGTCACTAGTTTTAACAACTATATTGCCCCCTTTACCATTTCGCAAAGTATCTGGATCAACTCCTGTCTTAGAGGTGAGTGGCAATGGTATGCTATTAAAATTAGTATTTGATCCACAGCCTATTTCTAAATAGCTGCAATCTATATCATTTGATTTGTATTCTGAGATTAATGCATTAATTAAGGCAGTTCTATTAACGTGAATATGCTTCCAATTCACATCAATAATTTTATCTACTCTTCTTTTTTTGACATATCCATAATAAAATTCTAAATATTTATTCTTATAAATAAAATTCCAATATCCTGGATCTAAAATTCTAGGTAAAAATAATCTAAAAAAATCTTTAATTGTTTCGAAATTCATTATCTATCTTTCTTTTTTTATTAAGGTTTCTTTAATAGTAATCCAATCTTTTTTTGCTTGATAATCAGACCAAGGATAACCTTTTATATAAGGTTTATAGAATTTTTTATATAAATAATTTGTTGAAATATATCGATATGTGTACCATAAAATATTCGCGAGTACATTAGGAATAAAATACCTACGAAGGTATTTTAAAAATTTAAGATGAATTGATTCTTTTTGTCTACGTTTAGCCCTACCTGCATCATACTTACTGAATGCAAAATCAAAAAGTTCAGTTCCTTTCATCTCTTTTACATTTGATCTTTTGGCATAATCATCATAGAAATTGGAAAACCCATTTTTGATTTTCTTACCATTTTTTGAATCTAAATACTCCTTCCAATCATATATTGCTTTTGTAGGTAACGAATCTTTTAAAATAAGGTGTTCTGGCGCGTCAGGTACATTTTCTCCCAAAGGATCTATATATTTAGTATACCTTTTTGTATCCCGCGCAGCCCAGAAATAAGGGATTGTATTGAACTTTCCCATTGTTCTCGAAACTAAATTTATTAACAGCTCGTGTACAGGAACTTCATCAACCAGTGAAGCTATTTTCATAGCTTGGACTATAACTTCTCTTCTGTAGAGTGCCATATTAGGGTTAGCATATTTTTCCATGGATTTTATAACTCTTTCTGTCGAGCTTTCTTCTGTGAGTTTACAATCCTGATGGCCAGTGTACATTGCAGACAAAATGAATAATCTGCTAAAGTATTTAGTAAATCTTACATACATTCCTTGAACAGATGAAAAATCCTTATTTGAATTTAAAAAGTTGATACCTTGATAAAGACCAGAGGGAACAATAAAATCATCGTCTGCTACTATGCATACATATGCTGTATTGGCTTGTTTAGACGCCACTTCCATTTTTGCTTGGTAAGAAGCGCCTGGCATATGGATATAGGCTATTAATGGATCAGACTTTAAGTTTAAAGATAAGACTGATGAATCAACAATTATCGTCTTAATCTTAATTTTTTTGTAATAGGCAACAGAACGTTTTACTAAAAAATCTCTATCTTGTGTTGGCACTAATATAGTAATATCTTCAAAATTCATATTCAACTAAAGCCCTTAAATCCTAAAGGGGAGTATTATCATAGTATGTAACTCTAGTGCCACCTTTTTCGAGCTTAAAGTCTAAGTGATATAGATCATTGAGTGAATTTTTTATTGCAGTGTGTTTTGCTTTATGTGCACATACTAAGATAAAACCACCACCACCAGCACCAAGTAGCTTAACACCAACAGCCCCAGCTTCCTTGGCTTTTTTAACACTTAAATGAATTAAATCTGTTCCAACTTCTTTATTTAAATTTACTTTATGTTGCCAAGCTAGATCAAGTATTTTACCAAATTCATTAATACTGCCCCCCTTTATTAGTAGATCTTGAATGTTTGATACTTGCTTTTTCATTTTTTTTAGGTGTTCAAACTGATCACTATTAGGATTACTTTGATGTTTTAATATCTCTGAAGCATCTCTTTTTTGATGGGTGTAAAAAAGCATTAGACTGTCTTCTAATTCAGAGTAAGTACTTTGGTCAAGAGTAATTGGTTCCACTAAAACTGATTCATCTGCATTAAATGAAATTGTATTTAAACCCCCATATGAAGATGCATAATGATCTTGCTTACCCATATTTCTTTTTAATAAATTAATTTCAATTTGAGCAGCCTTATTTGCTATTTCACCTTTACTAGGCATTTTATTCTGAAGAGTATATAAAGTATGAACTAAACCTACGCAAAATGCGCTAGAAGATCCTAGGCCTGTATTAGCTGGAATATCTGAAAAGGTAGTAATTTCAATTGGGTAATCTATATTAAATAATTTAAAAGCTTCTCTTACTATTGGATGTTCAATATCTTCAATCTTATTGCACTTTTCTACCTTACTCCAATTAATACTATATTTGTGCTCAGCAATACCTGTTTGTTTTCTAGCTGCAATGTACAAATATTTATTAATAGAGCTACTTATAACGCGTCCTTGTTCTTTGGAATAAAAGGATTGTAGGTCAGTTCCTCCACCACAAAAACTGATTCTAAAAGGCGTCCTAATTAAGATCATCTAGCTATTTATACTTAATTGAAAGTCTGGATGGCTTTTATCTTTTTCAGAAATAACTTCTGGTTCAAACGGCCAAATAAAATTAAATGAAGGATCGTTATATCGCACGCCTTTTTCTGCTTCAGGATGGTATGACTGTGAACAGTAATAATGAATTATGCAATTTTCTTCTAATGTAAAAAATGCATTTGCACAGCCTGGTGGAATATGTATAGATTTTTTATTTTTATCGTTTAGCTCAAAAGATAACCATTTTTTAAATGTTGGACTATCTTCTCTTAAATCAACAATTATATCATATATAGAACCACTAATGCAGGAAAGGGTTTTTCCTTCTGCATTTGCTCCTGTTTGATAATGAAAACCTCTAAGTGTAAATTTAGATTTATTCTCAGAAACATTGGCTTGCCTAACAGAGCTTACAATTCCATTTTTACTAAACTCTTTTTCACAAAAATGGCGTCTGAATGAACCTCTTTCATCTTCAAATGGGTTTGGCTCAATTAAGTAAGCATTTTTAATTTCTTGTTCAAAAAAAATCATAGAATTGAGACTAAACTATATGTACAAAAAAAAATAGTATTATTTTTTTAACTAGACTCAATTAGTTTTCTAATAATCAAATCTATATCTTCTTGATCACAAATATTCATATTTTTAATTGGCTCTTTTGGATTCATAATTTCATGATTACGATACGGTAAGCCTCCCCATTCGACATTCAGTTTTTTATTAAGTATATTTTCACATCTTGCAGCTAATTCTTTTAAGGTCAATCTATTGCCAGAGGAAGCAAAGTAAGTATTCTTTTTTCCAACTCTAGAAATAAAGTTGTCATCAGTAAATTGGCAAATGCCAGCAGCAACAGTGTCAGCATATGACACATCAACTATCTGATTACCTGGTGACATTTTTAATTTCTCCCCTGATTTAATGCAATCAATGATAGTTGAAAGTATTTTTTTTCTTTGGTCATTAAAGCTAAAGGTCTCGTATATGAGAACTTCGTCATAAGCAAACTCATTAACTTTTGATAGTGAAAAAGCTAAATCAGAGAACGCTTGTTTAGTGGCAGCAAAAAAATTTTGAGGATCAAATCCAAGGCTTAAATTATCTTGGTATATAGCAGCGCTTGTTGCACTAATTAATCTTTGTAAGCCATTTTTTGAGCAAATCTCTAGTAATTTTATTGGGGTATATATATTTGCATCCATCATTTCATTCATTAAAGCTAAGTCGTGTACGTAAGAAAATTTTACTTGGAGGTTAATCATTAATTTTGGATTGTATTTTTCTATAATTTTAGAAAAATTTGTTAAGTCACAAAACTTAATATCTTTATTATTAAATAACTTCTCTGGATTATTTCCGCTAAGTCCTGAAGAAAATATAATTAAGTTTTTTTTGTGATTTATCAATCTATTAACTAAAAGTTGCCCTAAGTTGCCTGTAGCACCTGTAATTAATATATAGTCTTTAGTCATATCTCTCATCTATATTTATATAAAAAATAAATCATCATTAATAATTTGATTTTCTTGAAGTAGTGTAATTTTTTTTAATCTATTTGTTTTTGGACCTCTAAAATCACTTTCTGAAAAATTTATTTGATCAAAATAATTAACTAATTGATTTGCTCCTGATTGTAAATTCCAACTAGGCCTATAATAATTCTTAAGCTCATCTAAAATTCTATTAAAAGAAACTCTATATGTTCTCTGATCTTGAGTATCTTCACCTGTAAATAAAAGCTGTGAATCTTTAATAGAACTTTGAGCTGCTTTGGCAATTTCCTTAACCCTATAATTTCCATTATTCACACCTACATTAAATGATCTACCTGCAACTATGTTTTTTGGTGCTTCTAATCCACTTATAAAAGCACTACAAACATCCTCAATATGAACTATTGGTCTCCAAGGCATGCCATTGCTTTTTATTTCAATTTTTTTTGTAGTATAAGCACAGGCTACAAAATTATTAAACACTATGTCACATCTCAATCTTGGGCTTGCTCCAAATACGGTTGACGGTCTAAAGGCGCAAACTAGAAAATTGTCACTTTGAAGTTTTTTTATTGCTAGTTCAGCTTCCCATTTAGTTCGAGCATATGATGTTACAGGATTTTTTTCACTTAAGTCTTCATCCAATTCATTATCAATATCAGAAACTCCGTACATACTTTGAGAAGAAGAGTATATAAATCTTGAAACTCCCATTTTTTTTGCAATTTCTGCGCACCGCACTGTTCCTATTAAATTTATATTTTCTGTTAAGTCAGGCCTTAACTCACCTAAGGGATCATTTGAAAGTCCAGCTAAGTGAATTACACAATCGATTCCCTCCATATCTTTCTCTTCAATTTTTCTAATATCTTTTTTTATTTGAATAAAATTATTTTCTAAATTTATGAGTGAACAGTCTTCAAAAAACCCACAATCAAATCCAACCACCTCATATTTTAAATCGATAAGTCTTTTTACTAGAACACTTCCGATGTATCCAAGATTACCTGTTACTAAAATCTTCATAATTTATATTTTTCTATTTTTTTAAAATTTCGTCTGGAGTACCACTTGATATAATATTACCTTCATCAATAACATATATCTTATCACATTTTTGAACTGTTGATAGGCGATGTGAAATTGCGATAATAGTTTTATTTTTTTTGAGGTTATATATAGATTCCATAAAGCTTGCTTCTGTATCAATGTCTAAAGAGTTAGTTGCTTCATCTAATACAATAATTTCAGGATTTCTATATAATGCTCTTGCTATGCCAATTCTTTGTAATTGTCCACCAGACAGTCTATTGCCTCTTTCTCCCAATATTGTTTCAACACCAAGTGGAAGTGTTGCAATAAATTCACTTAATTGAGACATATTAATTGCCATTTCTAATTTTTTATTTTCAATTAAATTCTCTTCTAAACCTAAAGCTATATTGTTTTTAATAGTATCATCAATGAGAAACACATTTTGCGATACAAAGCCAATTTTATTTTGCCATACATTCAAGTTATGTTGGTCTAAATTTAAATAATTATCTATCTGTATTACACCTTTGTCTGGATTAATTAGGCCCAATAAAATATTAATTAATGTTGTTTTTCCAGAGCCACTTTTTCCAATAATTCCAATATATTCATTTTTCTTTATTTTTATATTGATATTTTTAAGAGCTTCTTCACTTGAGTTTGGATATTTAAATGAAATAGAGTTAAGTTCAATCTCTCTGTCAAATATAATGCTTGGCATGTCTTTAGTTTCAATTTCATTAATATCCTGGATTATATCTAGGTCTAATTCATTAGAGATCATTTGTACAGCTGGTGCAGTGAAGAGAATATTTTGAATTAGTGATAAAATTCTATTAGCAGATGGCATAATTTTAAACGCTGCAACAGCAGCTAAGCCAAGAAAAGGAAGCTTTTGTTTTATGTCAAATCCGTTAAGTGATGAATAAGTCAGAAATATACATATTCCAATAATAAATATCAACTCAATATAATACCTAGGCAATGTACTTATAAACTTAAATACACCACTTGCATCTAACTCTTCTCTTGTACTAGCATCATATTTTTTTAAGTAAAATGCTTTTATTGATAAAAGTATAATCTCTTTAATTGAACCAAAACCTTCTTGAACATTTTTAATTCTCAATGCAACTTTTTTTTGCCTAAGTTTTCCAAGTCTAGAAATTAATTTATTTGTGAAAAGTAAGTAAACTAAAGATATTGTAAATAATATTATTAAAGTGACTAATGTTATAATTGGTTCAAAATATAGTAGGACAACAATCAATCCAAAAATAAGTAGAATTTCTGCCATTAAGCTAATAAATGATTCTATATAAAGCACAAAGTGGTTTGATTCATTTGTTACAGTATTCAATAATTCTGACGTATTTCTTTGTAAATAAAAAAGAAAGGACTGGGATAGAAATGTTTTAAATACTTTGTGAGTAATAAGTTTGTTTAAGCTTATAAAAAATTTAACCTGAAAAATTATTATAAAAGTCAAAAATATTGTCTTTATTAAGAATAGTAATAATATTAAGACAATTATAAAATGTAGCATATTTATGCTCTCACTCATATTGAAAGCTATCTTAGTATTTTCAAAAAAATTTAAATTATTAGCTGTTGGGTCAAGAATTAGAGTTAGCAATGGAAAAACGAGTCCAATACTCATCATTTCTAATAAAGTCGAAATAATAATAAAAAACAAAATTAGACACAGACCCATTTTCTTAGATGAATCTAGATGTCTACGAATTTTCTTAAAATTATTTAATATCATTTTATTTTGCCTTATAATTCTATAAGTAATTTTTATAGGCTTTTATATTACTGTTAATGTTTTTCTTAATATTTATTGATTTTTCCCAATTTATGTTTTTTTTAAGCAAAGTTATATCCATATAATTCAAAGTTTGCTTGGTGTCTTTTTTGCTATTTTTGATGATCCCAAACTTTATTTTTTCAATACTACCACCAAGCAATTGCCAGTAAATTTTGACAAAATCCTTCATGAGTATGCTTTGTCCTGATCCTAAATTAATTATCTTAGAACTATCAACATTGACCATTATCTCTTTTATTCCCCTAGTAGCATCATCAACATATAAAAGATCTCTATAATTATCTAGGCTAGATACTCTTAAATACTTTTTTAAGTAAAAAGATTTATGTATTGTGTAAATTAATGATTCTTTCTTTTTTATTAATCCAAATATGTTGCATAGCCTTATATGTATATATTTAGTTTTTTTACCCCTAACATATTCCAATGCATATTTACTAAATTTAATTTTGCCTCTTTCATAGTTTCTTAATTTATAGGATTTTTTTTGACTTTCTTTAAAAGGATGCTTATTGAATGATTTTCCATATTCATTAATACTTCCTAAAAAAATAAATTTTTTTAGCCCTTTTTTAGAAAACTCCTGTAATAAATTCCTAGCTCCATGGATGTTTTCTTTTATGTGATATTCAGAATGAGGTGATTCCATTTTCCCCCATCCAAAATGTAAAAAATAGTCTGGAATACCTATTTGTTCGATTAGAATCTTTATTTCTTCTTTATCAAGATAATCTAGGTAGATATAATCTCCATTATATTTTAGCTTTTTATTATTTGATAGTCTGTATATCTTATAATCAACATTAAATTTTTTAATAAAATGACTGCCAATTAAGCCAGAAGATCCTGTTATAAATATAGTTTTTTTCATTTTCTAGAAAAAGATACAAATTTAAATTTTTTAATATTTAACATAAAAGTAATATGGTTTATACAGTTAATTCATAAACACATTTCAACAAAAAAACATACTATGAAACTATTTATAACGGGCTCTGAGAGCTTTATAGGAAAAGAATTAATAAAATATTGCTTAGAAAATTCTATTGAGTTCAAAGGGATTGATAAGTCCAAAAGTGATAAACCTCATTCAATTAATATTGATATAAGAGATAAGAGTATTGAAAATTATATAGAGAAAGACTCAATAATTATCCATCTTGCTGCAGTCTCTAGAGATTCTGACTGTAGGGATGATTGTATTAATGCATTCGACATTAATGTAAATGGAACTATAAATTTAATAAATGCTGCAAAGAAAAAAAAAGTGAAACAATTTATTTTTGCATCAAGTGAGTGGGTTTATGGGAATACAATCAATAATTCTGAGCAAATAGAAACTGATAAAATTGATATAACAAGCATGGAATCTGAGTATGCAATAACAAAAATAATTGGTGAGCAATTAATTAAGATTAATAATACTCAATTTGTATCAACAATATTGAGATTTGGAATTATCTATGGGCCAAGAACAGGAAATTGGTCGGCTTTTGAAGCCATATTTAACTTAGTTAGAACAAAGAATAAGGCTGAAATTGGATCACTAAAGACATCAAGAAGGTTTATTCATGTAAAAGATATAGTTAGTGGAATAATTGCAAGTTTAAATTATCCATCTAATGATGTATTTAATTTATGTGGTAATAATGATGTAACTTTAAAAGATATAATTGATGAGTCATCTAATATACTTAATAAGGATAACTTTGAAGTTTCTGAAAAAGATGGTAATAATCCAAATATAAGAAAGCCTGTTAACACTAAGGCTAAAAATAATCTTGCTTGGAAACCACTCATTACATATCAAGATGGTTTACAAGAACTAAAAGAATATTTTGATGAAGAAAAAATATAATTTATTAAAAAATGACTAACTATACTAAAAAAGAAATAAATCAAATTCTTACCCTTAGATACCGTCAGCATGTTCTTAATGAGGATTTAAAAAAAGGAAAATTTAAGATCCCAATTCATCTTGCATTTGGACACGAGGCTATAGCTGTGGCTATTAAAAATTTAGTTAACAAAAATGATAAGATTTGTCTTACCCATCGAAATGCAGCTTACAATCTTTCTTTTGCTGAAGATTTTAATAGCGTTATAGCTCATTACAAGCTTAAGAATAAAAAGTTTAATTCTCTTATGGGTTCTATGAATTTAAGCATAAAAGATAAAAACATTATCTATTCATCAAGTATTTTAGGCAATGATTTAGGTGTTGCGACTGGTATTGCTATGAATCATAAAATACAAAATAAAAAAGGTATTGTTTTCGCATTTACAGGAGACGGGGCAATAGAGGAAGGTATATTTTGGGAAACTTTGTTGTTTATTAAAACTCACAAACTTAAAGTAGTAATTGTTCTAGAAAATAATGATTTTTCAATGTCCTCAACAACAGATGAAAGAAGGGCTTCTATAAATTTTAAAAAGTTATGTGAATCTATCAATATAGGCTATAGAAAAGAAAAAGGTTATATTTACCCTGGTGTTAAAAAATCCTTAAAAGACTCTATTAGTGATGCAGCCCAAGGTATTCCAAACTTAATTGAATTTAGTTTAAAAACATTTAATCAGCATGCAGGCCCCACACCAGGATGGCCAACTGATATATTAAATATTTCATTAAATGATGGCTTGCTTCTAAAAAATACTAAACAAGATCCACTATTCCATTTGGTAAAAACCTTAGGACAAGCAAAATATAAGAAATTATCAAAGGACATTATAAGATGACTAAGTCAAATTTATACATGGATTTTATAATGTCAGTTATAAATAAAAACATTTCCAATAAAGATAATTTATTAGCATTTGGTGAGAATATTGATACTGGCTCAAAAATTTCAGGCCTGGCAAGAGGGCTGGAAGTTAA
>MDSY01003256.1_pt1 | contig 37842 bp, 38 predicted proteins | sample 811131 | NCBI WGS metagenome assembly MDSY01 (sample SAMN05326643, study PRJNA326480) | marine metagenome | isolation source: seawater | place: Atlantic Ocean: South West | collected 2010
CTGAGGGTGAGTAATCTATTGCAGCATTATTTATTAAAACATCAATTTTGATTTTTTTCAATTTAAAAAATTTTAAGATTTTTTCTAAATCCTGTTCATTTGTGATGTCAGATTTAAAATATTTTAAAGGTTTTTTTTTTTTAGGTTCCTTGATATCAATTATATAAACATTAGCTTTTTCATTAAGTAATGCATTAGTGATTTGACTGCCCAAAAAACCATTTCCACCAGTTATAACAATATTCTTATTTTCTAGATCAAGAGAAAATTTTTTCATAATTTAGAAAACTTTTATCAGAAGGACTAGGTTATATATACTAATAAATTTTTAAATTAGTTAATATTTCCACTTATTTATCATAAAAAATTCTTTTGGAATAATTCGGGTAATTTTTTGAATATAAGAAATTTCATAAGATTTCATTTTTTTTTTTGAATATCTACTTATTTTATCAATATTTGAAATATCACTTACTCCAAAAATGATTTTATCAAATTTTCTTAAAGAGTTAACATATGCAAAACATATTTCATCAAGAGTTTTATTTGGAAATTTATTCTGAATTTTATTAAGTGCAATATTAACCTTTTTATAATACTTTTTTATATTTTTTGGCCATAACTTTTTAGGTTTAAAAATAATTCCTTGTAGAAATATGCTTCTCGCAACAAATTTTTTTTGCTTAATTAGTTTTTTATATTTAAAGATTTTTTGCCATCTATAATCGAATATATTTACAGGTAATTGTATATATTCTATATGTGGAATAGATAAAATTTTTTTTAATTTACTAAAGTTATTTAATGAAATGCCAATTTTTTTAATTTTGTTTTCTTGTTTTTTTCTAATCAGAATTTTTAAAATTATCTTATTTTTTGTAAATAAATCTTCAACACGATGAATATAAATACAATATAACCTATTACCTAATTTTTTAATTGAATCAGAAATAGCACGATTCAATTTATTCATTAGAATATCTTTTTGTAAATTTTTTAATTGATTATCAATTTGTATAGTTTTAGTAAAAATTTTAATTTTTTTATTTTTAATATTTAAAAAATTTTTTTCAGATTTATAAGAATAAGCAGTATCAAAGTATCTAAATTTTTTTGTTATTATCTTTTTAATTAGTTGTGTGGGATTTTTGACTTTTTTATCATTATAGCCATATTTTTTATCACCCATGTTGGCTGTGCCAATAATAATATCTTTAAAAGACATAAATTTTTATAGTAGGTTGTATTTATTTTAAAATAATAAATAATACTATAAATCAAGTCTAAAAAATATGAATAAATCAATATTAATAACCGGAGGTTGTGGATTTATAGGTTCACATTTAGTGGAGTTTTTTTTAAAAAAAAAATTTAAGGTCACTATTTTAGATAAATATAATGTTGAAAATAATTGGGGACATTTACAAAAATATAAAAATGATACAAAAAATATAAAAGTAATTCTTGGAGATATTCGAGATTATGATTGTGTTTTTAAATCGATAAAAGGAAACTCTTCAGTCATTCATTTAGCAGCATTAGGTGGAATACCTTTTTCTTATTTTACTCCTCTGGGGTACATAAAAACAAACATTGAAGGCACTTATAATGTTTTAGAGGCATCCAAAAACTTAAAAGTTAAACAAGTTTTAATTTTTTCAACAAGTGAAGTGTATGGATCAGCAAAATTTATACCCATGAATGAAAAACATCCTAAAACAGCTCAATCACCTTATGCTGCATCTAAAATTGGAGCTGATCAAATTGCAATAAGTTACCACAAATCATTTAATACTCCGGTAAAAATTGTTAGACCGTTCAATGTATTTGGTGAAAGACAGTCTGACAGAGCTGTAATTCCTACTATAATTTCACAGCTATTAGATAAATCAATAAAAAAGATTGAATTAGGAAACGTTGATACTACTAGAGACTTTACTCATGTTTCTGACGTGTGTAATGCAATTTATGAAATTTTTAATTCTAAATTTTTTTTAGGTAAAGAGGTCAATATTGGATCCAATCAAGAAATATCAATTGAAGACTTATATAAAAAAATAACAAATATTTTAAAAATTCAAAAAAAAATTAAAATTGTTAAATACAGAAAAAGAAAAAATACAAGTGAAGTTACAAGACTATTATGTGATAATAAATTAATTCTAGAAGAGACAAATTGGAAACCAAAAACTAGTCTCACTAGAGGATTAAAAAAAACTATACAATGGATAAAAAAAAATCAATATTCCTATAATTCAAAATTTTATAATATTTAAAATAAATTATGATTTCTTTATGTGAGCCTTATGTTACAGGAAAAGAGATAATTTTGATTAAAAAAAGTTTAAAAAAAAAAGAAATTTCAACATATGGGTCAACAGTTAAAAGATTTGAAAAAAAATTTTCATCTTTTGTAAATGCAAAGTATTCTCTAGCTTTAAATAGTGGGACATCTGCATTACATCTTGCTTTAAAGGTGGTTGGAGCAAAATTTGATAATGAAGTTCTGGTTTCAACATTAACTTTTGTAGCAACTATTAACTCAATTATCTACAATGGTGCAAAGCCAGTATTTATTGACTGTAATGAAAACTTTGCAATAGACTTAAACAAAACAATAGAATTTTTAATAAAAAAAACATATTTTAAAGATAATAAATGCTACAATAAAAGAACAAAAAAACATATCATAGCTATTGTTATTGTGGATGTTTGGGGTCAAGTTATAGAAACTTCCAAAATAAAAAAAATATGCAAACTTAAAAATATAAAGATTATCAAAGATGCAGCTGAGAGTGTTGGGTCACATGGCAAATCTCAAAAGGCTAATAATTCTACTATAGACTCTGATATTGCTTGTTTTTCTTTTAATGGAAATAAAATAATTACCACTGGTAGTGGAGGAATGTTGTCAACTAATAATAAAAGATATCATGAGAAAGCAATGTATTATGCTGCTCAAGCAAAAAATGACAAGATAAGATTTATTCATAATGATGTTGGTTACAATTATGGAATGAACAGCATACAAGCTTCCATAGGTCTTGCTCAACTTGAGCAAATTAATTTATTTGTGATCAAAAAAATTGAGATATTTAATTTTTATAAAAACTTTTTTAAAGATCATAAAGATATTGAGTTTTTTTCACATAGTAATGTCCAAACAAATTATTGGATGAATTTAGTTAAGTTTAAAAAGAAAATTAATTTGGATAAGATAATTAATTATTTAAGAAAATTTAAAATTGAAGCAAGAAATGTATGGTTTCCAAATCATTTACAAAAACCATTTAAAAAATTTGAAAGATATAAAATTGTCAATGCAAAGAAATTAGTTTCTAATTATCTGTGTGTACCTTCGAGCGTGGGGTTATCTAAAAAACAACAGATGCATGTTTGTAAAAAACTAAACGAAGCTATATATAAATGAAAATTATAATTATAGGAAATGGTGGACAAGCAAGATCTTGCCTAGATGTAATTAGCACAATAAAAAAATTTGAGTTTTGCGGCTTTGTAAGTAAATTAAAGCAAGATAATGTAATTGGAGCAGATAAGGATTTAAAAGAACTTAGAAAGAAATACCAAAATGCTATTATAGGTGTGGGTCAAATTAAATCTCCATTGTTAAGAAAAAATATTTCAAAAAAACTAAATAACTTAAATTTTAATTTTCCAACTATAGTTTCTCCAAATAGTTATGTTTCTAATAATTGTAAAGTTTACGAGGGAACTATTGTAATGCATAATGCTTCAGTTAATTATAATGTTCGAATTGGAACACATTGTATTATTAATACATCTGCAATAATAGAGCACGATGTTCTTGTTGGTAACTTTTGTCATGTATCCACTGGAGTAATTTTGAATGGTGGGGTTAAGATTGGAAACGGCTCATTTATTGGAAGTGGAACTATTATAAAGGAAAATGTTACAATTGGAAAAAACTGTGTAATAGGGATGGGTTCAGTTATAAAAAAAAATGTACCAGACGATGCGATTATTAAATAACAAAAAAACATTTATTATTGCTGAAGCAGGCGTTAATCATAATGGAAATTTCAATTTAGCAAAAAAATTGATAAAACTTGCAAAAAAAGCCGGAGCTGATGCTGTTAAATTTCAAATTTACAACACTGAAAAATTAGTATCAAAAAACTTGTCGACAGCAAGTTATCAAAAAAAAAACTCTAAAATTAGTAGTCAATATGACTTGCTTAAAAAATTAGAATTAACTCAAAATCAACATATCAAACTAAAAGATTTTTCAAAAAAAAATGGTATTATCTATTTAGCATCAGCTTTTGACCTTGAAAGTTTGAGTTTTGTTCAAAAGTTAAAATTACCTATTATAAAAATTCCTTCAGGTGAAGTTGAAAATATTCCTTACTTAAAGATTATATCCAAACTTAATAAACCCGTGTTGCTTTCTACCGGTCTTTCTAAATTTTCTGAAATTGTGAATATAGTAAAAATTTTATATAGTTTTGGATTAAAAAAAAAAAATTTATATATTCTACATTGCAATTCTAGTTATCCATCAAAGTTTTCAGATGTTAACTTAAATTCTATAAATTATTTAAAAAAATATTTTAAATCAACAGTAGGTTATTCAGATCATAGTCTTGGTATTGAAATTCCAATAGCTGCAGTTTCTTTGGGGGTAAAGATTATAGAAAAACATTTAACAATTAATACTAGAATGAATGGTCCTGATCATTCTGCAAGCTTAGAGTTTAAAGATTTTAAAAAAATGGTTGATTGTATTAGAAATATAGAAAAATCTTTTGGTTCTAAGTTTAAACCTATATCAAAGGCAGCAAATAAAAATCTTAAAGTTTTAAGAAAATATATTTTTGCCTCAAAGACAATTAATAGAGGTGAATTATTCTCAGAAAACAATCTTGAAATATTGAGAGGTAGCGGGGGAGTGCCAGCACTTAATTGGCTAAAAATCATAAATAAAAGATCAAAAAATAAAATTGCCAAAGGCCAAAAAATCAATAAAGAATTTATTTGTTAAAAGAGGTATTAGAATGTATATAGGCTTTACAATTTACAAAATTATCTATGTCTGAAAAAATTAATTCTCATAATGAATGGGACAAGTTAAAAGAAGTTATAGTTGGAACTGCGCTAAATACTAGAGCCACAGTTACCACTTCTTTTGGGAATAATTTTGATGAAAAAAAATATGAAGAAGCAATTAAAATATCTTTAGAAGCCAGCCCTAAATGGTTTTATGATGAAGTAAACGAAGATCTGGATAATTTGGCTAATACACTAAATAATTTAGGTGCTAAAGTACACAGACCACAAGTTTATGATTTTTCAAATTTAAATGTCTCACCATTTTGGAAATCAACTTCCAATAATGCTTATAATGTTAGGGATCTATATTTGATTGTGGGAGATAACGTTATAGAAAGTCCATCTCATGTAGAGAGCAGATATTTTGAGGCAACAGCATTATATGAAATTTTTTATGAATACTTTGATAAAGGCTTTAAATGGATAGCTGGACCCAAACCAAAGTTAAACTATCAAGCCAAACTACCATACTTTGTTGATGAAAATAAAAGAGAATTAACAGATGAAGACCTTAAACATCAAAAATTAACCAATGGTAGAATTGAAAAATTACACAAATTGTCTGAAAAAGAAATATTGTTTGAAGCAGCAAATACTTTAAGACTAGGACAGGATCTTTTGTATCTAAAATCATCATCTGGAAATTATAAAGGTGCCAAATGGCTTCAATCTGTTTTAGGCAATCAATACAATGTTCATGTTACTAGTGACCTTTATAGATCTAGTCATATTGACTCTACTGTGATGGCACTTAGACCAGGGTTAGTTTTACTTAACAGTGCCAGAGTAAACGAAAAAAACCTACCACCGGTTTTTAAAAATTGGGAAAAAATCTACTTTGAGGATGTTGCACCTACTTCTGAACCAGAGTTAAAATTTCAAAAAGAAGTAAGAGATCCGTGTGCTGCAAAAATTAGAGAACTTGGATTTGAAACAAATTTATCAGATATGTCGTCACCATGGGTTGGAATGAATTTGTTATCATTTGATAAAAATACAGTCGTAATTGATGAGAGACAAAAAAATCTTATTAGTGTTTTAGAAAAAAAAGGATTTAATTGTGTTAAAGTCAGGATGAGACATATTTATACTCAAGGAGGAGGCATACATTGTGCAACTCTTGATACAGTAAGAGAAAGTGTATTAGAGAGCTATATTTAGCCTCATGTTATCAAAATATAAAACTAAATTCCCTCATGGAATAATGTTTCATAGATTCCATAAAAAAAATAACAAGCTAGGTCAAGGATCATTGTCAGCAAATCAACTTAAAAAGATTATTAATTTTATTGGAAAAAAAAATATTAACAGCCCCATAGAATGGGCTCATAAATTAGAAAATAGATTATTAAAAAAAAATGATTTGTGCCTCACATTTGACGATGGTTTAAAATCTCAAATAAAGACAGCTTTACCAGTCTTGAATAAATATAAAATTAAAGCTTTTTTTTTTATACCAACTTTTTTTTTGGAAAAAAAGATAGATTATAAAGAATTAATTAGTTTTTGTGCATTTAGTAAATTTAAAAACTTTGATCATTTTATAGATAAGTTTTTAAGTTATTATAATTTTGATGATAATTTTTTTATTAAAAAAAAAGATTACCTTAAATTTGCTAATAAGAATAAAATTATATTTAATTTTTATTCTAAAAACGATCTAAGATATAGATATATCAGAGATACACATCTTCCAGAAAAAAATTTTATCAAAAAAATTAAAAAATTCTTTAAATCAGAAAATATTTCTATTAAAAAAGTTTTTAATAGTATCTGGCTTAATAAAAATGATATAAAAAAATTAGCTCAACAAGGACACACATTAGGCCTACATTCCCATCATCACCCAGCAAACTTAAAAAAATTAGATTATAAATCTAAAATAAAAGAATATAAAAAAAACTTTCTTTTTCTTAAACAATATACAAATCAAAAAATTATTTCTATGTCTCATCCTTTGAACTCATACGACAAACAAACATTAAGGATACTGAAAAAACTTAACATAAAAGTTGGATTTAGATCAAATATTCATGTTGATTCAGATATTAAAAAAATTAATCAAACTAATTTAGAATTGGCAAGAGAAGACTCGACAAACATATTAAAGCAAATTAAAAAATAACAATGATTGCTCTTATTTGTGCTAGAAAAAATTCCAAAGGTGTAAAAAAGAAAAATTTTCAAAAAATTGGAAAATACAGTCTCCTGCAGATTACTGCACAGCATGCAATTAAGCTAAAAAAGAAAAAAATTTTATCAGATATATTTATATCCACAGATAGTAGTGTGTTAGCAGATCAAGCTAAGAAAATGGGTTTAAAGGTACCCTTTATAAGACCAAAAAAGCTATCTGGAGATCGTGTACCAGAATTAGAGGTTTGGAAACACTTTTTAAATAACACAAAATTTCAAAATAAAGAAAATGATTTAATGGTATTGTCTTGCACGTCTCCTTTAAGACAAATTTCAGATATAGAAAAAGGTGTAAAAAAATTTAAAAGAAATAAAATGCTGAATGGTATGGTTGCAATAACTGAAACTAATCATAATCCATATTTTAATATGGTATCTAAAATTACCAATTCAAATCTTATTCAAAAAGCGATTAAAACAAAAATTTATAGGAGGCAAGATGTGCCAAAAATTTACAACATTACTACGGCATTATATTTAGGAAAGATAAAGTATATTTTAAATACTAAAGATTTTTATAAAGGAAAGATAGGCTATATTGAGATATCAAAAGAAACCGCTATTGATATTGATGACAATTTTGATTTAAAGCTTTGTAGAATTTTAAAAAATGAATAAAATTTTTAAAAATAACACTTCAATAATCACTGGATCAGCCGGTAGATTTGGTAAAATAATTTCTAATAAATTAGCAGATCTTGGGTCTGATTTGATTTTGATAGATAATAATATTTTAGGTAAAAGAAATGCTGACATATTAAAAAAAAAATATGGTGTTAGAGCAACTTTTTTAAAATTAGATTTGACGGATAAAACAGATTTAAAATTTTTTACTAATTTTCTTAAAACATATAAAAAAATTGATTTATTAGTTAATAATGCTGCATTTGTTGGGGACAGTAAGTTAAAAGGTTGGAATACAGGATATCTTAATCAAACAAATAAAACATGGGATATGGCCTTAAACATAAATTTAAGCGCATGTTTCTATTTAAGTAAAATTGTTACTCCACTTTTGAAAAAAAGTAAAAACTCAAGTATTATTAATATAGCTTCAATTTATTCTTTTTTGGGTCCAGATTTAAATTTATATAAAAATACAAAAATCAATAATCCTGCTGCCTATGCGTCGTCTAAAGCAGGTTTGGTGCATTTAACAAAATGGCTAGCATGTAATTTAGCTCCAAAAATAAGAGTAAATTCAATCTCACCAGGTGGATTTTATTCATCACAACCAAAAAATTTTATAAAAAAATATATTAATAAAACACCCATGAAAAGAATGTTTAAAAAAAAAGACTTAGAAGGTGTTATTACATTTTTAGCTAGCAAAGACTCTTCTTATATTACTGGACAAAATTTAATTGTAGATGGGGGAATTTCATTGTCATGAAGTTCTACTCATCTCTTAATCCTAATGAAATGGCTGTTTATATTGTTAATTTATTCACAAAATATTTTCCAGATAAAAAAAAATTTCCATTAAATAAAAAAAAATTAAAGCAAGTGATTGATCTTGCTTTTGAAAGACAAGAATTTTGTTATAGCAACATACATGACAAATATTTTAATGAAAAAGGAAAAGTTTTTTTTAACCATCTAAATTCAGATCATTTTTGTACGTTTTTATATTTTATTGGAAATTCAGCATTTAAACTAAATGCAGACAAAACTTTTTTGGATAAAATTTTTTATTTAAATAAAATATTAAATTCAGTTGATATTTTTTATTCAGTTGAATTACCTTCAATATTTGCTTTGGCACATCCTGTTGGAACTGTACTAGGAAATGCGAGTTATCAAGATTATTTATATGTATATCAAAATGTTGTTGTAGGAGGTATATTTAAGGATGGTATAAATACTTATCCAAAGCTAGGAAAGGGGAATATCTTATACAGCCATGTTTCTTTAATAGGAAATACAAACGTAGGAGATAATGTAATATTTGGTTCAAATACTTTTGTTCAAAATAAAAATATCAAATCAAATTCAATTGTACATGGACATTATCCAAACAACCAAATTAAAAATTTGAAGGATAAGGTAATTGATAGATATTTTAAAATCTATAAATAATTTTGAGGGTTTTTGGTTATTAAATTAATTTTTTAAAAAATATTGATGAAAATAAAATATGTAACATTTGTAGAAAAAAATATTATTTTTGATCAAGATACAGGTTTAAATTTAATAAAATTTCTGAGTTTAAATAAAAAAAAATTTTTTATTTTTAGTATGTATCCCAATACATTGTATCTATCTTTAAAAATATTTATCAATTTCATTAAATTATTGATTAACAATTCAAAATATAAAAATATAAATAAATTAAATTTTTTAAACTTTCTTTATATAATTTCATTTTTTAAAACCACAAAACCTAAAAACATTTTAACATACTTGGATAATTCAGAAATTGTTTCAACAATTGCGTTTAATTTTCCTGATATAAAAATAGTTTCTATACAAAATGGTGCTAGATGTAATTTTGAGTTAGAAAATACTAAACTATTTTTAGATAATTATTATTCATTTAGCTTAAATGAAAAAAAATTATTATTATCAAATAATTCAAAATTTAGAAAAATAATACCTATTGGATCTATCTCTGCAAAACATTTTTATTTAAAAAATAAAAATAAAAAAAAAGAATTCGATATATGCTTAGTATCTGAAGGAGGGTTGGAAAGTTACTCAGAATTAGGTTGCAGCAATAAATTAGAAAAAAAAATTAAAAAATCAATTGATAAAATGAATTTTAATTTAAGCAAATATTGTTATGAAAATAATTTAAAGATTGCAATATGCATGAGACGTAAAAATGAAAATCTTAAGTTGAATTATCAAAATCAATTTCAAAAAAATTGTACAATATTTGAAAAGAGCTCTAAAATATATGACGGAAAAACTTATGAAATTATGTCAAAAAGTAAGATAATTACAGGTTTTAACACAACATGTGTAAGAGAGTCGTGGGGTTTCAATAAAGCAATATATATTGATTATACAGGTACAAAGAAATTAAATGAAATTTCCAATAATGAAATGTTGATAATACGAAATCAGTCTTATAGTTATTTAAAAAATAAATTTGATTATTTGTTAAGTTTAAGCAAATCAAGCTATGAAAAAAAAATAAACAAATATTCAAAAAATTATATGGTTAAAAAATCTTTAAAATTAATTAAACTAGAAATTTTGAAAGAGCTGAATTAAACACCAAAATTTTTAAAACTAAAATGAATAATAAAAAAAATAATTATTTTGATGATATAAGACTCATTGTAACAAATAAAAAAAAATTTTCTTTGATAATTTTTTTATATGTTTTGACATCAATATTAGAGTCCATTGGGATTGGTATATTGGGTCCTTTTGTAGCATTATTGTTGAATAATAATATTGATTATCCTCTTTTTTTAAACCTAGGATCGCTGGAAAATAAAATAACAATTATGATTTATTTAATATTTTTTATTTTTACAACAAAAACTTTAATGATGATAAGTGCGCTTTATGTTACTCAAAAATTTGCATTTAATATGCAGCATCAATTAAGAATTAGACTTACATCTATATACCTAAATCTAAATTTTTCAGAGTACTTGAAAAAAAATTCATCTGAATATAATGAAAATATCCAAAACTTAATAGCAATCTTTACTTCTAACACTTTAGTTACTGGTTTAAAAATAGTTAGTGATCTTATTCTATTATTTTTTCTCATAATTCTACTAACTTTTACAAATTATGAATTAGTAATTATTCTGTTTGCTACTACATTTGCATTTGGTTTTTTTTACGATTATTTTTTCAAAAGAACACTTTATGAAATTAGCCAAAAATCTAGTGAAAGCTCAAAAAAAATTTTCCAAATTACAGGTGAAATATTTAAGGGTATTAAAGAAATAAGAATATATTTTAAAGAAAATTTTTTTACTAAGAAATTAAAAGAAGCGTCATATAATCATTATACAAATTATTTAAAATCAACAATTATTTCTAATTCACCAAAATATCTTTTGGAATACCTGATCATAGTGATTTTATTATTATTTATTTATTTAATTAATGATTACGAAAATGATCTAGTTTCTATTTTGCCAACATTGGGTATTTTTGGATTAGCAGCCCTTAGAATTATCCCAAGTGTAAATTCAATAATTAAGTCATTAACAGAGTTTAGGTTTGGTAAATATGCTACTTCAGTCATAGCAAAAGATTTAAAAATAGGAATTGAAAAAAAATTTACAACAAAACAATCTAAAGAAGATTTAAATTTTTCAAAATTAGAATTTAAAGATGTTAATTTTAGATATAATTCAAAAGATGCTTTATTACTAAACAACATTAATTTTGAAATAAACAAAGGTGATTATGTTGGAATTATTGGTTCTTCAGGTTCTGGAAAAACTACTATTTTAAATTTAGTTATTGGATTATTAAATCCTAACTCAGGTCAAATTAAAGTTAACAATGAAAATGTGGAAAACAAAATAAAAGAATGGCAACTAAATTTAGCATATTTACCTCAAGATGTATTTTTGTTAGATGGCTCATTAAAAGAAAATATTACATTAGAAGATGATATTTCAAAAATAGATATTGAAAAATTAAATAATGCCATCAATAAATCAAATTTAAAAAGCTTTGTAGACTCCAGTGATAATGGTCTTGACACTACAATTGGTGAAAATGGAATAAAAATATCTGGCGGTCAAAGACAAAGACTAGGAATTGCCAGGGCCTTATATTCAAACAAAAACTTTTTAATATTAGATGAGTCTACCAACGCACTCGATGAAAAAACTAAAAGAAAAATAATTGAAGAGCTATATTCTTTAAAAGATTATTTTACTATAATCTTTGTAGATCATAATGAAGATTACTATTCTCGTTGTGATAAAATATTTGAGCTATCAAATGGAAGTTTAAGAATTAAGAAAAATGAAAAATAAAAAAATTTTATTTCTTACAAGTGGACGGGGTGATTATTTTTTACTAGCTCCATTAGTTGATGAATTAAAAAAATTAAGAAAGAATAAAATTTATTTTGCTAGTATTGGAGATAATCATTTTATAAAGAATAAGAGAAATTTAATTAACAAAATTGATTTTAATTTAGAAAAAAGTGAAAATAAAGTAACTCCAATAAAGTTAATTTTAAATTTATCATCAATCTATTTAAATTTTTTTAGATTAATTAAAAAAGTAAAACCAAATTCTGTATGTTTACTTGGCGATAGAAGTGAAATCTTAATGCCATCAATTATTTGTTTTTTTCTAAAAATTCCTATTATTCATTTTTATGGTGGTGAAGTATCAGAAGGAGCTACTGATGATTATATCAGAAAAATAGTATCCATAATATCATCATATCATTTGACAGCACACAAACAGTCAAAAAATAATCTTTTAAAACTAGGTGCATCTAATGGTAAAATTGAGGTGATAGGCAGTCTTGGAATTGAAAATTTTTTAAAGTTAAAGTTAATTCAAAAAAATAAGATAGAAAAAAAATTAAAAATAAATTTTGAAAAAAAAAATATATTAGTTACTTATCACCCTGTTACTAATAGTGAGGATTATGGATTTAATGAATTTAGGAATTTAATATCTTTCTTAAAAAAACAAAAAAAAACAAATATTTTTTTTACATATCCCAATAAAGATATTTATGCATATCAATTTAGAAAGACTATTAAAGATTTAAAAAACAGAAAAAATTTTTATGTTTTTGAATCATTGGGAATTTTAGACTACTTTTCTCTAGCAAAACAAATGGATGTAGTTATGGGTAATTCATCTAGTGGTATTATTGAGATACCGTCGTTAAAAATCCCCGTTATTAATATTGGTGATCGTCAAAAAAATAGATATTGTTCCAAGTCAGTTATTCATTGCACTGGAAGTCTTGATAATTTAAAGAAATCATTAAAAAAATCATATTCTAAGTCTTTTTTATCTAGTATAAAAAAACATAAAAACCCTTATCAATCAAAAAATGTTCATAAAAAAATTATCAATACTTTAAAAAAAAATAAACTTATAAATTAATGAAAAAATTTACAATATTGAGCCACCAAACAATTAGAGAGGCTCTATTAAAAATAGATAAAAATGGAAAAAAATCTTTAATTGTTATTGATAAAAAAAAAAAATTAATTGGAACCATTTCAGATGGTGATATCAGAAGACATATTCTAAAAAATAATTCTTTGAATTATAAAATTTCTAAAATTTACAATAAAGAGCCTCATTACCTATTCGAAAAAGACGCAAATAAGAAAATGATTTACAAAAAATTTAACACAGATGATGTTTTAATATTACCCATCATAAATAGTAAGTTTATTTTAAAAAAAATTATTACAGACGATAATTTAAACACAGAAGTAGTAATTAAAAAAAAAACTAGAATACCAGCGTTAATTATGGCTGGTGGTTTGGGAAAGAGATTAGATCCATTTACTAGAATATTGCCTAAACCATTAATTCCAATTAATGATAAACCAATTATTGAAGTGATTATAAAACAATTTATTAATAATGGATTTGATAAAATATATGTTTCTCTTAATTATAAAGCAGATCTTATTGTATCCGTTTTAAATCAAATTGAAAAAAAATTTTATAAAAAAATTTCTTTTATCAAGGAAAAAAAACAACTTGGGACAGCTGGCTCTATAAATTTGATAAAAAATAAAATTAAAGATTTACTATTTGTCTCTAACTCAGACACTTTAATTGATCTACCTTATCAAGAAGTTATTAAATATCATAAGTTAAAAGATCTTGATTTAACTATTATTTCATCAATAAAAAATTTCACAATTCAATATGGTGTAAGCACACTTAATGAAAATGGTTTATTGAAAAAGATCACAGAGAAACCATCTAATGACTACTTGGTTAATATAGGTATTTATTTGATTAACAAAAAAGTCATCAATTTGTTAGATAAAGATAAAAAAATAGACTTTACAGATGTTATAAAAATGGCTTTAGACAATAATTTAAGGGTAGGTGTATTTCCAGTAAGTGACTCATCATGGCAAGATATTGGTGACTGGAGCAATTATAGAAAAAACTCAAGCATAAATATAGATTTTTAAATTAGTGCGTAAGAAAATAATCTTAATATCAAATGGAAATAATAATCCCAATCTTTTAAAACATTGGTTTATAAAAGATTTATCAAAAAAACACTTAGTCGAAATTTGGAATGTTGGTAAAATAATTAATTTTGAAAGAAATCATAAATGCAATTTGAATATTACAAATCGTGAAATTAAAAGTATATCAAGACTTAAAAAAGAATTAGATAAAAATAATAAAAATAGACTTTTTTTTATATTAGCAATTTCTTATTTTTATAACACAATTGGTGTTTATTATATTTTAACAAAATATTCAAAATTTTTAGCTTTTTTTAATTGGGGATATTTACCCAACCCAAGTTCAGATAGATCTAAACTTAAGCGTATCATAAATTTATACAAGACATTACCAAGTTTAGATATTTTTGTTAAAAATTTTCTTAAGATTGTTACAGCAAAAATTTTTAGAGTAATGTTTGTTAAAAAATATGATCTATCATTTAATGCTGGCAGTGAAGCAAAAAAATTTAGCTATTCAAAGAAAAATCTTTCAATTCATCTATGTGATTATGATGACTTTTTAGAATGCTCAAATGCTAAAAATAAGAATTTTACAGTTTTTCTAGATATTAATTTACCTAATGCAATTGATACTAAAATATTAGGCTTAAAAAAATATGAATCTGATTATTATTATTTATCGTTAAATAAATTTTTTGATGATTTTGAAAAAAAATTTCAAACAAAAATTATAATAGCAGGACATCCTAATGCAAAAAAATTTAATGATTTTTATAAAAAGAGACCAATATATTTTGATAAAACAGCCCAATTAGTTAAAAATTGTAAATATGTAATCAGCCATCATAGCACTTCAATATCTTATGCAGTGTTAAACTATAAGCCACTTATATTTATATATAATAAACAGATGCAAAATACATATGAAGGCAAAGAAATAAAAAGTTTCTCATCTTATCTTAATCGTGGTGCTCCTATTTTAATAGAAAATTTTAATAGAAAAAAAATTTTAAATATTAAAAAAATTAGTAAAAAAGCATATGATGATTATAAATATAGATATATTGTTTCAAAATCTGTAGAAAACAAAACTTCTCTTGAAATTATTGAAGATAAAATTAATTTATTTTTTAATAGTAAGGATGAGTAAAATATAATTTATGATTATAATTAACAAAATTGTTAAAAAAATAAAGTTTTTTTGTGATTTTCTAATAATAAGTTCACTAAAGGGAAAAAACAAATTTACATATATATATAATAATTCATATTGGAAAAATCAAACAAATGGATCCAAGTCAGGATCTGGATCAAATTTTTCGTCTACGAAGAATATTATTCCAGAATTAAATAAACTTATCAGGGAGAAAAATATAAAATCAATTTTAGATATTCCTTGTGGAGATTGGAATTGGATGCAAAAACTTAATTTAAAAAATGTTTCATACCTTGGTTGCGACTTAGTTGATGATATAATTCAAGAAAATAATAAAAAGTTTTCATCAGATAATATTAAATTTGAAATAAAAAATATTATTTTCGATAAATTACCAGATTCAGATTTAATTATTATTCGAGATTTACTTGTACATTTAAAAGATAATGAAATTATTGATTTTATTAAAAATATTAAAAAATCTAAATTTAAATATATAGCTATGACAGGTTATGATCATACATTGCAAAATACTAAAGGAACAATAGATGATAATTGGAGACCATTGAATTTAACTATTCCCCCATTTTATTTAAGACAGCCTGATTTCAAATTAGACGATAGTTGTGATGATACATTTGATGAAAAATATAAAAAACTTTACATATGGGAAAATTCTTTAAATTAAGTATATGAATCACAAAAGATTAAATGTAATTGAGTTATCAAATTTAAATCCAGATAAAATTTTACAGCTAGAAGTTATCAAATATTTAAAAAATAAGAAATTTAAAAAAGTTTTAGATTATGGTGCGGGTAATTCGCCTTATAGAAAATTTGTAAAATGTGATGAATATAAAACTTTAGATATTGCTCAAAATAAAAAAAAAAATGTTAATATAATCATAAAACCAAATTCAAAAATTCCTATAAAAAAAAATTATTTTGATTTTATATTATTAATTGATGTAATTTCTCATATTTACGATTTTGACAGTGTATTAAAAGAGTGTCATAGGGTTTTAAAAAAAAAAGGTAAAATATTAATATTTACACCATTCATATACAGAGAAAATGAAACACCAAATGACTATTGGAGGTTCACAAGTTTCGCAATAAAAAAGATTGTAAGTAAACATAAGTATAAAAATATAAAAATTAAAAAAATTGGAAATGCAAAATTTACTATTTATTCAATAAACCAAGAAAAAAATATAATGAATAAAGAGATAATTAATTCACATTTTATAAATAGAGTAATAAAAAAAATAATGAATTATGTTTTGTTACCATTTTATAATATTCTTATATTTGAGAAACCACCTTTAGAAAATAGTGGTACTTATCATCATTTAATGACAATAGCTAAAAAATGATAAATAGATTTTATGAAATAATTGAAAATATTTTTTCAAATTTAAATTATAAATTTATAGATAGATATTTTTTAGATAAAAAAAATATTTTTAAATTCAATAAATTTTTAGATACACTTTATTTAAATAAGTTTCTTAAAAAAAAACCTTTAAAACTCCCAAAAAATAAAAAAATTTTGATCTTAGCACCACATCCAGATGACGAAGTTTTGGGATGTGGTGGCTTGATACTATTATTGCTGAAGAATAAATGTCAGATCAACATCTTTTGTCTTACATCTGGTGAGAAAAGAGAGCAAAAATTAAGAGAAAAAGAATTTAAGAGTATTTGGGAAAAAAAAATTAATAAATACAGCTTTTTTAGGTATAGCGATAATGAAATATTAAATAATCAAAAAGATATAAAGAAGGTTAAAGATAAAATTATTGAGCTCAAGCCAGATATAATTTTAACCCCTTTTATATTAGATGACCACATTGATCATACAAATACAAATAAAGTTTTTCTAAATCTGTATGATGATTTATTAAATATCAAAATTTGGTCTTATCAAGTTTATTCATCAATTTTGTCAAATTACTATCTTGATATTACAAGCGTCCAAAAAAAAAAATTTCAATTAATGAAAAAATATAAAAGTCAGATGATAAATTTTGACTATATTAATTGGAACAGAGGATTAAATGCCTGGAGTTCTAGATTTGCAAATAAAAAAAATGTTAAATTTGTAGAAAATTACTACGTCAACGATTTAGAAAATTATTATAAAATTTGTAGAAATTATTTTTTAAAAAAAATTAAATGAAAACTGGTTTTTTTTTACAAAATATAGCACAAGGTGGTTTGGATACATTTGTTGCAAACTTATTAAATGGATATGAACACAAAAGTAAAAAGGTTTTATTTTGCAATTATGATCATCCAGGGATTAAAAACTTAAAGAAAAAGATTAAAGCAAAAGCAGAAATTATTCCTTATAAAAATTATTTATATCAAACAAATTATTTAAAAAATGAAAATATACTTATTTTTTTTATTAAAAAGATTATAATTAAGTTTTCAAGAATATTACTCTTTATATTTCAAATTTTAGAATTTAAAAAAATTTTTAAAAAGGAAAGAATAGATAAATTATTAATTATAAATGGTGGATACCCAGGTGGAAAAGCATGTTATGCAGCAGCTATTGCATATAATTTATTTTCAAAAAAAAAATGTTCAATTAGTTTTCATGCAAATCCCAGATATAATTTGCTTGATAAAATTGATTTATTCCAGAAATTAATAAACTTTTATATCAGTAAAATAACTAAAAATTTAATTTTTCCGTCTAATTCATGTCGAAAAAGTTATCGAATTATCCCTTCATATAATAGAATTAAAAAAAAGGTTATTTTTAATGGATTAAATTTTTCTATTACAAAATCAAATATTAGTACTAGAAAATATAAAAAAAAATTAAATATAGTTAATACGGACAAAATTATATCAATTATCGGAATCATTGAAGAAAATAAAGGCCAATATTTTGCAATTAAAATTTTTAAAGAAATAATTACTAAATATAAAAATGTTCATTTAATAATATGTGGAGATTTTAATAAAAAATATAAAAATTTTTTTTTAAAAAAAATATTTGAGCTAGGAATAAAAAAAAAAGTTACATTTATTCCTCACATTAATAATGTAGATTTAATATACAAACTATCGAACATAATCTTAATACCGTCACAGGAAAAAGAGTCATTTAGTTATGTTGCTTTAGAATCGTTAAAATACAAAAAACCTGTTGTTGCTAGCAATATAGGAGGATTACCAGAAATCATAAAGAATAATATAAATGGATTTATTATAAATAAAGATAATGCAAAGGAATTTGAAAAAAAAATTTTATATATTCTTAATAATAAATTTAAGATAATTAAAAAAATACTTACAAATAAATTTGATTATAGAGTTATGGCAAAAAACTATAAAAAAGTGATTTAATGAATATTGCATACTTAACTTCTGGTAGATATGCTTGTGTTCTTGGATTAAAAAATTTAGGTTTAAAAAAAGGTGATAAAATTCTTATCCCTGAATATATTTGCTCAACTCTAGTTGAAAAAATTAATGAAAATAATTTTAGTGTAAAATTTTATAGTTTAAAATCTAATTTTGATCCTGATTGGAAATCTATATCTAAAGAGTTTGACAATAAAGTTAAAGCAATCATAATGGTTAATTATTTTGGTCAGACCAACAATATTTCAAAATTTACTAAATTTTGTAAAAAAAAAAAATTTATTTAGTTGAAGATAATAGTCATGGTTTTGGTAATAAATATAAAGGTAAATTATTAGGAACATTTGGAGATATCGGTTTTTCCTCACCCTACAAAAAAATTCCAAACCTTATTTCAGGAGGGGTTTTGTATTCTAAAAAATCACTTAATAAGAGTTTATTTATGCCTAGATACCAGCCAAAATTAATTGATTTTTTAAAGGTATTTATAAAGATTAACGTACCATGGGTTAAAAAAATAAAATTTTACTTTAATAAAAATGATTATCTTAATCCATACTTAAGATTAGATAGTAAAATTACTGATGGAGTTATTGATAATTATTCATTTAGAAAGATTATTAAGACTGATATTTCTAAAATAAATGCTAATTTGATTAATAGTTATAAAATACAATCTAAATTTCTAAAAAAAATACCATTTAAATTTAAACTTATCAAAAATAGAAATGTACCATGGAAATTAGTGATAATGACTAATAATGAAGAAACTTCTTCAAAAATTATTTCAATTGGAAAAAAAAGTAAAATCTTAATTACTACTTGGCCGTCATTGCCATTTTCATTAATAAAAAATAATTCAAGATTAATCTCATTCTGGAAAAAGATATTAGTTATCTCAATTGATCAGAGTTATCTTAACATTATAAATAAATGAATTTTAAAATTTTTATAAATTTGAAAGAAAATCAAAATTATTTATTTAATTTACTACTTTGTTTTGCACTGCTTCAAAATTTTGATATTCCCTTAACAGCTTTTATAGTAATAATATTTTCTATAATTATATTTTATAATTATAATAATATTAGATTAAGCAATAGGGCTTTATTGTCTTTTTTGTTCCTGATAACTTATTTAATCTTTTTATTTTTATTTAATAGTACTGATCTCTTTTTATATTTAATTAGCATTAAATACTGGTTTACTTTTTTATTTGTTATTTTAATTTATCGACTCTTAAATTTAAACTTTACTCTAAATATTTTTATATTTAGATTTTTTTTTATATTATTAATAGTAGAATTTGTAATTTTCAATTTTTTTTCAAATTATACTAATATCTTTGTCATCCAAAACTCTGATACTTTGTTTTTTGGATTTCATAGAGCTATAGGTTTTGGAAGAATCACTTCTGTGACTTCTGCAGTTTATGTATGTTTATTTATTTATTTTTACCAATATAAAATAATTAAACCTGTAGATTGGATATTTTTATTTTTAGGTTTAATTGTTCTTTTTAGTTCCACTTCTTTTTTGTTAATTTCCTTGTTCTTTTTTTATTTTCTCTTAAAAAAAAGTAAAAACAAAATTCAAAAATTTAAAAAATTAATTGTTTTATTTTTTTTAATTTTAGTGATGTATAATATGCCAATGAGACAACAAACGGGTGACTATGTATTTAAACAAATCTATTATCAGAAAATTTCTAAATCATATTTTTTAGATACTGCTGTTTTTAAGTTTAATAGTTACCTTTGCTCAGTGTTTAATAAACAACCTATTTTTAATTATAAATTTTCAGATAATAGTCTCAAAACAAGTTATACTTGTTTTAAATCTGCAAAATTGAGTCCCATATGGGGAACTTCTTTTAACGGAAATATTTTAACAGGTGGTGATAACGGTCTCCTTTACTTTTATTATAATTTTGGATTAGTAGGTTTTTTTTTAGTATTATATTCATTGAGGTTTTATAAAATAAATAATCAATTTTATTTGATTCTGTTATTTTTATTCAGCAATTTTCATTATTTCATTTTAGCTAATGTATTTTCAGTTTTTTTTTTAGCAATGATTTTAAATGAGAAAAAATTAAAAAAAGAATGATGTACTAGTAGCAATTACAAAATCCTGAAATTCAAAAAATATAATTAATATTTTTAAAGTAGAAAAAGATCTTAAAGTTAGTTCTTTTGATTTTTAGGAATAATAGGGTAAAGCTAAAAAATTCAGTAATATACCTTTAATTATAGCCCTGATAATGTTTTTAGAATTCAAGAAGCCAATATTATCCTTCGTTAATATATCCTGAAGAGTGTTGAGAATTTTCTTTTTTTTAATAAAACTAAAAAGAAGAGTTTATAATTTTAAAAATAAAATAATTTATTAAATAGTATAAATTTTTTTTATAAAATATTTTAATATTTTAAATTTGTAAGATAATAATAAAAATTTACTTAATAGAAATCCTTTAAAACTCAAACTGATAATATTTAGGTTAACATCATCTTTAAGATTACTCCATTGTTTTTTGTATAACTGATAACCAATACCAAAATTGAATTCTTTAATTTTTTTTTCAAAGCAATTTTTAACTAAAAAATTAAGTAAATAAGTTCCAAATGCATAGCTCTTATATTTATTATCGTGCACAGGAAAAGTATAAGAAAACATATTTTTGTTAGCATAACCCAAGTGAGCAGCCACAATATTTTTTTTATATTTCACTGCATGAATAATTATATTTTTTCTATTAACTAGGTTAAAAAAATAGTTTTGATTATTCTCTGTCTTTAAATAATCAAAACTTTTTGTTTCATTTATTTGTATCTTTTTATTTTTTAAAAAAAATTTGATAATTTGTATTTGATCATCTAAATTTTGAGCTTCATAAACCAAAATATCATTATTATATTTTTCAGTTTTTCTCTCTATTTCTCTTACTATTTTTCTTTTTAGATTGATTTTACAGAATGTATCAAAATTTCCATCAAGTATTATTTTATAATTATAATTTTGATAATAGTTTTTAAAATAAGAAATAAATGGGTTTATATTTTTTAAGTATTGTAGTTTTTGATTCTTTAAAAAAAATAAATCTATCTTAAATTTATTATTATTTACAAATTGACTAAAAATATCTAAAAATAAATTTTTACTAAGTAAAAAATCATCATGAATGATTGGTTCATTAAAATCATTAAATGGTTCACATAACCAAATACAAATGAAAAAACCAAACTTTTTTTTTATACCCAGTGGTAAAATTAATTTTGGTTTATTATTTTCATAATATACTGCTATTGATAATGAATAGATGGAAGATTTTCCAAAATTTTCATACCAACTTATTATACTTTCAAGATTTAAATATGGATTAAAATTTGAATTTATTTCGATTTCAGACCAATCTTTTTTCAAATCATCATTTATTTCGTAGTAAATTTTAATCATTAAGATAAATATTATATAGGATGATATTTTTTGGTTTCATTATATTTTAATTATAATAACTACATATATCATGTTGTATTATTTATTTAAAATTTCAATATAATCTTTATAACTTTAATAAAAATGAAAAGCTTACTAAAAAAATTATTCCTAAATTATTTGGATAAAAAAGGACTTCATATAGTAAAAAAGTATAAAATGCCTGCAGAGATAACTATTAATGAAAAAAAAATTATTTTAAGGTCGTTAAAGTATTCGATGACAACAAACATAAGAATGTGGGCCTTGCTTCAATCTGCTAAAGAAGTTTTAAGAAAGAAAATTAAAGGTGATTTTGTTGAATGCGGTGTGTGGAGAGGTGGCAATATAATATTATTAAAAAATATTTTAGAGCAGCAAAAAATAAAAAAAAATGTTTATGGATTCGATACTTTCGAAGGGATGACAGAGCCAACAAGGCATGATGTTGATACTGAAAATAATTCAGCTTTAGCATTAATGAAAAAAATAGATAAAAAAGATCAAGAATTTAGTATTTGGGCTTATTCAAGTTTACAAAATACAAAAAATAATATTTTTAATAATATAAAGTCAAAAAAAAATTTAAAATTAATACAAGGAAAAGTTGAAGATACATTGGTGATAAAAAATAATATACCAAAAAAAATATCTTTACTCAGACTTGATACTGACTGGTATGAAAGTACAAAAATAGAATTAGAAATATTATATCCACTCCTTCAAAAAGGTGGAATTTTAATAATAGATGATTATGGGCATTTTAAAGGATGTAGAAAAGCGGTTGATGAGTATTTTTCTAAACATAAAATAAAACTACGACTTCATTATGTTGATTATACCTGTAGATTGATTATCAAAGAATAATTAGTATGAATTCTGAATATACAATATCAGTAATCATACCTTACTATAATGAAGAAAAAACTATTAAAAAAACATTGGAATTAATTAAATCCCAATCTTATCAGCCTAAAAAAATTTTATTAATTAATTCTTCATCTACAGATAATACCTCAAATTTAATTGATAAATGGATAATCAAAAATAAATGTAAAAATAAATATAAAAATATTTTTAAGAATACCAAATATCCCTCCACATCAAAAAATTTAGGAATAAAATTATCTAAAACTGAATGGCTAGCCTTTATGGATTGTGACTTAAAATTCAAAAAAGACTGGCTTCAAAAACAAGTAAAATTTTTACAGAAAAATAATTTAAAGATTGTTTTAGGAACATGTTATCTTAAGGGAAATGGCTTAGTAGATGCATGTTGTGTTGCCCAAACTTGGGGGTACAAAACAAAAAAAGAAGTAATTCCTTCAAGTGTAATAAATAAAAAAATTCTTAAAAAATCTGGTTTATTTTACCCATCGAGAGCAGGATATGACCGTTTATGGATTAATAATTTAAAAAAAATTTATAAAATTAAAGTTAGAAATGATTATACAGTTGAATATAACAATTTTAATCATTCAAATAACTTAATAATTTTTTTTGGAAAAATTCTTAAGTATTCATTAAGCTCATATAAGATTAAGAATTTAAATAGTAAAAAATATTATATTATTTTAATTTTATTGAATATTTTTTTGCTATTCTTAAGTCCAAAGTTATTTATTATATTTTTTATTTTTTATTTGATCTCGAGATCATATATTTTTCCAATTTATAAATCTAAGAGTTTAAAAATTTTTAAAGATTATTTATTTTCTATATTAATTTTACCAATTGTAGGTACTGGAATTGATCTAATGAGAGTTTTTTCTTTAATTTTAATCAGCCTAAGAAAAATATTTTCTATACCACAGTAAAGTTTTCTTTATACCCTGCTCAAAGGTGGTGAATTTAAATTTTGAGTCATTAATTTCATTTAATAATTTTCTATTATCTATTCTTACGTCTTTAACTTCACCTTTATTTTTTTTAACTTTTTTATAATTAGGACATACCTTATTAATTTTTAAAATTTTCATAAAATTATTAACAGAATTAGATTTTCCACTAGCTATATTATAGCTACCACTTTTAAATTTGATTGATCTTTCTATAATTTCAACAAGATCACCAACATATATAAAATCTCTTGTTTGATTGCCATTACCAAAAATCAAAACTTTTTTTTGACTTATAAAAGATTTTATTGAGTTATGAACTAGGCTTTTTTTGTGTAATGAGAATTCACCATATACATTTGCAAATCTAAGATTTACTATCCTTTGATTATGAAGTTTAACAAAAATATTTGATTGTTCTTCATTAAATTTTTTACTTAACCCGTAAAAAGAAATTGGTTTCATTTCAGAAGTTTCTTTGCATACTTTTTTTGTGTCACCATAGATAGCACCTGCTGTGGAAGCATTAATAATCTTAATTTTTTTACCTGATAAAGTTGCAGATTTTAAAATATTTAAATATCCAAAAATATTATCTGATAAGCATTCGTGAGGTTTTTCATTAGACTCTATCACACCTGTTTGACCAGCTAAATTAATAACTACATCAAAATTTATCATAACTTTTTTGAGTCTTTTTGTATTCTTGATATCACATCTAATAATTTTTTTTTTATCAATAAAACGAATATTATTTTTAACTTTAAAGTTATCTATTATTTTGACTTTATGAGTTTTAATTAATTTAAGGTATAAGTTAGTTCCTATAAATCCAAGTCCACCCACTATTGCAATTTTCATGATCGTATATATAACAAGTCTAATTCAAAAAAATATAATTATTTTTAAATATTTGTAATTAATAATGATCATCAATAATTTTTTATTAATCTTAGTCTTGATTAATTTATTTATTTTTTTTAATTTTGAAAAATTAGTTAGGATTATATTGTTTAAATTTGATATTCTTGACCATCCAAATACAAAATTAAAAAAACACTCTGAGCCTATACCTTTATTTGGGGGTATATGGATTTATGTGAATTTATTAGTTTTTTTTTTATATTTTTTAATATTGAGGGACAATATAGAAATATATTTATTGTTTGATAGTTATATCGATAACATAATTCTTTTTTTGTGTTTTACAGGAATTTTTTGTGTTGGGCTTTATGATGATGTTTATAATTTAGACCCAAATAAAAAATTTTTAAGTTTTTTTTTTATTATACTTTGTTTTTTATTGCTAATACCAGATTTGCTAATTCAAAATCTTGAATTCACATATAAAGATTTAAATTTAAATGTAGGATTGAGAAATTCTTCACTTTTATTTACATCAATATGTGTGGTGGCATTAATTAATGCTATAAATATGTTGGATGGTATCGATGGACAAGTAGCCCTTTATTCTCTTTTTTTCTTGATTATTTTTCAAATTTTTGTTTATTCCGATTTAAGTTATTTTTTGATTACGTTAGTTACATTTTTAATATTTTTTTTCTTTTTAAATATTAGTGGAAAAATATTTATTGGAAATAGTGGATCATATTTATTAGGGTTTATCTTTTCATATCTTCTTCTGTCAGAATACAAAGTCGATGGTATTTCAATAAATTTTATTTTCATGTTAGTTATATTACCAGCTCTAGAACTGATTAGAGTTTTTTTTATTAGAATTATAAATGGTAAAAATCCTTTTAAAGGAGATAGACAACACTTGCATCATCTATTATTAAAAAGATTTACTAAATTTCAATCTATTGTAATTTTTCAAGTATTTTTTTTATCTCCTTTTGTCTTAAATTATCTTGGTGTAAATAGAATTAATACTCTTATATTTTCTCTAGTTACCTATATTATTTTGATATTTTTTTTAAAGAGAGTTAATTTTTCTTAAATTTAGATAATAAGATTAGAATGCATATTGGAACAAATAGACTTAACAAAAAAGATGTTATTAAATAACTTTTTAGATAAGGTAAATTTGTTTTAATTTCAGCAAGCTCAATATCCCAGCTAACAATTTTTGGATTTTCTTTAATATTATTTTTCCATAAAGTTAATTGTTCAATTCTATAGTTAGATTTTTCAGCAAATTTCTCTATTTTGATAATTTCGTAAGAAATTAAATCAAAAAGTTTTTTACAAAGTATTTTGTTTGCATCTAGTATGAAATTATTTAAATTTTCTTTAATTTTATTATCATTTTTTTTTTGATAGTAATACAAATAAAGCTTGTTACCTTTATATGCGAATAAATTAAAATTAAATGTAGGACTATAATGTGAGCTACTCAAGGGAGTCTGTCTTGATAGCATGGTTTTATAAAAAAGGTAATTAATTTCACTAGGGTCTAGGCCAACAACCCCACTAGTATTATCTAATAAACCAGGAAAAGTTGAATTGTAACTTATCAAATCTATATCTTGAATATCAATTTTTGCAGTAAAAACACGTTCTGTAGTCTTATAAAAAAAAGTTAACAATAATGTACAAGTTATAAATAAAAAAGAAAATAACTTATAAGACCTTGCAATATAATTTTTAATATTTTGATAATTAATTAAAGACATGTTTTTTTTTATCATATTTTTTATTCATAAAATATAGTATAATCATTTGAGTATTTGCTAATTTTATAATTTAATCATCACCAATGAAATTTGAAGAAATAAAGAAAAGTATTAAAACTATAATTTTGTGTGGAGGTTTTGGCACTAGGTTAGCTGAAGAAACAAAAATTATCCCCAAACCTATGGTCAAAATAGGTAAAAAACCTATTCTAGAACACATTGTAAATTTTTATAATACGTACGGTTTTGATAATTTTATTTTATCATGTGGTTACAAAGCGAAAATTATAAAAGATTATTTTGAAATAGCAAAAAACAAAAAAAATTTAAAGATTATTTCAATTAATACAGGTCTTGACAGTTTGACTGGAGGAAGAATTTTAAAACTAAAAAAATTTTTTAGAGAAGATGAAATTTTTATGGTTACATATGGAGATGGCCTTTCAAATATCAACCTAGATAAACTTCTAAAATTTCACTTATTTCATAATAAAATAGCCACAATGACAATAGTAAGACCACCAGCAAGATTTGGGATTGTAGAATTTAATAATAAAAAAATTATAAAAAAGTTTGAGGAAAAACCCCAAGTTTCAGAAGGGTGGGTTAATGGTGGTTTTTTTATATTTAATTATAAAATTTTTAATTATATTAAAAAAAATAATGAAATGCTTGAAAAATATACTTTCAAAAAGTTAGTTGAATTAAATCAACTTGTAGCTTATGAGCATGATGGATATTGGCAATGTATGGACACGTTAAGAGATAAAATTTTTTTAAATAAGATATGGAAAACAGGTAAGGCTCCTTGGATAAAAAAATAGTAAAATTTTATAAAAATAAAAGAGTACTAGTGACAGGAGCTACTGGTTTTAAAGGTGCTTGGCTATGTATGTGGCTACACATTTTAGGAGCCAAAGTTTGTGGAACAGGATACAATCCAAATAAAAATAAAAATTTATTTTACAGACTTAATTTACATGAGAAAATAAAATTGAATTTATTTGATATAAGAGATAAAAAAAAAGTTTCAAAATTTATTAAAAAAACTAGACCAGAAATAATTTTTCATCTTGCTGCACAACCATTAATATATGAATCGTACGAAAAACCGCATTTAACTTATGAAGTAAATTGTATAGGAACATTGAATGTGTTAGAGGCAATAAGAGGCGTAAAGTTTGTTAAATCTCTAATTAGTATAACTTCTGATAAATGCTATGCTAATAACAATTCAACTAAAGGTTTTCTAGAAACTGATAGATTGGGTGGAGATGACCCATACAGTGGCTCAAAAGCTAGCTCAGAAATTATTATTAAAACATACTATGAGAGCTTTTTTAAAAAAAATAAAAAAATTGGAATTGCGAGTGGTAGAGCAGGTAATGTTATAGGTGGAGGAGATTGGTCAGCTAACAGGCTCATACCAGATGCTATTAATTCTATATTAAAAGATAAAACTATTTTTATAAGAAATCCAAATTTTAATAGACCCTGGCAACATGTGCTTGAACCTTTGTATGGATATTTAATATTAGGGATGAAAATGCATAAAAAACCAAAAGAGTTTTCTGGACCATGGAATTTTGGCACAGAAAGAAATACTATCACCAATGTCTTAGAAATTGTGAGAGAAATAATAAGTTTTTGGGGTTCAGGAAAAGTAAAGTTTAAAAAAAATGTAAAATATTATGAACAAACAAATCTACAATTAAACATTAATAAAGCTAAAAAATATCTTAAATGGAAGCCAAAATATTCAATCAAAAAAAGTATTCAAGTAACAGCTGATTGGTATAAAAAAGTCTTAACAAATAAGGTAAGTGCAGAAAAAATTACTACTCAACAAATACAAAATTATATGGATGAGTCTTAATAAAATTAAAGTTTACAAACTAAAAGTTATAAAAAATAAAAAAGGAGATATTTTAAAATATCTTTCAGCTAAAAATAATTATTTTATAAAGTTTGGGGAATGTTATTTTAATGAGATTAAAAAGAATCAAATAAAAGGTTGGAATTATCACAAAAAAAATCAATGTCTGTTATCAGTTCCACTTGGAAATGTTGAATTTACTTTTACTTTAGAGATAGGTAGAAAAACAAAAAAAATTATAATTGGAAAAAAAATCCATTCAATTATTGTTCTACCACCTAGAATATGGTTTAAATTTAGATCATTAACAAAATTATCTTTAGTAGCAAACACTCTTAACTTTCCCCACAAAGATAATGAAGGGCTAAAAATTCCCATTAAGATATAATTTAAGATGACTTATTTTTCCGTAGTTATAACAAATTATAATCACGAAAAATATATTGGAAAATGTATTTCATCTGTTTTGAATCAAACTTTTAAAAATTTTGAGCTTATAATTATTGAAAATAATTCTTCAGATAATTCAATGAAAATAATTAAATCTTTTAAAGATAAAAGAATAAAAATTTTTAAAATTAATAATGGGGGCATTATTGCAAAATCAAGAAATTTAGGAATTAAAAAGTCCAAATCACACTGGATAGCGTTTTTGGACTCTGATGATTTTTGGTTTAAAAAAAAATTAGAAATAGTTCGAAAAAAAATTTTAGAAAATAAAAATAATCATATTCACACCAATAATGAAAGATATAAATTTGAAAAAATAAAAAAATATCAAAGCTCAAGATTAAATGAAAAATTAAATTTAGATAAAAAAAATTTTTTTCAAGAATTAATTTTAAATGGTAATAAACTATCATTGTCAGCAACAGTTGTTAATAAAAATTTTTTAAAAAAAAATAACATTTTTTTTAGGGAAAAAAGAAATTTTGTAACAGCAGAAGATTATGATTTCTGGTTAAATCTAGCAAAAAATGGAGCTAAATTTAATTTTATTAAAGAAATTTTGGGTGTTTATCTGATTCATACAACCAATTTATCTTCAAATATTGATCTTCATATTAATAATACGTTATCAGTTTGTAAGGATCACATTTACAGTAAAAATAATTTATTTTCTAATAAGGATAAGATTTATCAAATAGTAAAATTTAGATTAATGATATATTTGTTTAGAAAAAAATTGGCTATTAAAATCTTAAGTTTAGTATATTTTGATTTGATACTTTTAGTAATTAAACATCCTTTGATTGCAATAAAGTTTATAATTAATATGATTAATAAAAAAAGTAAAATTGCAAAATAAATTAAAAAAAAATATTTCATCTAGAATAAGTTCAATTAATCCATTCTATTCAAATAATAGTTTTGCATTAACCTACCATTCTATAAATGACTCAAATCATGAATTAACATCACAACTTTATCAACTGTCTGTTAATAACTTTAAAGAGCAAATAAATTATTTGAATGAAAATGATTTTATATCAGCCAATGTTTCTAATATTTTTAATAAAAAAAAACATTACATTATTACTTTTGATGATGGCTATGAAGAGTTATACCAAATATGTCATGAACTATTAAATGTGCAAAATATTAATTGTCTTATTTTTTTATGCCCTATTTTTGTAACGAGTAAAAAGAAAGGATATCTTAGCATCTCTCAAATTAAGGAATTGAGTCAGTACAAAAATATTGAATTTGGTTCGCATAGCTATTCACATAAAAACTTACAACAATTAACTTTGAAAGACCTAGAATTTGAAATTTTAGATAGTAAAAAGTGGCTTGAAGATAATTTAAACTTACCTATCAAAACTTTTGCATACCCATTTGGAAAGTATGATGATAGATCTGTAAATATTCTTAAATCCAGTGATTATAATCATGCTTTTAATACAAAATTTGGCTTTGTTAATAACAAAAAAAACAATTTTGAAATTCCAAGAATTGATATTTGGAATAATGATACAATTTCAGATTTTACTTTAAAGATAAAAGGTAAATTTAATTGGTTGAATTTTTTCTATAATTTGAAGAATCTAAAAAAGTAATAAGTAATGAAATATAATAGGCTAAATAGCTATAACGAAAATAAGCTGTAAAGGTATTCATTTGCATAGCAATTAATATTAAAATAATTATTAGATTTAAATTAATTACAAACTTTTTAAAATACCAATACATTAAAAATTGAACAACAATAATTTCAATTGCCAAACAATAAAACAAATAACTTTTAGTGAATATGCTAAAGGTTCCAGTAATAAAAAGAAATGGCCAAACGATACCTCTAAAAATTGTTCCTATTTTATATTCTATAAAAGTTGGAACATGATCATAATCTCTACCACCCAAATCGATATTATTTCTAGTTTGAAAATAATTTTTGATAGATATTAATAAATCACCCAAAGAGTCTGAATTATGATTAGTATTTATTTTGGTAAAAATAAACCAACATAAAAACGCAAGTATAGTTATAGATATTATTATTAATAATTTTTTATTTAATATTTTTTTATTAATAAATAATATTAAATACAAAAAAAATCCCCATCGAAAAGATGTTCCTAAAATAATTGATATCATTAATGAATAAATTTTTTTATATGTAAAAGCAAATATTAATAAAAACAAAATTAATCCATCTTTTAAAACACTTATTGTTAAATGAGTTTTATAAGGCAAGAAAAGTATCATAATTAGTAATAGTAAATTTTTTCTATCAAATATTTTTTCTTTAAAAACATTTGTGTAAAGTTTTATTATAAAAATATTTCCAATAAGATAAAAAATGATATTAAATTTGACTACATTTCTATAGAAAGTATCTTTTAGAAAATCAAAGTTTGAGTCATTTATAATAATTGTGATCTCGCTAATTATGTTAATTATTGATAGATAAAATAGGTTACTAAATGTATTGTTATAAAAATTTATTAAATTTTCAAGTAAAGTATAATTTATTGATAAAAAATAATCTATTGAGTATCTATCAAGATAATAAACGCTATCAGGGTGATAACTGTTTGGAATGTTTAATATTCTTCTTTCAAAATACAAAAGAAAGAAAACATAAAAAATTGCAAAAATTGATAAAACCAACATCAATACATGAGTTTTATTTAAACTATTTATAAGTGTTTTTATTTTTGAAACCATTTACCAACTAATCATATCTTTTTTCTTTAATTTAATACTACAATCATTGTTAAAATTTATTATTAATATATTCAAGCTCTTTAATGGTTTTTATTTGATTTTCTACTTGCCTATTTGTTTTTTAAATACTATCTATTTTAAATTAACGAATAATCAAAATGAAAATTATAGTTTTAGGTGGTGATGGATTTTGTGGGTGGGCTTCTGCTCTAAGGCTTTCAAAAAAAGGGCACGATGTCTCTATAATAGACAATCTTTCTAGAAGAAGAATTGATAGAGAGCTTAAAGCTCAATCTTTAACCCCAATCGCTTCAATTGAAAAAAGAATTTCTACCTGGAATAAAATAAATAAAAAAAAAATAAAATTTTTTAAAATCGATATAGCAAAAGAAATTAAAAAATTAGAATCAGTTATAAAGAAGATTAATCCTAGTACTATAGTTCACTTTGCTGAACAAAGATCTGCACCCTATAGTATGATAAATTTGAAAACTAGAAATTATACAATAACGAATAATTTAATTACAAATAATAATATTTTATATTTAATATCTAAATTAAATAAAAAGATTCACTTGATTCATTTGGGCACAATGGGAGTTTATGGTTATGACTTTAGTAAGTTTCTAATTCCTGAAGGATATTACAAGGCTAAATTATTTATTAAAGATCACGTAATAAACACTAAAATTTTACATCCAGCATCACCAGGAAGTATTTATCATCTAACTAAAGCACAAGACGAGCTGCTTTTTCAATTTTATAACAAAATGTATAACATAAGAATAACAGATCTTCACCAAGGAGTTGTTTGGGGAACAAATACTGATGAAACCATGTTGCATAAAGACTTAAATAATAGATATGATTATGATGGTGATTATGGAACTGTTCTGAATAGATTTATAATGCAAGCAGCGTGCAATTATCCCTTGACTATCCATGGCACTGGGAATCAAGTAAGACCATTTATTAATATAAATAATACGGCTGATTGTATTTTGCTAGCAGCTGAGAACAGAAGCAAGTCTGAGGGCGTACAAATATTCAATCAATTAACAGAAACTCATCGATTAATTAATATTGCTAAAAAGATAAAAAAAATAACTAATTGTAAAATCAATCATTACAAAAATCCAAGATTTGAAAATGAAAATAATACTTTAATAGCTAAACCAGTGGGTCTTATAGAGTTAGGTCTTAAGCCAATTTATTTGGATAATAATATTTTAACAAATGAAATTAATATAGCGAAAAAGTATTCGCAAAGGGTAATTAAAAATAGTATTTTAGCAAAAAGTCAGTGGAAAATTTAATTTTTATTAATTAAATCATTTAATGAACATATATCTTATTTCCAATTCTTTTAAATCATTTTATTTATTCAGAAAAGAAATTATTTCTAATCTTTCAAAAAAACATAATGTTTTTTTAATTGCGAACGATGATGATTATTCAAAAATTTTTGAAAAAAGATATGAATGTATTAAATTAAAAAATGTCTTTAATAATAGAGGGCTTTTAAAAAACTTTTTTTTTATATTAAAGTTAATATTTATCTTCATAAAAAAAAAACCAGATATTGTGCAAACTTATACAATTCATCCAAATTTAGTGTGTATTCCCATAGCTAAATTATTTTTTGCTAAAACCTTTGCGATGATTACAGGTATGGGCGCAACTTCAGTTACAGAAAATAAGGCTTTAACTAAAATATTGGATTTTTTTTATAAATTTTCATTCTATTTTTGTGATCATATAATTTACGTGAACGAACAAAATGAAAAGTATTTTATCAATCACCTCAGAATTAAGTCTAAAAGTACTAGAATTTATGGTGCTGGTGTTGATCTCAAAAAAAAACATAATTTAAATAAATTTGTTTCAAATAAATATTCTTTAAAAAAAACATTTAATATTATTTTTGTTGGTAGAATTATTAAAGAGAAAGGTATTCTAGATGCAATTAAAATTTTTAAATTATTAGATATCAAAAATAAAAAATTAATTATTACTGGTGATTTAGATTATGCTGCTTTTTCTAAAACAATTGATAGAAAAATTTTTAATTATCCAGGTATAATTTTTACTGGACATTTAAAAGACACTAGTCAAATTTTTGAATTAGCTAATGTTTTTTTGTTACCCTCCATAACAGAAGGCATGCCAACTGCTTTAATGGAGGCAATAAAATATGATATTCCTTCTATTTCTTATAAGATACCAGGAGTGATTGATATAATCAAAGACAATATTAATGGCAACTCAGTAGATATTGGGAGCATTCAACTGATGAAAAATAAAATAATGAAAATTTATAAATTACGACAGTTTAGAAAAAATATTATAAAAAATTCTAAAAAACTCAAATTTAAGATTGATAGAAAAAATACAATAAATAAAGTTTTGAGTTTGTATGAATAAACAATTAATTTACAATATAGAGCATGACAAAGTATTTAATACTTTAAAATTTTTATTTTATTTGTTTCCTATCTTTATTGTAGTGGGAAATTTTTTATTAAATTCTCTTTTTGTAATTTCTTTATTGTTAACGATATATTTGTCACTTAGGTATGATTTTAGATCAATATATAACAACAAAGGAATTATTTATTTATCATTATTTTTTTTATATCTAATAATTTCTTCCATTATCAGTGGAGAAACTTATTCTACTATTGCAGCAATAAAATACTTAAGATTTTATTTTTTTGCAATCATGATATTTGTTTTGTTAAAAATAGATATAAAATTTGAGAAGTATTTTTCTCTGACCTTTGTATTAATATTAATTTTAGTATCTATTGACGCTATATTTCAATATTTTTTTAATTTTAATTTAATTGGAATCAAAACAGTAATTCCACATAGGATAAGTGGTTTTTTTGGAGATGAGTTGATATTAGGTAGTTTTATAGCAAAATATCTATTTTTATTTTTTATTTATTTTATTGTTTTTAATAAAAAAAAAACTCTTTTTATGTTAATCAGTGTTCTGTTAATAACTACAACGTTTATAAGTGGTGAAAGAACAGCTTTCTTTTCGATTGTACTTTTTTCACTTTTGTATTTTATAAAAATATTTAATTTCAAGAAAATTCTATTTTTTTTTTCATCTGTATTGATAATTGTTAATATAACAATTTATTATGATCCTGTGATTAAAGATAGAATGATATACAAAACTATTGAGGATACAAAGATTCTTAGAGAGTGGAAGAATCCAAAAAAAATTCAATTCTTTACTGATGACCATAATTCACATTTTCAAAGTGCCTATTTAATGTATAAAAAAGGTGATATTAAAAACAAACTTTTTGGAAGAGGTGTAAAGTCTTTCAGATTAAATTGTGATAAAAAAGAATTTTGTGACAGAACTCCGTGCTGCTCAACTCATCCTCATAATATTTTTTTTCAAATTTTATCTGAGATAGGATTAATTGGTATTGCAATATTTGTATACTTTTATTTATATTTGTTGAGTAATTATTTTAAAAGTGTAATGATGGATTCAATTAGAAAAAAAAGACTATCGTTATACTCTTCATTACTAGTTTGTTTGTTTCCCTTAATTACTTCTGGAAACATATTCGGAAGTTTTTTTTCGGCTAATTTATTTTTTATTATACCCTATATAATTTTTTTAGAGGAATATGATAAAAAAAATTAAAAAAACAATTTTATAGGTAGTAAATAAAATGCATATATTTATAACTGGTGTCGCAGGTTTTCTTGGCTCACATTTGGCAGAACACTTTTTAAAAAAAAATTATACTGTTACTGGAAATGACACTCTTGTCGGTGGTAGTATGGAAAACATATCTCATCTTTCTAGATTAAATTTTTACAAAACAAAATGTGAAGATCTCGATGCTATGACCAAAATAACGAAAGGAGTCGACGTGATTTGTCATACTGCAGCTTATGCCCATGAAGGTCTATCAAGTGTATCACCAAAACTAGTTTGTGAAAACAATGTAGTTGGTTCAGTTTCAGTTTTTACTGCTGGTATAATAAATAAAGTAAAAAGAATTGTCTATTGTTCTTCAATGGCAAGATACGGAAATGTACAAGCTCCATACAAAGAAGATCAAGAGGTCAAACCAGCAGATCCATACGGTGTTTCAAAAGTTGCTGCAGAACTAATTCTGAAAATTTTATCCAATACCCATAACTTTGAATACAATATTGCTGTCCCACATAACATTATTGGACCAAAGCAAAAGTATGATGACGCATATAGAAATGTTGCCTCAATAATGATAAATTTAATTTTACAAAAAAGGAGACCTATAATTTATGGTGATGGAAATCAACAAAGATGTTTCTCTGACATTAAAGATTGCATTGCACCTTTAGAAAAATTAATTACAGATCCAAAAATTTTTTCTGAGACAGTAAATATTGGCCCAGATGAGGAAAGTGTCACTATTAATAATTTATTTCAAATAATTTCAAATAAGTTAAAATTTAACCAACAACCAATCTATCATAAAAAGAGACCAAATGAAGTTTACATGGCCACTTGTTCCTCTGAAAAAGCTAGAAAGATTTTAAATTATAAAACTTCAGTAAATTTGAACGATTCAATAGATGGCATGATTAATTATATAAAAGAAAGAGGAGCAAAAGAATTTCAATACAATTATAAAATTGAAATTGATAATCATGTTACACCAGAAACATGGAGTAAAAAACTATTTTAATATAACTAAATGACAAATCATCAAAACTTTAAAAAAAATTTGTCAGTAATCATATTATGTGGGGGTAAAGGAAAAAGATTACTTCCACAAACAAAAAAAACACCTAAACCACTAATAAAAATAAATAAGAAAGAAATCCTATTTCATATAATTGAACACATGCAAAGTTATAAGTTAGACAACATAATTTTGGCCACAGGTTATAAAGATTCATCTTTTAAAAGATTTCAAAATAAATATAGCAATAAATTTAAAACAAAAATTGTGTATTCTGGACTTAATGCTGATATCTTAAATAGAATTTTAAAATGTGAAAATCATTTAAGAGAAAATGTTTTAATTTGTTATGGTGATACTATAGTTGATTTGAATATAGATAGATTAATCAGTTTTTTCAAAAAAAATTCCAATAAAATTAATTTGAGTTCTTATAATCTCACTTCTCAATTTGGATTAATGAAAATTGGTAAAAAAGGTAATGTTATAAGTTTTAAGGAAAAACCAAAGCTTGATTATTACTTTAATATTGGATTTTTTCTTCTAAAAAAAAATAATTTGAAATACTTAAAAAACTTTAAAAGTTTTCAAAATTTTCTTGAAAATAAAAAATCGACAAAACATCTTAAAAGTTTTAAACATGATGGAAAGCATATAACAGTGAACACAATTCAAGAATTATATGAGGCTGAAAAAAATTTAAGAAATATTTGAATATGAAGAAAAATTTTTGGTATAAAAAAAAAGTGCTTATTACTGGGATTGATGGTTTTGTTGGATCTAATCTAGCAAAAAAACTTACGTCATGTGGTGCAAAAGTTAATGGTATAATTCAAAAACCTAATAAAAGATCTCTTCTTTATATAGAAAAAATAGATAAAAAATGTAAGTTATTTAAAGGTGATTTAGTAGACCAAAATTTTGTAAAAAAAATTTTAAAAAAAAATTTTGAAGTAATTTTTCATTTAGCAGCCCAAGTCGAAGTTGGGGTAGCAAACTCAAATCCTTTTAACACTTGGGAAAGCAATATTAGAGGCACATATACTTTGCTTAATAATTTGTTGGGTAACAAAAAAATTAAATCTATAATTATGGCTTCTTCTGATAAGTCATATGGAACTTATCCAAAATCCTTATTACCCTATAAAGAACACTACACGTCAAGAGCTATTTTTCCATACGATGTATCA
>MDSY01005069.1_pt1 | contig 37831 bp, 34 predicted proteins | sample 811131 | NCBI WGS metagenome assembly MDSY01 (sample SAMN05326643, study PRJNA326480) | marine metagenome | isolation source: seawater | place: Atlantic Ocean: South West | collected 2010
GGTCTTGCCTGTGCATGACCAGTTTGCTCAGGTACTTAAATGCCTGATGAACAACGAGAGTATTAGTTCACATTTTATTATATAATTACACTGTTATGAAAACTGCATCATTGAGCGGTTCTCCTCGAGAGAACGTAGGAAAGAAAGCTGCATCGTCATCACGCAAATCTGGGTCTGTCCCAGGCGTACTGTACGGAGGCCAAGACCAAACCCACTTCACTGTGGAAGAAAACAGCATTAACAAGCTTGTATTTAACCCGGACGTGTTCTACATCGAGCTAGATATAGATGGCAAGAAGGTGAATTGTATCTTACAAGATGTTCAATTTCATCCCGTGACAGACCGCATCGTGCACATCGACTTACTCGAAGTTTTACCCGGGAAAGAGGTTCGCGTTAACTTGCCATTACGTTCAGAAGGAACAGCCAAAGGTGTTATGAACGGAGGGCGTATCGCGACACTATTTCGCAGAGTCCCGGTAAAAGGATTAATCGACAAAATACCTGAGTCAATCACAGTAGATATTTCTCCATTAACCATAGGGTCAACCATACGTGTGAGAGATTTAAATATAGAAGGATGTACGATCCTACTCAACGAATCTGTATTGTTATTATCATGTAAGAGAACCCGTCTCGCTGTGGCTGATGAGGATGAAGAAGCTGGTGCAGAAGATGGTGCAGAAAGTGCTAAAGAAGGGTCTGAAGAAGGATCTGAAGAAGGATCTGAAGGTGGTGACGCATAAAGGAAGCGCTGAATTATGAAACACCTCATTATCGGTCTGGGAAATCCCGGTGCAGAATATGAGGAAACACGTCATAATATTGGATTTAAAGTGGTGGACACTCTGTCTGAGGCACACGGTGGAAATTTTTCTACTGAACGTCACGGCTCTGTGTCCACCATTCGTTTTAAAAGTCGCACATTGGTGTTACTCAAGCCATCAACTTTCATGAATCTCAGTGGCAAGGCTCTGAGATATTGGATGGAGGCCGAGAAAATACCTTCAGATCGGATTCTCATTATTACCGATGACATCAATTTGCCTTTTGAAAGTATCCGACTTAGAGCAAAGGGAAGCGATGGTGGCCATAACGGCCTGAAAAGCATTCAATCAGTGATTGGGAACAATGTGTATCCCCGATTAAGAGTGGGTGTTGGCGCGGATTTCGGAATTGGCCGACAAGTCGAACATGTTTTAGGTCAATGGACGAAAGAGGAAGGGCTGGCACTTCAAGAAATTTTGGTGAAATCTCAAAAAGCAGTCGAGAGCTTTTGTACGCTTGGCTTAGAACGGGCGATGAATTCTGTAAATACACATTGAATAAAAGCCCAAAAGCGCTTTTTATTCGTAAAGGTGATTGTTTTCGATATAGGATATGACAGAATCTGGCAACAGGTATTGTATATCCTGGTGATTTAATATCGCCTCCCGGATGTGTGTTGAAGAAATCTGAATCATGGGCGCATTTGTGTACATCACAGCTTTGCTGTTTTCAAGATAATCTTCTCTAGAGACTGGAGAAGAACTGACGCGTCTGGGGTAAATCAACAAGCGATGGTTATTGATGATGTCGCTGTGATTTTTCCACGTGTGGAGGTTTTGATAGTTGTCTTCACCAAGGATTACTGAAAAAACGACTTGAGGAAATTTCTCTCTCAAAATCCCCAATGTATCCACCGTGTAGTTTGGGCGATCCAGATTAAATTCAACATCTGAAGCAAATATTGAGGGGTTTTCAGAAACAGCTAACCTCACCATTTGCAACCTGTGTTGTTCAGCAATCATCTTGGAGTCTAACTTAAATGGACTAGATGGAGTCACGACAATCCATATTTCATCTAGATCCGCTCTAATTAACATGTGGTTTGCAATGATTAAATGCCCCAAATGAATGGGGTTAAAAGAGCCAAAATAAAGCCCCACTTTTCCTGTGTTGGTATGGCCTGTCATTTATTCAGAAAGCCCGTGACGACTTGTTTTGTTTCCAAAATAGCTCTCGCAAGATCATCATTTACAATGCGAACATCAAAATGCTTTTCTTCTTGTAGTTCAAACACAGATTTTTCCAGCCTCCCAACAATATTCTTTTCGCTTTCAGTCCCCCGGCCCCTAAGTCGTTTCTCCAAGACTTCAATTGAAGGTGGAGTGATGAAGATTGAAAGTGCCGAATCGCCAAAGACCTTTTTTAAGGTCTTGCCTCCAATGACGTCAACATCAAACACAGGGGTTAATCCTTTTCGCCACATATTCTCAACTTCCGAACAAAGCGTTCCGTACCGTGTACCCTTGTAAACCTCCTCCCATTCAATAAATTCCCCTTTTTCAATTTTTAGGTCAAACTCACTTGGTGTTAAATAATAGTATGACTTAGACGCAACTTCATCTCCCCTTAATTGACGTGTTGTAGCGCTGATACTAAATCCCAATGAGAGGGATTCATTCTCCATCAAACTTTTGACCATCGTCGTTTTCCCAGCACCAGAAGGTGCTGAAAATATGATTGCTTTTCCGTTTCCCTGCGGAAGGTTTCCTGATGGCATGTTAGAGTACGTTTAATACTTGTTCTTTAATTTTCTCTAATTCATCTTTCATTTGTACAACGAGACGCTGAATATCCGCATCGTTTGCCTTTGACCCTAGCGTGTTAATTTCTCTCCCTATTTCCTGCGCAATAAAACCAAGTTTTTTTCCCTGACCTATCCCATCAGCAAGAATTTCATCAAAGTGATCACAATGCGCTGTAAGGCGCGATCGCTCTTCTGACACATCCGTTTTTTCAATGTAGAAGATCACTTCTTGTTCAAACCGATTCTCATCTATTTTCGATCTGTCAATCGCCTCTGAAAGATTTGTTTTTATTCGGGTTCTAATGCGAGCCAGTCTCTCGTCTAAAAGCGGGTCGAGATTGATGGTCGCATCTCGAATTGTTTTTATTCGATTGTTAAAGTCTTCAAGCGTTGCCGCACCTTCTGTCTCCCTAAAAGCATTAAAAGCATCAAGGGCATCGGTGAGGAGTTTTTCTATAGCAGACCACACGTCATCATCAAGTTGCTCTTGTGGCGACTGTAGCGCTTCTGGCATACGAATGGCCATCCCGAGCAAATTCTCTCCTTTCAAACCAGAACCCTCAGCAAGCGCTTCAAGTTGTGTAATGTATGTTTGAACAAGTTTCGCGTTGATTTCGTGCTTGGCTTCAGAAGGGTCTTGTTCATAGCTTAGGAAAAAATCGCACTTGCCACGAATGACACTCTCCCTCAGCAACTTACGGAGCCCCATTTCTTTTTCTCTGAAAACGGATGGCATTCTCATGTTTAGGTCAAACTGTTTGCTATTGAGCGAACGAACCTCAACCGAATACTTCCTATTTCTTATTACGCCTTCAGCTTTACCAAAGCCTGTCATAGATCGAATCATAGCGCAAAGATAAGCCGTACCTTTGTCCACTATGCCTAGTATAAAAGAAATTCAAGCGCCGATTGCAGAAGAGATGAAGGCGTTTTCTGGTCATTTCAGAAAAACCCTTCGCTCAGATGTCGCGCTTTTAGATATAATCATGCGTTATATCGTGAAGCGTAAGGGCAAACAAATGAGACCTATTTTCGTTTTTCTTGCTGCCAAAATTCATGGCGAGAGTACGGATAAAACATATACAGCAGCATCTTTAATCGAGTTATTGCACACGGCTACTTTGGTGCATGACGATGTCGTTGATGAAAGCAACCTGAGGCGTGGATTCTTTTCAATCCAAACACTTTGGAAAAAAAAAGTTGCTGTACTTGTAGGTGATTACTTGCTTTCACGAGGCCTACTTACCGCTGTAGATGCTGAGGCGTTTGACTTGTTAAAACTCACGTCGAAAGCTGTGAAAGAAATGAGTGAAGGGGAACTTTTGCAAATTGAAAAAGCACGACATCTAAATATAACTGAGGACATTTATTTTGAGATTATCCGAAGAAAAACCGCATCGTTAATTTCTGCGTGTTGCGCTTGCGGAGCTGCTTCTACAGGTGCAAGTCAGGCCCAGATTGATACAATGTGGTCATTTGGAGAAAAAACAGGTTTGGCCTTTCAAATCAAAGATGATTTACTCGATTTGGGTGATGGGAAAAAAACTGGGAAACCAACTGGCCAAGACATCCGGGAGAAGAAATTAACGCTGCCACTCATCCATACACTTGAAAAGTCTGACAGAAGAACACGAAAGCGGTTGCTGAAACTGGTGAAACAAGCCCCTAAAGACCCAAAGGCAGTCCAGGAAGTGATCAAGGCTATCACTGAAGGTCCGGGACTTGAATATGCGAGAGCCAAAATGGCCGAATTAAGAAATGAAGCTGTCAAAATGCTTGATGTATTTGAAGATACTGAAGCACGCAGCGCTTTAATTAATATGCTTGATTTTACAATTGAACGAAACCGATGAAGACGAAAGGAAGGGTCACATTATGGATGGTTGTCTGTGCGACAATTGGTTGTGGAGATACGGCGTATACAGGCAGAAGTGTTGAAGTGACTTCGACATGGAGCAATGGCAATGTAAAGGAGGAAAGAGTATCTCTAAAAGGAGATACCGTTGAGGTGATTTCTTATTATGATAATTTTAAGATCCAAACGCGTGGAAGGGTTGTAAGCAAGAATGGTTCTGATTTGAAAACTGGGTGTTGGGACACATTCTATCCTGATGGCATGAAATGGTCCATGAATTGTTTTTCAAACGGAGTCACTGACGGCAAGTACCAAACTTGGCACCCAAATGGCATGGTGAACATTTTGGGGCATTATAGTCAGGGGTTTGAAACTGGGGTTTGGCAGTTCTCGGACAGCACCGGGGTTGTGGTGAGAGAATTTGACGCAACACCCGGATAAGGTATCGCAGGATAAGGTTTTACACATTTATACGTTGAGTAGAAAACAACTGTCAATTGAAAGGTGACAAGTGGGTTTTTATCTTGCAGATGGTTCGCTTGTGCACACTATTTTTTCTTTACCCTAGAACATACTCTCAATATGTCATTATTTAAAACAACTGTATTGCGCATCGCCTCTCTAATTGGGTCGTGTGTCTTGTTTTGCGGAATTGGCATTTTTGCAAATGACGAGGTCTCTTCTGAAGACTACATTGACAAATGGAAAAAAGAAGCCGTTTCTCAAATGATGGAATACAACATCCCCGCGAGTATTACACTTGCTCAAGGGATACTTGAAAGCGGAAACGGCGTAAGTACATTGGCGCTGAAGTCAAACAATCACTTCGGAATAAAGTGTCACAGCAATTGGGTTGGAGGCCGTACGTATCATGACGACGATGAAAAAGGGGAATGTTTCAGAGTGTATGACCACCCCAGAGACAGCTATGAGGACCACAGTAAGTTCCTGCTGAAGAGCCGATACGCGATGTTATTTGAACTTGAGCTCGATGACTATAAGGGATGGGCAAAAGGATTGAAAAAATGCGGTTATGCGACGAATCCTGAATACGCTGAAAGACTTATTACCATCATTGAGCGCCACAACTTAAATGTTTTGGATGTAGAAGGAAATGATGCGCTAGCCGAAGTTGGAAAGGGTCTAACAAATGTTGAAACTGAAATTGTGAAAGAACAACACGTTATTTCTGATCGACTTGGCTCTGAATCAAAGGCCAGAGCAGCTAGAAATTCTCCAACAAATGATGGGGGAGCGAGGCGAATTAGAACAACAGAGCATGGGATTCAATTTGTTTTTGCACGTGAAGGAGACTCCCAAAAGAGCTTGGCCAAGGAGCTCGACATGATGCCTTGGCAGTTCCGCAAATACAATGGCGTCTCAAAAAGCCATGTATTTAATTTAGGGGACAAGATTTACTTACAGCCTAAGAAGAATCATGCTGCTTACACTTGGCATACTGTTCGTCAAGGCCAAACCATCTGGGACATCTCGCAGATTTATGGCATTAAAACGTCAGCAATCGTTCGTAAAAACAGACTCAATCCAAACGAATCATTAAAGACTGGCACCAAATTGAGCTTACAATGGCCGTTAAGCAAAGAAGGGGAACTTCCGTGGTACGCGAAGCTCATCAACGGAAAAGAGAGTTGATTGCGCGCCGACAACGTTCGTAAATATCAAATTTCTCTGAACTACCTTCGCAGGGTATTTAATTAAGAGAAAAATGCCTTTTTATCAGCAACTGGGGGATATTCCCAATAAGCGACATGTTCAGTTTCGCAAAAAAGATGGAGGTCTTTACCGTGAACAGGTCTTCGGTACAGCTGGGTTTGCAGGGATCACTTCAATCCTATATCATTACAACAACCCCACGATGGTGAAGGAAGTACTGGGAAGTGTTGATGTACGGCCTAAAATTGCCGTCGAATGTAACTTACACTCCAGAAAACTAGAAGGGTTTAATGTCATACCGGGCAAGGATTATCTAGACTCGCGCGTCCCAATCATGTTCAATTCTGACCTCACCATTGAACTTGCATCTCCACCGAAAATTGAGGAGGAGGTTTTTTATAAAAACTCCGATCAAGCTGAAACGATTTTCGTTCATCATGGCAGCGGCGTTTTGGAAACAATGTTTGGGAATCTTGTTTTTGGGATGGGGGATTATTTGGTGATTCCGAAGGGAATCATTTACCGATTTAAATTCAATTCTGATGACAACAGACTCTTTATCGTGGCTTCTACAGCGCCTGTTTTCACACCCAAACGCTATCGAAATAATTTCGGACAACTTTTAGAGAACAGTCCATATTGTGAACGTGACTTCCGAACACCAAGTGAGTTGGTCGTTCATGAAGCATTGGGTGATTACCTTGTTAAAATCAAGAAAAACGGGTTGATTCACGACTACATCTATGCTGCCCACCCCTTTGACATTGTGGGTTGGGATGGGTTTTTATTCCCCTATGCATTTAACATCAAAGATTTCGAACCCATTACTGGCCGAATTCACCTCCCCCCTCCTACGCACCAAACCTTTGAAGCGGCAGGGTTTGTGATTTGCAGTTTTGTGCCAAGACTTTACGATTACCATCCTGATTCTATCCCAGCTCCATATAATCACAGCAACATCGACTCAGATGAGTTGCTTTACTATGTTGATGGAGACTTTATGAGCAGAGTGGGTGTGAAGCCAGGTCAACTTACGCTTCATCCGGCTGGCATTGTTCACGGTCCACATCCCGGAACGATAGAACAGAGCATCGGAAAGAAAGAAACGCCTGAAACGGCAGTAATGGTGGACACATTTAAACCGCTTCATCTCACGCAACAAGCACTTGACTTAGAAGATCCCGATTACTACAAATCTTGGGTTACGAAATAACATAGATATGTCAGAAAACACAATCCCTCAACTTGACAAGGTTCTCCCTGAAGCAGCCGACTTCCTCCCTTTATTGGGGACAGATTACGTTGAATTTATTGTTGGAAATGCAAAACAAAGCGCATTCTACTATATGACTGCTTGGGGGTTTCAGCCTCACGCATATAAGGGGCTTGAAACGGGCAGCACAGATTCTGTTTCATATGTCCTTAAACAGAATAAAATCACCCTCGTCCTCACGACACCTCTTCGGCCTGGAGGTGACTTAAATAGACACCTTAACGACCACGGTGACGGTGTAAAAACCATAGCGCTTTGGGTTGAAGATGCAAAAAAGAGTTGGGAGGAGACGACAAAAAGAGGCGCAAAAAGCGCATTCGAACCTGAGGTGCGGAAAGACGACAACGGAGAAATCGTGCTCAGTGCCATTCACACCTATGGAGAAACAATTCATGTATTCGTAGAGAGGCACAATTACAACGGTGTATTTATGCCGGGTTATCGCGCCTGGAATCCCGATTACCAACCTGTCGACACGGGACTGTTGTACATCGATCACATGGTCGGCAATGTGAACTGGGGAGAAATGAATACTTGGGGTAAGTTTTATGCTGAGATCATGGGATTTGCCCAAATCATTTCATTCGATGACAAGGACATCTCTACAGAATACACTGCGCTTATGTCCAAGGTCATGAGCAATGGAAATGGGCGAATTAAGTTTCCGATTAACGAACCTGCAAAAGGGAAGAAGAAGTCGCAGATTGAAGAATACATTGACTACTATGGGGGTTCGGGATGTCAACACATTGCCGTTGCGACAAACGATATCATTAAAACAATCACAGCCCTCAAATCCAGAGGTGTAGATTTCTTATATGTCCCTGACAATTATTACGACGACATTCTAGACCGTGTTGGAGATATCGACGAGGACATTGAAGGATTAAGAAAACTTGGAATTCTCATTGACAGAGATGAAGACGGTTACCTGCTTCAGTTATTTACAAAGCCGGTGCTAGACAGACCGACGATGTTTTTTGAGATTATTCAGAGAAATGGCGCAACCTCATTTGGAAAAGGCAATTTTAAAGCGCTGTTCGAGGCCATAGAGCGAGAACAAGAAAACCGCGGAACGTTATAATTTTGACACCTCTTCTTCAAGTTGACCAGTTGGAAGTCGCGTTCGAAAGAACTGTAATCTCTGGGGTATCCTTTAACGTGTTTGAAGGAATGACGACTGCAATTGTTGGAGAATCGGGGTCAGGGAAGACCGTGACCTCTACTGCAATCATGGGGCTCCTTCCATCACACGGACGTGTTACTAAAGGTTCCGTAAAAGGGATTGATGGGGTGACTTGGGTAGAAGCTGACAAAAAGCCGATCACACCTGTGGGAAGAGCGATTAGCATGGTGTTTCAAGATCCAATGTCTTCATTAAATCCATCAATGAAAGTTGGTGAACAAGTCTCTGAGCCATTGGTCGTTCACATGGGGTTAGACAGAACTGATTCCATGAAAAGAGTCCTTGCACTTTTCAGAGAGGTCGAATTGCCCGAGCCAGAAACCGCGATATATAAATATCCCCACGAGCTAAGCGGGGGTCAAAAACAACGCGTCATGCTCGCAATCGCACTTGCTTGTAACCCCATGATTCTTGTCGCGGATGAGCCTACAACCGCATTAGATGTGACGGTTCAAAAAACCATTTTAGAATTGTTGCTTCGCCTTCAGAAAGAGCGTGATTTAGGAATTCTTTTTATAACACATGATCTTGATGTGGTCCGTGATATTGCAGATTTTATCGTCGTTATGAAGGATGGGGAGATTGTTGAACAAGGAGAATGTCACGCGATTTTAGACAGTCCGACCCACCCATATACTTTAGACTTACTGAACGCCAAGCCCAAAAGAAACGTTGGTCATATTCAACACATCAACAAAGAAACACCGCCCTTCATTGAAGTTAAGGATTTAGACCTGTCGTACATCACAAAACAGAGTTGGTTTGGAAACGTTAAAGAAAGATTTACGGCCGTCAAGGGTGTCAATCTAAAAATATTTCCGGGAGAACGCTTAGGTCTCGTGGGTGAAAGCGGATGTGGAAAATCAACGCTGGGAAGGTTGATGTTAGGGCTTGAGATTCCCAATGGGGGGTCCGTGATTTGGAAGGGGGTCGAACTGGACCTTAACAACAGGCAAATGATGCAAGCATTTCGTCGTGATGCGCAACCGGTCTTTCAAGACCCCTTCAGTGCACTAAATCCAAGAATGTCTATTGGAACCGCATTATGTGAGGCAATCGGCACAACCGAAAACAGTGAAGCGCTGTCTCAATCAAAAAAGATGGAGATGGCACGCAATCTTCTTGTTGAAGTAGGGTTAAGCGGAGCGGACACTGACAAATATCCAGCTTCTTTTAGTGGTGGGATGAGACAGCGTATCGTACTTGCGAGAGCATTGGCTGTAAAACCTGCGCTACTCATATTGGATGAGAGTGTCTCAGCGTTGGATGTAAGAATCCAAGCCCAAATATTAACGTTGCTTTCCGACATTCAAAAAAGACGATCCCTCGCTTACTTGTTTATTTCTCATGATTTAAATGTGATACATGCCGTGTGTGATAGGGTGATCGTGATGAAAGATGGCGAGATTATAGAAGAAGGTTCCGCAGAAAAGATTTTTAATTCTCCCGCTCATTCATACACAAAGCACTTGTTAGAAAGCCGTCCCGGAAGGAGTAAATTGACTGCGTAAATCCGTCGCGTGGTGCTTAATTTGGCTTTATGAGTGACGTAAACAATGAAACATTGATTCTATCGAATCTAAACAGTGGGTTCCTAACCCTTACCATCAACAGGCCTAAGCAGCTTAATGCACTGAATAGCAGTGTCATAAGGCGGCTTTCTCAGTTAATTGAGGAGGCGCAATCTATGCCTGAAGTACGTGTAATCATCCTGACTGGTGCAGGAGAAAAAGCGTTTGTCGCGGGTGCCGACATTGTCGAATTTGCCGAATTCTCTCCGGATGAAGCAAAAGATTTGGCCTCTTTAGGTCAGTCCAGCCTCTTTGACAGAATAGAAAGGAGTAAAAAACCCGTGATTGCTGCGGTCAATGGATTTGCACTGGGGGGGGGGCTGGAATTGGCTATGGCTGCGCACATACGCGTGGCTTCTACAAATGCTAAGTTAGGACTTCCTGAGGTTTCGCTTGGCGTCATTCCAGGCTATGGAGGAACTCAGAGATTGGCTCAACTTGTCGGAAAAGGCAAAGCCATGGAATTGGTGTTAAGTGCAGTTATGATTAGTGCGGAAGAGGGTTTGGCATGTGGTTTGGTAAACAAAGTCGTGGAACAAAGTGAATTAATGGATGAAGTCCTGGATATGGCGAAAAAGATTGGCCGCAACGCGCCTACTGCGCTCGCAGGGGCTATTAAATCTATTCTGGCAGGGTATACGGATGGCACAGATGGACATCAAGTTGAAATTAATGAATTTGGAAAGTGCTTTGGAACTGATGATTTCCGAGAAGGAACAACGGCATTTATTGAAAAACGTCGTGCAAATTTTCCAGGAAAATGAGTGTAAAAGTCGCTGTGATTAACGATGGAAAGCATCAACTGCCCCATTATAGTACGCCACAAAGTGCAGGGTTGGATTTGCGTGCCTCATTAGACGTGCCCATCGTGCTTCAACCTGGGGAACGCAGCCTCATACCTACCGGCATCAAGTTGGCATTGCCTCCGGGGATGGAGGCCCAGGTGAGACCTAGGTCTGGACTGGCTTACAAACATGGAGTCACAGTATTAAATGCGCCCGGAACCATCGACGCAGACTATCGAGGGGATATTGGAGTTATACTTGTGAATCATGGGAATGTCGCTTTCACTGTCGAAGACGGCTCGAGAATCGCTCAAATGGTCCTGGCAAAATATGAGCAAGTGGTGTGGGAAGAAGTTCGTGAGCTCACCGATACTGATCGGGGAGATGGCGGTTTTGGGAGTACAGGTGTTAAATAAAAGAGAATAGCAAAAGATGAACATTATCATACCGATGGCAGGAAGAGGAAGCAGACTTCGTCCTCACACACTAACAACACCTAAGCCGTTAATCCCCATTGCTGGGATCCCTATCGTGGAAAGACTCGTGGAGGACATCGTTCGAACGCTTCCTGTCGCTGTAAAGAAAATCGCTTTTGTCACTGGACGCTTTGGTGAGGCATGTGAGAAAGATCTGCTTGAAGTGGCCCGGCGTTTAGGCGCGGAAGGTGTTATTTGCTATCAAGATGAGCCCTTGGGAACGGCGCATGCTATTCTTTGTGGTTCGGAATGCCTAGAAGGTCCAGTCGTTGTCGCATTTGCCGACACCCTTTTTCGAGCTGACTTCTCAATTAATCCGGAAGCAGATGGTGTTCTTTTCGTTCAGAAGATTGAAGACCCCTCGGCATTCGGAGTAATCGTTACAGACGACAGTGGTGGAATCGTGGATTACGTTGAAAAGCCTCAAGAATACGTCGGGAATCTCGCAATGATTGGCATTTACGCGTTCAAAGACGGTGCAAGACTAAAGAAAGAATTAGACTATCTCATAGACAACGACATACGGCTTTCTGGCGAATATCAACTCCCGGACGCTCTGAGAAATATGACCAAGTCGGGGTTAACTTTTATTCCAGGGGAAGTCCTTGAGTGGATGGATTGTGGGAATAAAAATGTGACGGTTGAGACAAATCGCAGGGTCCTAGACATACTTTCCATTGAAGGTCGGCTTCATAATGAAACCGGAATTGATGCAACAGCTCAAATTACAGACAGTATCATTACGCCGCCATGTTACATCGGCCCAGGAGTGAAAATTAACCGATCGATCATAGGTCCACATGTCAGTCTAGGCGCAAACTCAAAGATTGATAACTCTGTCATTAGCGACGCGTTGATTCAGGGAGACACGCACATCGAAAATTCGAATTTAATGGGAGCGATGATCGGAGCGAAAGCTGCCATTTATGGCAAAACACAAGACGTGAGTATTGGTGACTTTTGTACTTTGGGGAATCGCGAAATATAAACTGTGAAGCAAGTCCTTACATATCTCGCCTTCGGCTTTTTCTTACTCAACACGATTGGTTGTTCAGGAGGGAAACATGTCTTATCAAATGACGGTGTTTTATCTGAAACGTTGCAACGCAATTATTTCGAAGGATCTAATCACCTGCTTAAGGGCGACAAAGAAGCAGCGTATGCAAGTTTCTTAAGATGCGCTGATGAGGCGCCTGAGGTCGCTTCTTTTCACTACGATCTTGCAAGAATTGATTTCGACTTAGGTCGATTTGAGTCCGCTACAGCGCAATTAAACCTGGCAATCGAGATCGCGCCAGAAAACGATTGGTACAGATATCACAGGGGGCAAGCTCACGTATTAACGGGTCGTTTTGACGAAGCACAGGCAGATTTCGAGGTTTGGATTAATGCAAGACCTGGAGATTTAGAAGCCCTCAGAGAGTGCTCTGATATTTTCATTTCAGCTTCACAGCCATGGCACGCTTATCAGCTTTTAATATTTTACGAAGAAGAAATCGCGAGGAACGTCGATGTGAGATTAGATCAATTTGCGCTAATCTCTCATTCCAATATCGAAATTGAGAGCTTTGATCTTTTCATAAATCGTTCCGCATTGGAGTTCCCAGATGAACCCACTTTTGCATTACATCGTGGTCTTTTGGCTGCATTTAATAAAGACTATGAACGTTCTGTTCTGATTTTAGAAAAACTCCGTACAGACCATCCATATTATATGAATAGCGTCATTCCTTTGGCAGAGTCATATACCGCCGTGGGAAGAACAGAGGAAGCGTTCGCGCTTTTGCTTGTTGCTTTTAAATCAGAAGATATTGACTTGAAGAAAAAGTCTGAAATCATGTTGGGCTATTTGGATTTTGCAAGTCCAGGGTCAGAAATAATGAAGCGGTTTCAGACACTACTTAGTGTTGCCCTCGAAACCCATTCAGGCAATCCAGATTTATTGCATTTCGCTGCTTTACATTGGATAGATATAGGTCAAATTGACAAGGCGCGCGAGGCACTTGCAATCGTCGTTGCAAATGATCCAGGTTCGCTTGAGGGGCATATCGATTATTTGGGCGTGCTTTTTCATCTCCAAGACTGGGAAACGGTAATCAAAGCCGGAAACGAAGCCGCATTGGTCTTCCCTCTAGAGCCACTTATTTATTTATACTCCGGAGGTGGGCATAAAAAGCTGAAGGAATATGAAACGGCCATAAAACACTTTAAAAGTGGTTTGTCCGTATTGATTGATTTGCCTGTAACTGAAGCGAGTATATACGGTGAGTTGGGAGAGTGTTATCGAGAACTCGGACAGAGAGAAAAATCATATGATGCCTTCGAAAAATGTCTTTTGCTTGACAAGTCTCCGTATGTAATGAACAATCATGCATATTTTTTGGCCTCGGACAACCAGCGCATTCAAGATGCGCTCAAGTGGAGCACTTTGGCAAATGAAATCATCCCTGATGAACCCAATTTTATGGACACACATGCATTAATTTTACATCTCCTTACCCGTAATTCAGATGCCTTGGAGTGGATTGTGAAAGCGCAAGCCATTCTCGATTCTCCTGATGCTGTCTTCTTGGAAAGAGAGGGTGACATTCGGTGGTCATTGGGGCAACCTGAAAAGGCTTATGAATTATGGCAAAAGGCCATTTCTAGTGGTGGTGGTAAAAAAAGGTTGAACGAAAAGCTTTCAAGAATAATATGAAGTGGATTCTTAAAATATGGGGTCTTTCGGCAATTGTAATCTGTTCCGTTGTAATGACGGGATGCTCTAACGAACAACGCATTGCAGATGGCAAACCTTTAAGATCAAGGGATCCCAACAACATTCTGAAGCGATATGACAAAGAAGCGCTCAAATGGGATTGGATTGGATTCAAATTAGACACAGAAATTAATGTCGAGGGGGAATCAGATTCATTTACGATGAATGTAAGAATGGCACGAGATAGTGCAATTTGGATCAGTCTTTCGCCAGCGCTCGGAGTGGAGCTTGCAAGGGTGCTTCTGCTTCCTGATTCTGTGAGAGTGATCAGTAAGGTCCCTTCAAATAAATTCGTTTTCGAAGGCAATTACACGCAACTGGAGAAGTCTTTAGGAATTCCATTTAATTTCTACACTTTGCAAGATTTATTTTCTGGGAACCCTTTGGGGCTGAACCCGCAGGAGGATAAATTTATCTCTCAAGTGGATGGTTTCAATTACATCTTAATTGAGAAATTCCCAAGACGCGTAAAGAAGCTTTTAGGTGGAACTGATGAGCGAGAAATCACATTAAACCCTGAAGGATCTATCGCTATAAACGTTGGGGGTCGCAAGGCAAATAGAATGATGAGCCGAACAGATGAAGACGATTTAATCATCAAAAGATACTGGTTTGATGGGGTCACATTTATGCCTGTAATCGATATGTTTAATGACTTGTCAAGTGGGCTTAGCCTCAAGATTAAGCGTTCTGGAGACGAAGGGCATCGTCAAGGGTTGTTGCCCTCGAAAACCCGAATAATAGCACGCGGGAATGGTGTCGACTTAGATTGCATCTTCAAGGTTCGACGCAGTAGAATCAATCGAGAATACGAACTCCCATTCGATCCACCCGAAAATTATGAGCGCCGTAAATCACTTTAGTTTTATTCACTCATCAATTAAACGATGGGCAGTGATGGCGTTTTTGTGCGGTAGTGGGGTGTATGCCCTTCAAGCACAAACGCAGGACAAGGCTGCATTGACAGCTGAGAAAGAGAAAATTGAGGCGCAACTCTCAACAACATCCAGATTAATCGGAGAAGCAAAGAAGAATCGGAATGCTGTTAATTCTCAGGTCACTCTGATCAATCGACAGATAGAATTAAGAGAACGACTTATTAGACATCACCAGTCAACCATTAGAATTCTCGAGCAATCTGTCGTGAAAGCCGACACAGAGATAAGGAGTATGGAGGGGCATATTGAAGGATTAAAAGAGGAATATGCAATGATGATTCAGCAAGCATACAGAATGCAACTTGCAAATAATCCTTTGATGTTTGTTTTTGCCGCTGAAGATTTTAGTCAGGCGGCGCTTCGGTTTAGAATGCTACAATCTTATGCTGAAGTTCGTAAAAGGCAGGCGTTGGAAATCTCTGAAGCCCAAACGTCACTGACCACATCAAAAGAAATCCTCTCCACTGAGAAGGCATCCGTTTTAGTGGCACTTGAAGATCAGAAGTCTGAGCGCAACGCTCTAAACGGGGACCGGTTAGAACGCGCACAACTGGTCTCTGAGATCAAAGGAGAAGAGACGCGTCTCAGGAAAACGCTCAAAGCTCAAGAAAAAGAATACAAACGACTCAGCAATGAAATCAAGAGAATTATCGAAGCTGAAATTGAGGCTGAGCGAGCTTCTGCAGCTGGAGAGTACGCACTTACTCCTGCTGGCAAAATTATCTCTGAAGAGTTCGAAAAAAACAAAAGCCTTTTTCCATGGCCTGTGGCGAGAGGTGTTGTCACAAAGGCGTTCGGTCGACACAAACACCCGACCATTGCTGGAATTACTGTTGAAAGTAACGGAATCGACATCACCACAGAACAGGGGACGAATGTGTTTTCTATTTTCGGAGGAACAGTCAGTAGTATCTTTTCATTCCCTGGTGCGGGAGAAACAGTGATCATCACCCATGGTGGATACCGTACTGTATATAGTAATCTCGAAGCACTTGAAGTCTCAAAAGGCGATGTCATCGCACGATCGACACGTTTAGGAAAAGCTTGGACTGGACCCAAAGGAACATCGGTTCATTTCGAAATCTGGAAAACAACAGGTTCTGAGAGGTCTCCTAAAGACCCTCATTCCTGGCTGCAGCCGAGATGAAAATTGGCCTTAATAGGGGATTGTCACAAAGAAAAAACGAAGCAACTTTGCACCTGTGAAAACGACCATTGCACTCGTAGGAAATCCGAACACTGGGAAATCCAGCCTCTTCACCAGTATGACTGGTGTTCGCGCTGCTGTGGGCAACCTTGCAGGTGTGACAATTGAGGCCTGCTTGGCAAATGGAGTCATCCAAGGTTCTGAGGATTGCACGTTTGTGGATCTCCCTGGAATTTATAACCTTCATGCCCAAACAGATGATGGACGTGTTACAGAAAACACGCTACTCAATCCGAACGAGAAGAATAGACCAGATGTGGTTTGGCTTGTCGCTGATCGTGCAACGCTTCAAGGACAGCTTTTCTTGGCTTTACAAATTCGAGAACTAGAAATTCCTTGCATCCTCATACTAAATAGGATGAATTTGGAAGAAGAGGATCCGCAGCTTTGCGAGATCTTAGAAGAGGGCCTTGGGTTTCCCGTCAGAGAAATACACGCACTCAATGACAACCCCTCTGATTGGATTCGTGACCTTATGCCTCTCATTGATCTCAAGGCATCATCTTCACTCCTCAGACAGGTGCCTCACAGTATAGAACGTTCGCTTTCTATCCTCAAAGAAGCAATGCCAAACCGTACACTTGGGTACTTATGTCATCTCGCACGAATGAACTTCGTCCCGAGTTGGCTTTCTCATGATGAGAAGTCTGCTTGGCATAAGGCGAGAGAAAATGCGGAAGCGTCTCCTGCAGCGCTTCAACTTGAAGAAGCTGGACAGATGATGCAAATCATTCGTGACCTACTCAACCAAGCGGGTAAACCTTTAAAAGAACATGAACTCGCACAACGCAAGACGGTCAAGGGGCAACAAAAACTAGACCATGTGCTCACGCACCCTATTTGGGGAAATGTGATTGCAATGCTGATCTTCTTCTTTATGTTTCAAGCCATTTACAGCTGGGCAACATATCCCATGGACCTCATAGACAGCGCCTTCAGTTCGATGATCTCTTTGATTACCGACACCCTACCTCCTACTTGGTATACCAGTTTACTCGTTGATGGAATTCTTTCTGGGCTTGCGGGAATTCTGATTTTTGTGCCTCAAATCGCAATACTCTTCGCATTCACCGCTTTTCTTGAGCATTCTGGTTATATGGCCAGGTTGGGGTATCTCTCAGACCGTTTTTTCAGGCGACTTGGACTTACTGGAAGGGCTTCAATCTCTTTGGTGGGAGGCCTTGCGTGTGCCGTGCCTGCGATCATGGCTGCGCGTACGATATCAAACAAACGCGCGCGACTTCTGACCATACTTGTGACGCCCATGATGACTTGCTCCGCACGTCTTCCTGTGTATGCATTCCTGATTGCATTCGCTGTTCCGGATAAGCTCGTACTCGGTGTCTTTAACCTACAAGGGGTTTTCCTGTATGGCCTTTACGTGATCGGTGCGCTTTCGGCCTTGGGTCTCGCATTCATCATAAATAAAGCGCTGCCTAATTCAAACAACCGGGCTGAAGCAGCCGAGGAATGGCCACCTTACCGTTTGCCAACACTCAAATCAGTCTTAGGCCAATCGTATCGCCAAGCCATGATTTTCCTTCGGGCAGCTGGATCGATAATCTTATTCATTTCAATCATCTTGTGGTCTTTGGCATTCATGGGGCCAGGAACGATCCAAGAACGCGAAGCCATGGACCCAGGCGAGCGTCTAGAGCAGTCTTGGTTAGGCGCACTTGGGAATACCATAGAACCTGCCGTTCGTCCTCTGGGATATGATGGCCGTATGGGGATTGCTATTTTAAGCTCTTTCGCCGCACGTGAAGTATTTGTAGGTACGATGCACACACTCTATCCTACAGCGGAAGGTGGTGATGGAAGTATTCTTGCATTGAAAAAAAGACTCGCAAACGAAGTCATCCCCGGAACGAACCGACCTCTATTAAATACGGCTTCAGCGGCATCATTGATTGTGTTTTACATGTACGCGATGCAATGTATGAGCACAATCGTCATTGTTAAAAGGGAACTTAACAGTTGGGCTTGGGCGCTTGCACAAGCTGCCGGATACACGCTATTTGCTTACTTAGCAGCACTTGCAACATACAGCTTCGTCGATGGATTCTAAGATTAAAACACCGTGGCTTGAAGTTGGATACACGACCTTTTCTTATGAAGGGCCTAAGTCCTTGAAAATTGAAGCCTTGGCCAGAAAGGTGGGTAAAAACAAATCATCTTTCTACCATTGTTTTGCGGATCTAGACATTTTCATCGATGAATTGCTGTGTTTTCATGTTGTAAAATCTCATGAAATTTGTAAGCATATCAAACGCTGCGAGAATTTGGTGCCCGATGTCTTTGAGGTGCTCTTTGAGTACAAAGAGGACGCCTTTTTCAATCGACAATTAAGAATCTACAGGCATCTTGAAAGCTATAAATTGTGCTTTGAAAAGGCCCATAAACCTATAGAGGATGCGCTCTTAGCCTTTTGGCCCAAAGCAATAGGTTTAGCAGACAATCCTCAACTCGCCAGGATGATTTTAAACCTCACTGTAGAAAATTTCTATCTAAGATTGACCGATGAAACATATACAGAAGAAGGGTTCAACAGTTATTTAGATGAAATCTTGGCGATTGTAAAAGAGATGTAGGTCCACTCGTGCAAGGTCAGTTGTACGGTTCCGTCTAAAATTTATCAGCAATGGCTTTTACATTTGCTTATGAAACGCCTTCAACTCAAGTATCTTTTTGTTTATACAACACCAATCGTAATCTTGTTTTCATTGTGGGCCTCTGGTATCTGGTCCTTTTTTGCGCTCTTCTTCATATTCGGTTTGATTCCATTGACTGAATTATTCACAAATGGGTCAACGTATAATCTCAATGGCGACGAGGAAGAACAGGTGAAAAAAAACATTGTATTTGACCTCATCATCTACCTGTTAGTCCCTATTCAGTGTGTCATTCTGGTTTACTTTTTAATTCAAGTCAGTGATGAATCTCTCCCGCTTTATACAAGAATAGGACTGACCACTGCATACGGACTTGCGTGTGGTGGTCTTGGAATTAACGGTGCACACGAACTTGGACACCGACACACATGGTACGAGCAACTCATGAGTAAACTTCTTTTGCTTTCTACGTTATATCTGCATTTTTTCATAGAACACAATCGAGGTCACCACAAACATGTGTCAACAGATCTAGATCCTGCCTCTAGCAGATACAATGAAATTATTTACTCGTTTTTCTTTAGAAGTATAATCGGTGGGTGGAGGTCTGCATGGCGACTTGAAGAAACGAAAATGAAATTGCAAAAAAAGCGTGTCTTGAGCTGGCATAATGAAATGCTTCGATTTCAAATCATCCAAATAGCGCTCGTCACAGCTGTCGCATTAATCTTCGGATTTAACACCATGCTTTTCTTTATCGCCGGTGCTACAATTGGCATCCTAATACTAGAAACAGTAAACTATATCGAGCATTACGGTTTGCGCAGATTAAAGGTGGGTGATGGATTTGAAAGAACCAAACCCATTCACTCTTGGAATTCTAACCACCCAATCGGTCGAATCCTGTTGTTAGAGGTGACACGTCACTCTGACCATCATTATATCTCAAGTAAGAAATACCAAACCCTCAAGCACTTCGACAACAGTCCTCAAATGCCCACAGGCTATCCAGGAATGATGGTTTTGGCTATGATTCCCCCGCTGTGGTTTCGTGTTATGAATAAACGTATTGAAGAATCTGGCGTTACGCCACCTCAGCTTGCTCAGTCGCAACTCTAACCCATAGGTGAGCCGCAGCTTCTTTTCTGACCGCCAACGTTCTGCCGCAAGTACATATAGCCATAGGCCCATTTAAAGGAGCGATATGCTTGACTTCGACTTCAGATCCGATGCAACAGCCCATCTGAACAAGTGCCATGACCTCCTCTGGGGTATCCACCCTTTCAATCACGCCCACTTCGTAGGTTTTTAGGTCACATAATTTCTTCAGTTGCATTCCACAAAAGTACCTCCACCTTTCTCCTTTTCCAATACCCTTTTAATGTGATTTATTTTTTAACTCCAAACCTCCTATCATCCACATCTACCCCTTACATTTGTACCCCTCCTATCCAGGGCCATTAACTCAGCTGGTTAGAGTGCTACCTCGACATGGTAGAAGTCACTGGTTCGAATCCAGTATGGCCCACGAAGAAAACAAGAAGCCCCACGCAAACGACGTTTGCGCGGGGCTTTTTTTGTGACAGCACGTCACAATTTTATTTGTGTAAGGGGTGGTGCAAAAAAGCCCGCAACAAGAAACAGCCTATGGGCTAGGTTCGGATAATCACTCTATAATTACTTTCCTTCTCAAGATGTATTTATCCGTTGAAAGTTCCAGAGCGTACATGCCTTTTGCAACGTCAGAAACATCAATCACTAAAGTTGATGATGCCCCCTTTTCAAATACAAGTTTGCTTGTTGAATCATAAAGCTTGACAGTTGTATTTACGCCATTGAAGCCGCCCAAATCAACTGTGAGGTTGTTGGTTGCTGGATTAGGGTAAATAATCGCTGATAAAGCCTCGAAGTCATCAATGATTGTGTTCTGAGAACCATCACACACCCCTTGACCAAATGGATTTAAGAGTATTTCATCTTCTTCAATTTCATCAAAGACATACTGAAAGTAAACATCTTCTATGACGTCCGATATTAAATATTGAATGGTACCGGTGCCACTCTCGCTGCTTATAGACAAATAATAACACTGCTCTTGCTCAAGACACGTTGTGCCTAAAAAAAACACAAATGAACCCGCTTCTAGGGTGTGTGTTTGTTCAAGCGCAGTTATAGCGTTGCTGTCCGTGAGGCTTATGTCGAAATTTAAACCTTCATCCGAAGAAACCTGTAAAGTGATCCCAATAGGGATGCATCCATATGGCTCAGTGACGGTTTCTGATTTACTTGACGGCATCTTGGCAAACTTTGGCCAGGCCTGCCCTTAAATTATTTTACAAGCTTGAAGGTGTTTACTTGATCGTTCTTCCGCACTTGCAAAATCAAAGCCTTATTGTTGTTGGAAATATGAAGTTCGTTCAAAAACTTTCCTGTTTCCAATGTGCGACCACCTAAATCATATAAAGTGTATGATGCATCTTCGCCTTTTAAAATCCACCCAGATTCATTGCTAGAAATCGTCCATGGGTTCTCTTCAATTTCAACTCCCTCAACTTGGGAAGCGCCAGATATTTCGCCTTTCAGGTAATGCACAACGCCGTTCTCAGCGTTTTGATATGCAAGATGTATATGCTCGCCATCATAGACAACGGAAGGGTGGCGGTTATTTCCGCTCAAACCTTCGGTCACGTTCACAACAGACATCTCTAAGGCTTGAGGACCGGCATTTGAAGCGGCAACCATGACATTGTAGTCGTCAGAGTTACGTTCCCAAGCTGCGACAAGCCAGGCTCCAGAACTAGAAATTGAAGGGTGGTTTTCTGAAAACGTATTGCTCGGGTCTATTTGGCCTGTTTCAAGAAAGGTAAATGTGCTTAAATCTACCGAAGACCAGTATACTCGGCTGCCATTGGAGGCTGACATATACGCAGAAATAAGTGTGCCGTCTTCCATAACAGTCGATGAGGTCCCGGAGGCAGGACACGCATTAATGACCCAATCTGTTTCATCAATATCAATAGCGCTGTCCCAATTAACGCCGTCTGGTGAGGCTGTAAGCCAGAAATCACGCAGGTTGTCTCCATTGGTTCTTACCACATTGTAATACATACCCTCATACCCAAAAGCATTTGAGGGACAGCATTCACAAACGCCAGGAGTCGCTGTTGAGCCGCTTATTGCGGGATCGAAAGCATCAAGATCGGTGTTGAAATGGAGTATCCCTTCTTCAGTAGGGTCTACCCCTAATTTAAGCGCAACCCAAGGCAGACCGTCGTCATTGAAAGCGACGTGTGGCATAAAATGATCTTCAGTTGCTGTAGGCGCTACGGCATAGGGTTCACCCCAAGTATGGCCATTGTCTTCTGAGATCACAACATGGCCCCCAGTAGCCCACTCATTAAAAATTTGGTAACTCACAGCGACACGATTCTCATACACTGCCATACGCGGTCCTTCGGATTCCCCAAACAAATATATATTCGTTTCAGAGACAATTTGAATAGGGTCTCCGAAGATTCCGTTTTCCATAATTGACAAATAAAGCCCAGCGTTATCTCCAGTTTTACCATGTAACACCATGGGGTTCCCAGCTTGATTCAGCGCAATACGTGTACACCTATTTCCGAATTCCTCAGAGGAAACATCAATCGGACTCTCCCACGTCATTGTTGGTTGAGCGACTAAAGTGCCTAGTACCAAACAAAACATGCCTAAGGTTATAATAGTTTTCATATAGCACAATTTACTCATTTATCAGATGTAATTTCACCATATGGAAAATTTCATCGAATTTTTTGAAGACCTAGAGTCTTGGCACAAGCTTGTTTGGATTGTAGCATGCCTTACTGGGGCTTTAAGCATTGAATCTTTAAGGCCACTTTTTAAAGGTGGATTTAGAAGCACGGCACACACAAAGACGAACCTCGTTTTTCTCGCAACACTCGTCTTAATCAATGTCACCGTAGGTGCCCTTACTGTCGGACTTTTTATTTGGATTGAGGCGTCTGGGTGGGGTCTTTTAAATATGGTGGAATGGCCAATTTGGTCAGAGCTCGTTGCTGCTATTATGGCCTTTGATCTTATTTCTCAATACATCGCTCACCTGTTGGTCCACAGAGTGAAGTTTCTCTGGAGGATTCATCTCGTGCATCACAGTGACACCAAAGTGGATGCAACAACGGGAACGAGGTTACATCCTTTGGATTTTATTTCTAGAGAGAGTTTTGCCATTCTCGCGGTCTTTATCTTAGGAGCCCCTTTGGCATTCTATATATTTTATAGAATCCTAACGATTGCATTTACATACTTCAATCACTCCAATGTAGGACTCCCGTTGGCCTTAGATAAAGCCATAAGCTGGGTGATTATCTCTCCAAATACACACAAATTTCACCATCATTTTGAAGAACCATGGACAGATAGGAATTTTGGGAATATTTTCTCTATTTGGGACCGTATTTTCGGTACGTTTGCATACGGTGATGTGGACAAGATTGTTTACGGTTTGGACGTAACAGATGACAGCAAATCTGATGATCTGGCCTATCAAATGATGCTCCCAATAAGAAACAATGGTCGCACAAAAATCAAACATTAAACGATGAAATTACTCGCTACGAAGGTTTGTAAAAAGCACGATTTAGGCGTGCATAACAACCTCTTTGGAGGCACAATGCTGAGCTGGGTGGACGAATCTGCTGTCGCTTATGTGAACGAGGTGTGTCACTGCCCTAACATGGTGACCTTGAAGATGGAAGAAGTGCTGTTCACATCTCCCGTAAAGGAAAACAACCTCATCAAGATTTATGGGGAGATTGTGAGCATCGGAAACAAGAGTATCACAGTACAGGTAAATGCCAGGAAGTTCAATGTCTACAGTCACGAGGAAGCAGACGTATGTAAGACTCGACTCATTTTTGTGAGACTAGACGATGATGGAACTCCAATCCCTATCGCTCAACATGTAAAAGATAAGAATCCAGATAAGGTTTTATAAGTTGTAGGTAAAGTCTCGGCAAAAAGCATGAGTGGATTGTCATGGCATTTGTATTAGGACTTGTTTTCTTGATGATTGTACCAAGAGCTGGATTCAAAAAATTGTTACTGAAAAATCAGTTTGTGAATTCAGCAGTAACGGGGATAATACAGAATTGATAATTATCCTTTAGAACGCCATCTCCACTTGAAAGCGGAACATGTATTCTTGAGAAGAGTCATCAGTAAACTGGTCAGTTTCATTGATAAGACTAAAGTCAGTTTGAATCTTCAAGCTATGACCTACAATGTATTTAGAAAGACCAAATGTGATCATTTCTTGAATATCTCTGAGGGACTCTTTTTCAGGTGTAATCATTGTGAATCTAACTGCTGGCTCAAGATTGTTTTCCATTAGGTAACCAGCTTGAACTGTTATACCAGTTCCAGTGTAGTAGTTATTAATTATGTCACCATCTTCATTGTAGATTCTGTCACCATCTAGCGTTTTATTTGCATACTCACTTAATAAAGAGAATCCTTTGTACTTAACAAATACGTCAGCAAGAACAGTGTTAAGGTTGCAAAGTGCATCGTCAATAACAAGGTCGTTTTCATCTTCTATATAGCTTCCAAGATTACCTCCTGTACGAGCAGCATTCATATTTAAGTCATATGTTACACCAATGGAAATTTTTGGAGTGTCCTCACGTTTTAGATCTGAACTAAAGTAGTCTCCTTTGCCAGAGAACTCTCCAAGAGGAAGAACCTCAAGACGTCCTGTGTACTCGAAACCATTAGCAGGATTGGGATCCTTTTTATTTGTCCTGTTCCTACCCTCACCTTGAGAAATAGCAAGAGCTTGTCTAGTTGCTATTGATCCGATGTTAAACTTGTTGCGGAACTGGATTCCCATATCACGGTCGATGTTGTAACGAGAGTTAACAAGTGAACGATCAACGAATTGAAGCTTTTGAGAAGAGATTACACGTTCGCGGTTACCTGGGAGTTTTGTTTGCCCTATCCACACCTCCATGTTTTTGTAAAAATTCCACCGCACGAATGCATCAAGAATCAGATTTGAAGTGTTGTTAGTATGAATGTTTTCTCCACCGTGGTCTCTATTAGAAAGCCCCAACTCAATTTTGTACTTCACTTTAGGAGAGTAAGCAAAACCTGAAAACTTCAATCTTGAACGACGGATTAACCAGTTTGATGTCATGTCATCCATTAGGTTATCAGAACCTGCAGGAGCTTCAAACATTAAAAGGCTTTGAACTCTTGCATTGAATTTCATAGAAAAGCTAGAGTCGTTAGCAACAACGTATACGCCCTTGCCAAATTTGCTTTCAATTTTCTGTTGTCCTAGCGCAAAAGTTGATAACAGTAATAATGAAATTACTAGAAGGAATTGTATTTTCTTCATTTTGTATTGAAATCCTGTTTTATTAGGTGTCCAAATTTCCGCACATTATTTCACGACAATATTAAGCTAATGTTAAGACTAGATTAAATTATGCTCCTTCAGTAACAACTTTTTGCATTGTAAAACTGAATGTCGTTACCTGGCCATAGGTAGGTCGAACATGAATAATTTAGCCATGGGCCTCAATAATATGCTTTACAATAGACAAGTCTAAACCTGATTCGTCAGCATTGCTTGATCAACTCTTTAGAACTCGTCATAACCTCTCGTAAAGCCCCATAAGTTCCTTCTTCTTGATGCCTATCCATTGTCAATCACCGCAATAAGAACCTTAACACGGATTCCCGAAGAGGCTAAGCACGACAAGTACATCTGAAACCGTCACAGAACCGTCCCCATCTACATCTGCTGAACAGCCTGTAGTGCATCCAAAATCACTAAGAATGAGAAGGATGTCTGCAACCGTTATAGCGCCATCACCATTCACATCCCCTTGACATACGCAACTTTCATACTCGCATGATCCGTCATCGATATTCGCTGTCGCGTCGAAGTTACAAGCCGTTGCATTTGTACATCCAGGAACGTCGGGTTCGCCACCTTCGATGCAGAAGTTTACTGTTTCAGTCGATGCGAACTCTCCACCACTAGCTAGTGTTTCTCCTTGAGAAGTTATCACATAATTTCCTGTTCCGTATGCACAACAAATCCCATCACCGAAACTGTCATTAATGGTCAAGTCGTAGCATCCGTTATCTACACAAACAGTACTTGAGTATGTTGTTGCTGATGATGAGTATGGTCCACCTGTCATTACCACTGACCCATTTGCATCTGCAATACTCCAAGTCGTCTCACCTGGATAGTTGTCGGTAAGAATTGTAAACGTAATTTCTACCCCTCCTAAAATACATGAGCCATCATCGATGGTTGCACCTGGGTTATAGTTACAAGCGTTGGGGTCTATACAGCCCGAACATGAGGACCCATCTCCACCACATACTCCACAAACATCATCTTCTGCACACAATCCATTGTCTTCAATTGCATCTGGGTCATAGTTACATGCGTTTGGATCCGTGCAACCCAGGTCGCTGATACTCCCCGACAAGCTTAATAAAAACAAACCTTCTTCAATGTGTGAAACAGCAATCACTCCAGAAGCGAAGTAAGGATAGTTTGACCATGTGCCATTAAATCCAGCGCCATCGCTTGAAGGGTAAAGATCAAAGAATCCAACTTCAGTCATCAGACCACTTGCGATATTATCAAGGTTCGCGATTCGCAATCCAGCTCTGTAATTTGATTGATAGCAAAGATTGTCTTTAATGTATAAATTGTGGTCAATCGCGGGCGTGGTAGAGACAAATGTTCCCAAAAGAAAAGGCGCATCTAAATCTTGTACATCCCAAATAAATGTGGTTGTATTTACTCCAGTGTTGCTTTCGTCTAATTCGTCACCACTTAGGAAATACTTGTGGTCTTCAGTGAGCCATCCTTGATGGGCATACTGAGAATTGTAGGTTGTTCTGCTTAATTGAACAGCGTCTGTAGGGTCAGTAACATCGATAACAGTAATTGAATTCTCATTACATGCAAAAGCAATTTCATTACCCGCATAAGTTGCGTCTGGGCCAATGTAGTTTACAACTTGTGCATCATGTGTGTAGCCATCACCTGCAAAGTCACCCATGATAACTGGGTTTAACGGGTCGGAGATATCTACAATATGAAGGCCTCCGCTAAAAGTGTTTGTGCCGACACCATAAGCTCTATCGCTAGCTTCGTTAATTACGATGTTGTGGGCATTTCCCCAGCCACTATAGAGCGCATCCTCAGTGAATGTAACAGGAGGATTAACGACATTTCTAAGTTTTGTGAGGTCAAAAATCTGCATTCCGTGTCCACTAGCCTCAGAAACGATGTAAGCGTAGTTTCCATCGACCTTAATATCTCTCCACAAAGAACTCGAACCTGCTGAAGGTAGGTTCCCCAAATAAAGAGGGTTTACTGGATCAGAAATATCGACAAAAGCTGTTCCAGAAGTTCTTCCGAGCAACACGTATTCAGTACCGAACTCAGGGTCTGTCCAGCCCCAGATATCATTCATATCACCACCACCGAGAGTAGATCCAGCTGTAAATGATAGAAAATCTATGTTTGAACAAGGGTAGCCACCAGCCATACCGTTAACACAAGGAGTTTGGGCTGAAAGAGAAGAAAATGAGAGAGTAATCGTCGCGAAAAGGAAAGAAAATAGTTTCATTACATTAGTTTTAACAGCAGATTTAGCCATTTGAAAGACGCATTAAAATGAAATGCGTTGCATCGCAATTTAAATTAACACACGTCGCCGAAAGCGGCGAGAATCTCTAACACATCAGCAACCCCTACAATGCCATCCATATTCAGATCGTACAGACAACCTGAAGCACAGCCAAATTCACTGAGGACAGCGAGGAGGTCGCTGACTGTGATCGAACCGTCATTGTCAACATCTTCAGGACATCCAACAATGACTGAGGCTTCAATGTAAATCACTTGAGTGTAAAAAGCCGTATTGCCACAGTCGTCTTGAGCGGTGAATGTTCTGTGCACTTCATAAGCCTCTGGGCAAGGTCCACCTACGAGAACAACGTCAATTGTCACATTTACCTGTGTACAGTTGTCTGATGCAGTAGCACTACCTAAATCTGTTAATTCACTATCGCATGTCGTTGTGATATCCGAAGGAACAGAGGTAAATATTGGAGGCGTGCTATCTGTAAAAGAAATTGTCTGCGTGAATGTGCTGATGTTTCCACATCCATCGATTGCTGAATAAGTACGTGTTACATTGCCCCCAGTGCACCCCAATCCAGTATTAATGTCAGTGAAACTTAAAGTAACAGGGGTGCAAGGATCAGATGGACTTGCCGTTATTGCATTAAATGCGTTGAGGTCATCACACGCGACACTCACGAGACTCGGTGTGCCTGAAAAATCGGGCCCCTGAGTGTCAGATGTGCCGGCCTCCCAGAGCCATGCATTGTATATCAACTCTGGGTAGTCAATATATGGGTTTCTATTGCCTTGTTGGGACGCAATCTTGTCATTGCGCGAGATTTCAGTTGCGTCTGCGGGATCATTGAGATGCCATTGATATAACGTGGCCGTAGGCCCCATCTGGGTAATTGATCCTGCGGCATCTGGGTACATGGTGTAGAAGTAGAAAGCCGCACGCGCAACGTCGCCTTTGCGATCTTCTCTAGGCTCCCAATTTCCACCAGAGCTTTCAGACCACACTTCATGGTTGATTGGGATAGTGCCCTGTGAAGTATATGTATTGTTTACAGCGCCATACCACTGGGCTTGCCCATCGGTGACGTCATTGTATGGCTTGTTGCCTCTCGCGCTATTTGCAGACCCGTGACACGGTTTAAGAATATGAATGTCAGACTTCATGGGTTCTGCTGATCCGAAAAAACTCTGAGGGACCAAATGTTCTGCGTTAATCGGATTTGGGTAGGTTACATATCCCCCAGACTGTGTAAAACCTGTGTAAACACACTCTATTTGACCTCCATCAATGTCAATGAATCCATACATCTGTCTCCTCGCTTCATTGTATCCAAGACTGCTGTGATAACCATCAAACCAATTGGTTTGCAACCAGCTTTGGAGCTCAGAGAGGTGAATGTCTGTGGGAGGTGATGCTTGACTCCAAGCAAAACCAACTGGTGCAAATGAAAGCGCAAATAAAAGAGTGAATGCGGGTAAGAGTCGTCTAATCATAGAAGTATACATAATCTATTAATATAATAAAATATCAGGCTTATATCCTAACGAAATCCCGAAGAAATGGGTTGCTTGGAAATCTTTTTAAAAGCATACTGTTCCCCAATCCATCAAGAAGATCAGAAGATCATCAGTGCCTATCGTTCCGTCGAGATTAAAATCTCCCGGACAATTGTCGTCGCAAACTTCAGCAAACACACAGGTTCCATCATCAAGATTTGCAGTTGCATCGAAGTTTAGGGCCTCGTCATACGTACACCCCATAAAGGCATCCATTTGACACATCAAATCGTCTGAAACCGCATATGGATTGAATTCTGTAAACTCGGGGTTTGTGCAGCCGAGACAACTTTCCAGGCTGTTAAAACACACAACGTCAAGAGACATTGGTTCGCTAATGAATATCGATCTTTCGCTGAGCTCTTGGACAGAATTTTCATCCATATATCGATACACTAATGCTCCTTCAGATACCTGAATTTCAAATTTATACACCCCGAAACTTACGTGCGCTCCTAGGATCACACCTTGTTCTGTTAAAAGTGACGCCGATCCTCCGTGTGCGAACATATCGACCCTAAGCACGACAAGAAATAAACATGATCCATCGTCAACGGTGGCTGCTGGATTGAAGTTTATAGCTTCTGAATTGTTACAATCGGGAATGAAAATAAAATCTGATCCATCACAGTTTTGGTCCACGCCATCGTTTGGAATTTCTGGAGCCCCGAGGTAAATAGAAGCGTCACTATCGTCGCAATCACCTTCAGAATCTAACATCCCATCACCATCTTCATCCACACCGAAATAACAAGAACCGTCATCGACCAATACACCGTTGTCGTAATTTAAAGCGTTGATGTCACGGCATCCTTCAATGTCCGACATAGGTATTTTTCGCGCCCGATACACGGTGAAATATTCTCCGAGTATAATTTCCCAAACAATTTCTCCCTGATTGTTTATCTCAGTAACCAATGTCCCTACTCCCTGCCCTGCGTTTGCATTGCCCCATGCAATGAGTGTGTTTCCATTTTCAAGGCGTTCAACACTGCCTTGGGCAGGGGAATATATTTCGCTGGGGTGTGAATAAGACCAAACCCTTGTCGCAGTCATTGCGATGGTATCGAGTTCATATTCTACGACTCTAGAATACCCAGGCTGGTTGCCCGCGGTGACATTATTGTCGAATAGGAGGATGCGATTCCCCCCGATATCATTGACATCGTGCTGCTTTAAAAAACTTCCCCAATCGGGATCATCTATCTGAAAATTGTTTCCATATGCACCTAGTTGCCAATCGATGGACCAGTCGGTGGGGTTGAGCCTCACGAGCGTGCTGATATTTCGGAAGCTCATTAATAACCCACCGTCAGCATCAACATCAAATGCATTCCAATGAAGATAATCTACGAGTGGAAAACTGAGATTGTCAAACGCGGTAACGGGTATGTGGTCTAACCCATGCCATTCTCGTAAAATATTTTCGTCCACATCCATATGTATCATAAGAGGTTGTATGACTTCCGCGTCTTCAACTCCTCCATAGCTGGTCAAGTCCATACTTACGTATTCATTCACGACAAACAGATACGACCCATCTTCAAACCTATGTACGTCATGATAGTCCGTTTCGGGGATCATACTCAGACCCAAAGTATCAGTAGGCGTAAGGTTGTGGTCGACGGTGACCCATTTGCGTATGGAATAATTGTAAAATACAAATTCATCATCGCCCCAGGGCTCAAAAATAAAACCACGCACAGGGGAGTGACTGTTGAAAACCAGCTCTGCATCTTCATCGAATGCGCAGAGGTATATTTGGTTTGCGGATTGAACGGGGGCCATTATAACGGCTCCTGGAGCAGCCTCAGCCGAGGTTGTGAGAACAGTAAACGTCGGGTTTTGGGCAAAACAAGAGAGACTGCATAATCCCCCGAAAAGAGCAATGAAGCCAAAAACTATAACCTGAATCAATCTCATATTGTCATTGATTGCCATTGTTTAAAGATACGAAATTAGCTTCAATCCTATTCTTCGACGTCCTCAATGGCATCTTCATCAGTGGAGATTTCAAGAAAATCTGATGCCTCTGCTTTGTCAAGTGTGGCAATCTCCTTGAGTTTTCGAGTCATCACATTCGTTCTCGTATTTCGCAAATCGTACAAAGACTTTGACGCTTTACTCAACTGATCATCCACTTTTTCGAGTTGGCCCGAGAATTTATTAAACTCCGTTTTAACGGCCTCCAATGTTTTCCATACTTCACTGCTTCTTTTCTGTACAGCAAGGGTTCGGAATCCCATTTGCAAGCTGTTCAGAAGCGCAGAAAGTGTTGTGGGTCCCGTGACCGTGATGCGGTATTTCCTCTGCAGGATTTCGAAAAGTCCAGGATGCCTAAGTACCTCGGCGTATAAACTTTCTACAGGTAGAAACATGATTCCAAAATCTGTCGTATGGGGTGGGTCTATGTATTTCTCACTGATGTCTTTTGCAAAAGATTCAATGGTTTTTATGAGGCCTCTCTGAGCCAGCTCTATTGTGTCTTTTTCTCCGTCTTCATAAGCATTCAAAAGCCTGTCGTAATTCTCAATAGGGAATTTTGAATCAACTGGAAGCCAAACTTCATCACCTTGATCTTGTCCAGGAAGTTTGATGGCAAATTCAACATGGGCTTGACTGCCTTTCTTGGTCGCCACATTTTTTGAATACTGATCGGGGGTTAATATCTGTTCGAGAATGTTTTCAAGTTGATACTCGCCTAACACACCCCGGGTTTTAACGTTGGACAGAACCTTTTTCAAATCACCCACACCTTTTGCAATATTTTGCATTTCTCCGAGTCCTTTGTGAACGATTTCCAATCTTTCACTTACTTGTTTAAATGATTCCCCCAATCGTTTCTCAAGCGTTGTTTGCAGCTTCTCATCAACCGTTTTACGCATCTCGCTAAGTTGCTGCGAATTGTCTTCACGAATCGTCTTAAGGTTCTTTTCTATTGTGTCCTTAATATCGGTTTGTTGTTTACTGAAGTCGCTAAACTTCTGGCGAACAAGTTCATTTAGACTTTTGTTGTTTTCCTTATTTGTTTCAGAAAAAGCATTCAGATTTGCAGCGAGTTCCTCTCGACTTGCCTTTGCAACTTCTCCGCTTTCTTTTCGATTTCTTTGAAATTCATCTTTCAAGGTTTCGTCAAACTTGGAAATAGAACGCGTAATCTCCACCAAATTCTCAGTTGGATCAATGCTTTTATTTTGTTTGAGCAGTATCATTAAATTTGCAAAAACAAGCAGTATAATTACAGCAAGAAGGATAACAGTGATGTTCATTTATTGTGAAGCGTTTGGAGCATGATGGCGGAATTTTCTACGCCCATTAAAGGTATATAACCTGTAGACCAAAGCCAAACTTCTATCGGCTTCTCTTATTTGTATCTTATCTTCATCTCATTTTCGTTACACTTTGAAACAATGAGATACGCAATCCCTCTGCTGGCATTTTTTCTGTCACTAAGCTCAGCACAGTCAATCCAAATGTATAGACGCCTAATTATAAACCTTTGTGATTTCAGAGAGACAATTATATCTACTTTTATTGTGTGATTATAGCATCCTTAAATTTCAAACGTTCTGACCTTATGAGATGTATTGGTATTTTTTTTGCAGGCTTTATTTCAATTAATTTGCTAGCTCAAACTGATATGGAGATTAAAAAAGATTTTTTTAAAGGATTGAATTCCGAAGAAAAAAGAGTGATTGTAGACAAGGGAACAGAGTACCCCTTTTCTGGGGAATATTGCGACCATTATGAACACGGCACTTATGTGTGTAAAGCATGCGGCACTCCTTTATATAAATCGACAGATAAATTTAAATCTGGTTGTGGCTGGCCTTCTTTTGACGATGAAATAGAGGGCGCAATCACCAGAGTGAGAGATGGCAGTGGAGGAATGATAAGAACTGAAATTACCTGTGCCAAGTGTCTTGGTCATTTAGGTCATGTTTTTGAAGGAGAGCAGCTTACCGAAAAAAACACAAGACATTGTGTCAATTCAATTAGCATTGTCTTTCAAGCAGATCAAGCCCCTCCTTTGGACTAGGTGCGCACCACCCAAGGTTTTTATCCGGCGCAGGTTTCACCAGTCTTCTTCAGCCATGGCTGCCCGAACACTTGCTTCCGATTGTTGCGAAACATCCTTTCTATCCCAGCTGTTTTTGCTGATTTCTTCTGGGGAAATCGTATCCAACACTTTTACACTAAGCCTCTTTTTCCTCAATCCTAAGATATTGATGAGGTGCAATACAATAGAGCCGTCAGTGACGAAGTATGTAAAGAACCTCAATTGTTCTTGAGTCAGGGCGCTGCCATTTGCATGAGTCCATCTGAAAGCCAAAGGCTGAACCCCTGAATGTGAGTCGATCGCAATTTTAAAAAAGGGGGTCTTGAACGGATGTATTTCGACACCATCATTTGACTTTCCTTCAGGGAAAAAACTCATGTTGACTTGAGACTTTGTAATCATGAGAATGGTGGGGTCCAGCAATTCTTGAATGGATTTTCTTCTCGACCGGTCTACAAAGACGAACCCCAATAATCCCATGACCTTCCCTATTATTTTCATGCTTTTGATATCGGTATTTGAGATCACCATACACGGTGAAAGCGCCATGTGAAGCAGAGAATCAATGATTCCCTGGTGGTTACTAACGATGAGTAAATTCGATTTTGAGATCTTGCCTTTGACCGTTAAGCGGACACCTACAATCCGCATGATAAGTCGTGAAAACGGATAAATAATGAGCCTTACATTGTATCTTAAGAAAAAGTGCCGTGGGAGGAAAAAGAAAACAATTCTTAGAACAATACTCAAGGATACGAGCAATGAGACAGTGAGCATGATCAGCACCAAACGAATGTAGGCAAGCAGTTTTGAGCTTTTCAGATTAGGTTGAAGTTGTTTCATGAAAGGCAATAATACCCAAGAGATGGTTTGGTTTTACTTACCCCACCCACCTTTAATGAACTTTCTGTTTTTAATCTAATGGTGGACATCGCTTTGATGCGACCTGTTAATTTTGATTATTTTTGTGTTTACACATATCGACTAGCCCATTGACAATGCGTTCTCATTTGACCCCACATGCAAGTCTGAAACACTTTTTTAGCTTTTTTCAGCACCAAATCATTCTCGCACTAAGTTTCCTTTTACTCAGCCCATTCACCTTAAGCGCACAGGATTCGACAACCACGAATCTTTCAATTGTTGCGGTGGGAGATATGATGATCGGCACGAACTTCCCTTCGGATGCTTACTTGCCTCCCCGAGATGGTGCGGAGATTTTTAGCCAAATAAAAACGCAATTGTCAGATGCAGATGTCACATTTGGGAATTTAGAGGGAGTGATTCTTACAGAGGATTATCCCACAACAAAAAAATGCCAGAATCCGAAGAACTGTTATGCCTTTAAAATGCCGGATCATTATGTCGCGCATTTTAAAGATGCAGGTTTTGATCTGTTAAGTATCGCGAACAATCACATCAATGATTTTGGGGAAACTGGCATCCGAAATACGACAAAATTGCTTCAAGATGCCGGAATCCATTTTGCCGGTGTGACGGATTATCCCACAACGATCTTTGAGGTACATGATTTGACAATCGGGTTTTGTGCGTTCTCTCCAAACCGAGGTACGGTAAGCATAAATGATTTGGCCTTAGCAAAAAAAATCGTTCAAGAGTTAGACTCAAAAGTGGATGTCGTGATCGTTTCATTTCATGGAGGTGGCGAAGGGTTAGCGCATCAACACATCACAAAACAAACGGAGGTTTATCTGGGAGAGAATCGTGGCAATCCATATCAGTTTGCCAGAGATATGATCGATGCAGGTGCCGATGTTATTCTCGGTCACGGACCCCACGTAACGAGAGCAATCGATTTGTATAAAAATAAATTTATCGCATACAGCCTTGGGAATTTTTCAACTTATGCCCGATTTAATCTTCAAGGGAAAAAGGGGATCTCACCTCTTTTAAACATTAATGTAGATGAGAATGGAGACTTTATCGATGGGGAAATCGTGTCTGTTAAATTGATTGGCGAAGGGATTCCTGTCATCGACGACACCCATCAAGCTCTGCGAACAATTCAAGACCTCATTGCTACGGATCTCGGTGAGATCGGATTGGTTCTTGACAAGGACGGACGTATTTCACTGAAGAAATAGTTTCCAGATCTCCAATGTATGTCTATAAGAGACTTGATACTATGAGAAAACTAATCATACTTTTTTCTTTTCCTGCAGTATTAGGCTTTGGCCAAACTATAGAAATTAATGACATTAAAGTGCTTGATCTAGACGTTTATTCAAAAATAATTGAACACGCATACGGAGATCTTGATGGGGATGATAATTTGGAGTTAATGCTTATTGTCAATCGTTTAGACACTTCCGAATTCAACACGCCAAGAGACCTTATCATTTTAAAGCCGTCTGATGAATCGTGGTATGTGTGGAAGAAATCAAGTACGGTTATTTTAGGTACAGATGAAGGAGGTATAAACGGAGATCCCTTACAAGCAGCATACATAGACATCAATGAGATTAACATTTCTCATGAAGGCGGAAGTAGATGGAGGTGGTCTGTAAATCAAACTTATTGTTTAAGTCAAGACACATTTATACTTACTTCATATTATTCTTATTCGGGGGCATTATGTGACACCAAGACAGAAGTTGATTTCAATCTTAGCTCTGGAAAAGTAAGCTATGCCATAGGTCTTGAAGAGTGTCCAGAGGGGTTTGGAGACAATACTCATTTATTGGACGCATTGCCAATTACTGAAGACTTTTTTTACAAGGGTTTGAGAATTGAGTTGTTTCAGGAAAACAGACCGGTTATAAATATTGTTACGCCATTAAATCAGACCTTTTCAATTCATTAAGATCGTGAATGTTTTGTTTAGAAAATATGAAGAGATTAAACATCATCAATGCGTATCTCTTATCTAGGAGTTCCTATCCGACTGCAGAGAATCAAGTCCCTGACACACAGTTTTAAAAGAAAAATCCCCCAGCATACATAAGATACTGGAGGATTTCAACCAAAAAGTGGGAATCGATTTATTCAATCACAACACGGAACGTCTTCGTTGTGCTATTTTCATGGGTGAATTGCAACTGATACAGACCGGAAGTGATATCAGACACGTCCAGTGAAGAAGCGCCCGTACCATTGTATTTTTTGACAACTTGCCCTGTGAGGTTAATCAGGCTAGCTGTCCACACCAAATTGGGATCACAACCGCTGATCGCCAGCCAATTTGCCGCTGGGTTTGGGTAAATCTTTGCTTGCGAGAAATATGCATTCAACTCTCCCACAGCATTAGAGGATCCACTCTCACCTCCATTGATGACTGTGATGACGAATCCATCCACAAAGCCATCCAACAAACCCAAAGAATCAACTGAAATCGCCTCGCAGTAGGTCTCACTGCAACCGGCATCCGCGTCCGTGACAGTCAGACACAAGGTGTAAGGACCATCTGTATTGTATGCGTGGATGGGGAAAGGGTCATCGCTGGTTCCTTCGTCTCCGAAATCCCAAGCATACGTCGCGTTGATGTTGTAGTCAAAAATGATCACATCCACCGCTCCAGCAATGGGCGTCCCGTTTGGCGTTGTGGCTTGAGCCACCTGAAATTCCGCATTGCATTGAGCATCATCACCTACAGCGCAGGCAGCTATGCCTTCTACGCTTTCAGGGGCCAGGAATTCAGACGATTGATCCACGAGCAATTCGCCACTCGGACCGTACACAGAATAACCGCAGGCTTCTGCATTAATCAAGGGCTGCAAAACAGCAAAGCCAATTTCACCTGTGTTTACAGGAACAAAAGCTTTCCTTTTCCAAAATGATTGGAAACTAGGGGCGTAAGTGCCGAAAGGATTAAAATCAATAGTGGCGTACATGCCATATTCGTATGAAAAGACTTCAAGAGCACCTCCGTACCATCCTTCTTGGGATTCATCGATGAAGAGAATCTCTACGTAGCCACACGAAAAATCAGTGTCACACGGTTTCAAGCCAAATACGCTTCCCGCTCCAAAGTTCGTGTCGTCTACTGTTTCAAAAAGCACATTCCCATTTTCATCTAGAACTTCATAAGAAGGCCATCCAGATCCGTTAGTATCCGTGAAGAGGACATCGATAACGGAACCTTCGTTTACAGCGAACGAGAACGTACTCGTTCCAAGTGCTTCAGGAATTCCATTAAAGTCTTCATCAATTGCCAGCTCGTTGTTGGTTTCAGAGGCAATCATGATGCCATCGACGTATATATCCACGGTAGATCCACCCCAATCTTCCCAATCACTCGCATTGTACAAGTTGATGGTCCAAGTTCCACAAGTTCCTTCCACTGTTGGGATATCGAATGGCAATACTGAACCAATGGAATGCACCACGCCATTGTACGCCAAGAGATCGGCGACTTCTACTTCAGCGCCTGAAGCTTGTATCCCGTCCACACCGATGGACAGGGTCACAGGTTCGCCCGACAAAGATGTCAAGGTTTGGCCATCACTCAAATCGGTGCTCATGTAGTTGCCTATAACGATATGTCGTTCTATGAATTCATCCACGTATTGTGACGTCAAAAACGATTGTGCGTCAACATAACCGTAAGTCGCAGCAAACATATTGACTGCATCATCTGTGGGTGCAAAAACGGTGAACGGGCCCGGAA
>MDSY01115170.1_pt1 | contig 37785 bp, 18 predicted proteins | sample 811131 | NCBI WGS metagenome assembly MDSY01 (sample SAMN05326643, study PRJNA326480) | marine metagenome | isolation source: seawater | place: Atlantic Ocean: South West | collected 2010
ACTCGAGCGCCATACGATTTCCAAAAGAATATTCCGGAAAAAGTGAGAAGTTTCCAAAATCAAGATTTCATGTCTCCACGCTGGCACGCGAAAAGGCGATATTTATATCAAGGTTGTGGGTCTGTTTCGGCTGGTCTCATGTGATAACGGCCGGACAATCTATTTTTCGAGCGAGCGTTTTCGGTGACAAAAAACGGACGACGCGGCTCGAGTTTGGCTCTTTCGGACGCCCCGAGGTGGAGGAGCGCCCGCGCCGGTGCCGCACATCCCCGCGCGCGCCTCCACGTTCAGCGTTCAGTCAGAGAGAGGATCGAGATGGACCGCGCGAACGACAGGGCCCGGAAGCGCGACGACCCTTGGTCGCGCGTCGACGACATCACCGGCGACGCGCACTACGTCGCCCTCGGCGTGGAGAGGGACGCGACGGCGCACGAGATCCGCTCGGCGTATCGCGCCAAGGCGCGCGTGTGCCATCCGGACAAGGGCGGCGACGCGCGAACATTCGCGAAGCTCCAGCTCGCGTTCGAGACGCTGTCGGATCCGGGGCGCAGATCGACCTACGACCTCCTCGCGCGCGAGTTCGAGTACCGGTACATCCCGGGCGTCACCGTGCGAGCCAGGGGGGGCGAAGATCTCATCTTGGACGACCTCGAGCGGCTCGGACTGGACCTCGACCCGGGGCGGCAGCTCGTGGTGCTGTGCGAGGTGTGCGGGCGGCCGAGCAACAAGACGTGCTACGTCTGCGACTGCCGCTTCTGCGACTTTTGCACGCGGAAGATGCACTGGAAAGGCCCGCACGGGCTGCACTACCCCGTGCACAACGCGCCCGGATCAATGGCGCGCAAGATCGCGGAGAAGGAACTCGAGTCCAAAACCTTGGAAGACGGGCGCGCGCGCATGATCGAGGACCCGAACTACCGCAACGACCTCGAGCTCGCGGAGGCGCGTGCGTTCAAGGAGGCTGCCGCGGAGATCTACGGCCTCGGCGCCAAGCCCTGCGACGTAAACGGAAGCGGCGACGTCCCGCATCACGTAAAGCGATACGACCACCGCCTGGGCAAGTACTACGCCTGGGCGCAGACCGAACGCAAGGTGCACATCGCCGTGCACGTACCAACCGGGTTTCAAGATAAGAAGGTCCACATGGAGATCGGCGGCGGGCACTTCGGCATACTGCGGATCCAGGCGGAGGATTCCGCCCCCGTCGTCGAGCGACGATTCGCGTTTCCCGTCGATCAGAACTGCCCGGTTGACACGATGCAGACGCAGATGCGGACCAAGATGCTCATCACGCTGACCAAGGCTACGCCCGGTGAGACGTGGACGCGGCTGTTCGAGGGTGACCCGATGTACGCCAGGTGCCTGCAGCAGCCGTACGCGGTGCAGGAGTCCAACACGGAAGCCGTGGTGGAGGTTGAGCTGCCATTTTGGATCGAGGGATCCGACTGCCGCGTGCACGTGGACAAGTACGGGCTACGCGTCGAAGTGCCGAACGAGATTGACAACCTCAAGCGCACCTTCTTCCGCCCCGCGAGGGACCCGAGTGACAAGCGCAAGCACCCGCGCGACCCCGACTGTTTCATCCCCGAGGAGACCGCGTGGTCCCTCGACCGCGAGACCCGCGTCGGCACCGACGAGCCCTACAACGTTCTCATGATCTGCCTCGTCAAGCGCCAGCCCACTATGAACGAGACGCAGTACAAGAAGGGTGAGATACAGGACAACAGGCACGCGGAGATCCCGGGGATGAACCCGTCGAACTGCAAGGGCATCCGGCTGTTCGTCGAGGACTGCGACAGGTTCGGCATGGAGGACAGTTTACAGGCGATGTGCTTCATGGAAACCGGGTCCACTTGGAGACCCGCCAAGCCGTGGGCCAAACTGCACGGCCGGGGCCCCGATAAAGACCCGGAGGTGGACATCGTCGCGACCGAGGTGGACCAGCTGCCGAGAGGTGCGAAGCTGGTGCTCGAGTCTCTCCTCCAGTCCGAGGAGACGCGGCGGGAGGATCTGAACGTCGAGTGCGGCGGTATGGTCACCGCGTGCGAGGAGATGATCCAAGGCGGGCCTCGCTACGATTGATTTTTTCTACGATTGATTTTTCTAAATCACAAAGATCGGTTTCGCTACTTCGCGTCGAGGTACTGGCGCTCGTTCTCCCAGAAGAAGGGATCCTCCTCCACGGGCATCTCAGCCGCCATCACCACCGAGTACCTCTCCCCCTCGGGCGCGGCGGCGGCTGGCATCTCCCAAAAATCCTCGTCCGAGTCGGAATCCTTCTCAGCGGCTCGTTTCGAAAGTCTCGCCGCCACCTCCTCAGCCGAGAGCCAGAATCCCTCCGTTTCATCCGTTTGATCGTTCCCGAGGGCCGCCACGGTGCCGCGATCGCTTCCCGGGATCGATACCTCGATCTCCTGGTCCAGTCCCACGTAGCAGTCGCTGATGAGGTACACGAACAGGTCCGGTTCGAACGTCGCGTTTGCAGATCTGTCCACCGCCAACTTTGCGCTGGCCGTGTGTCCAAACCCGAGGCGTTTTAGCGAAAGGAGCTCGCGGTTGTTCCTGTCGCCCAAGATGAGCCACCATCCCTCCTCCTTGACCTTGGGGTACTTGGGTAAGATGGCGCGCGGCGCGGACCCCCGCCCGCCGCCGCCTTTACCCGCCGATTTACTCGTCGACTTTGCGACGCGGCGCAGCTTGACCTCAACCTCGGTCCCGTTTTTGGTCAGCTTCGCGTCGACGTCGATGAGCGGCATGCGCTGGCAGTGTTTCACGGCTTCGTCCACCTGCCTGTTCTTTAACCCCGCGTTTGAAAGTGCCTTCCGCGCGGTGCCCTCCCTGACGAGGCACGCGTCCACGAGCTGCGGCAGGGCGTGGAACCCCGACCTCGACAGCGCCGCCGCTTTTTGCTCGTGGACGCCGGGCACGGACATCACGCTGGGGTCGGATATGAACCGTCCTTGCATGACCATCTGCATCAGATTCATGGCGTGCATGCACGTCGCGAGCCACCCGGACTCGGCGCAGACGTCGATGATGGCCTGAAGGATCCGCACCGCCTGATCCAGGACGCCCTTGGCGTCCGTCACGTAGTCGCTCATCGGCAACTGCATTCGGAGAAAGTGCGCCTGGAACAGTAAGTTGGCCTTGGTGTGCGGGTCGTCCGCGAGCCGCGCGTCCACCTTGAACCCACCCGCGTCCTCGATCTGCCGCGCCAGCTCGGCGTTCACCTTGTCCTCGTTGTGACGCACGGGGAGCTCGTCGTACTCGGCGACGCCGCAGAGGACGCCCAGGAGCTGCTCCAAGGAATTGTCCGGTCCCAAGCTGGACGCGAAGAGCGCGACGGACGGGTGCTGCAGGTAGTAGAAGCTCGCGATGCGACCGAGCGTCGCGGGTTCCAAGCTGTCGTCCTCGCCGATCGTGAGGCACTGCGCGTCCTCCAGCTGCGTCAACGCGTTCTCCACCAGCCGCGATAAAAACGCGTTCAAAGCGTCGTGCTCCACCGACTCCAGGTCGTAATAGGACGGGTTCTTGACCAACCTGCGGAAGAGATAGGTCCACGTCAGGTAGTCCACCGCGTCCTGCTTGGAACGAATGGTACCCGCGACCACCTCGGCGTTGAAATGGTCCGGGAGCTGGTCCGCGAGGGACGACTCCACCGGAAAGGGCTCGTACAAAAACTTTTTGTAAAAAGCCTTTTTGGGCTCGTGCACCATGATCACGGCGACGGCGCTGGTGTCGAACTGGGGCCGACCCGCTCGGCCCATCATCTGGAGCACGTCCGTGATTGGAAAATCCACGTACCGACGGGTCTTGCCGTCGTAAAATTCCGTGCCCTTGATGACCACGAGGTGCGCGGGGAGGTTCACGCCCCACGCCAGCGTCGACGTGCACACCAGCACCTGAATCTTGCACTTGAAAAAGAGCTCCTCGCAGAGCGCCCTGTCCTCGGGGGCCAAACCCGCGTGGTGCAGCCCAACCCCGAACTGCAGCGTGTGCCGCAGCTCGGGTGACTTGACCTTGGCCAGGTGCGTCTCCATCTCGTACGGGTCCATGTGCACAAAAGTATCCGGGCGCTCATCCGCGGCGGCGTACGCTATGAGGTCTATGGCCGTCAGTCTGGTCTGCCGCCTGGACGACACAAACACCAGCGCGGGTTTCTCCGGGGAATGCGTGCGGATCGCCGCGTACGTCGGCTTGTTCATCGTCGCCATCCGGGGGCAGTAGAACTTGCCCGGGTACCCCTGGATGTGACACTCGAGCGGCACCGGTCGCACCGAGGGTTTGAAGTTGAAGAGGCCGCTCTTCGGTCCCTCCTGCTTCTCTATGCCGAGCCAGTCCGCGAGGTCGTTCGCGTTGGCCAGCGCCGTGGACAGCCCGACGATTCGCACCGGGCGCTCAGTGCGCGTGGATATGAACCTCATGCGGCTCACGATCACCTCGAGGATCGGACCGCGGTCGGCGCCGAGAAGGTGGATCTCGTCGATGACCACCAACGAAACCTTGGTGACGTACGACCTAGCCTGCCAATTACGCGAGATGCCGTCCCACTTCTCGGGCGTGCACACGATGATGTCCGCACCCTGAAGCGCGCGCATGTCCGGGGTGTAGTCGCCTGTCAGCTCCACCAGCTTCTTGTTCAACACCACGCACAGTTTATGTTTCCAATCCTCGATGCGTTCGCGGACGAGCGCCTTGAGCGGCGCGATGTAAATCACCTTCCCGCCGGGGTGGTCCCTGAACGCCGCCAGCATCGCGAGCTCCGCGCTGATAGTCTTACCCGAGCCCGTGGGCGCGCCGAGGAGCACGTTCGATTCGGAGTGAAAGAGCGTGTCGAACGCCTGCGTCTGGACCTTGTTGAAAAACTCAAACTTGCCCTCGTACAGCTTGAAGAATTCCTCGCGGCCGAGCGTGGGGTTCTCCGGCGGGAACAGCGCCTGTCTGGGCACCGGTGGCAGGTCCAGGAGCTCAGTGTGCGCGGGTCCCTTGTCGGGTAACACCAAGTCGTTGAAGTTCAGCTCAAGAAACGTCTCACACCCGTGCCACGACTCCGACGTCGCGCGGAGGAAGTACTGCGGCGGGACCGGCTCGAAGATTGGAATCGTAAACGCGAGGTGTTGCTTCCCTTCGCCGTGCAGCTTTTTGCTCAGCATGAATGTTTCGTTGTGGTAAATGTGCTCGTTGACGGGATCCTCGACCCACACGAGCCACCGCTGAAGCCCGCCGTGCACGGCGTCCCTCCATCTGAACTCCGGGGTGAGCGCGACGGTGACCCTCAGGACGCTTCGGGTTATGGGTTGCACCGTCTCCTCCATCGTGAGGTGCGGCAACGACTCCAGGCACCCCCGAACCTTCTGCCCGATGGACTTGTTGAGCCGAAGCATACTGCCGATCTCCTGCGCGCTCATGTCAAACAGTCGCTCCACCGTCGCCTGCCTCTCCTGGAGTTTGTAGATCGTCTCCGCGGATAGCGTCTGCTCAAACTGTCGCAGCGCGTGCTGGTGGGGCCAGATTCGTAGATCCACGGCTTTGGACAGCGTGAGCAGCTCCTCGGCTAAGGACGGCCAGCCGCGACGGAGGCACAGCTCGAACAGCGCACGGCATATTCGCGATGCGTTCTGTGAGATGTAAGAGCTGTCCGCGACGAGCGAGAACGCCTCCATGCGGGCTCGCGATATGTACACCTGCATCAGCAGGTTTACCTTACCGGCTCTGTCGCCGAGCGTAGCCTTGATCTCCAGCGGGCACGCGCGCTTGCGGTCCCGCCGCAGCTTCTCCAGCTCCGGCATCTCGTCCTCCCTCGGTGCGATGTTCTCAAACTCCATCGCCTGCGCCACCATGTGGAACACCTCGGGCATGGACATGTGCCGCTGGAGGTGCTCGTCGAAGAGTTCCATCGACGCCTGCTTGATGTAAAAGTGCGACGCGATGCGACCAGCCTCGGTCTGGTATATGAACCCGCTCTTCTCGTCGAATTTGACCATCTTCGCGCGGTGTAAGGTCCTCGCAGCCTCCGTCACCAGCTTGCGCCTGTGCCGAACCAGCCCGGGGTCCATCTTCACGTCGTCCCAAGTTAAACCGTACGCCAAGGGGTTCTTCTCCATGCGCGTGTGCAAGTAGGAGTAGCCCAGCCACTGCGCACCCTCCTTCACGCTGCACACCGTGCCGAGCACCAGCTCCGCGTTCAGGTTATCCGCCAGGCACGACACGAACTGCGACTCGATCGGCGTCGAGTGCGTCAGCAGCGCGAGGTAGTGCGCCAGTTTTTTATGTTCGGTGACGATGACGCCCTCGCCGCTCGTGTCAAACCCGGGCCGGCCCGCGCGACCGAAGATCTGCTGAACGTCCAGGACGCCGAGGTCCCTGAACCCACCCTTGGACGGGTCGTACAATTGCGTGCCCTTGATGACGACGGTGTGCGCGGGAAGGTTAACCCCCCACGCCAAGGTTGCGGTGCAGCACAAAACTTTCACCACCCCCGCGGCGAAGAGGCGCTCCACGAGGGTTCTGTCCGATCGAAGCATGCCCGCGTTGTGGCAGCCGAAGCCGCGGTGGAAGAGCTCTTTCACCTCGTTATTCCTGCTGCGCTCCACCTCCTTCTTCCAGGAGGTGAAGTCCGGGTGGTTCTCGGGGGCGAACAGCTCGAGCCCGCCCTGCGACTGGTCGTTGGCCGCGATTTCTCCGAGTTGCTTCGCCGTCTTGACGGTGTCCTTGCGGCTGTGCACGAAGACCATCGCCTGCTTCCCGGTCCTCAGCGCGGCGGTGCACTTATCGTACGCGATCTGCGCCATGAGCATCTGCCGTTTCATCGCGTTACCCTCCGTGACGCCCACGAACATCTGCGTCAGCGGAATCGGCCTGAAGCTCTGGTCAAAGACGAAGAGGCCGGCGTCCGACACGCCGAGGAATTTGGCCACGTCCGCGGGGTTAGGGAGGGTGGCGGAGAGCCCGACGATTCGGATCATGCTCTGCGTGGTCTCCACCTGCCTGTGCGTGCGCGCTACGAGCGTCTCAATCCCCGGGCCGCGCTCGTCGTTCAGCAGGTGCACCTCGTCTATGATGAGCAGCCTCAGCGACGACGCCACGCTCACCTCCCCGCCCTTGCGCGTGATCACGTCCCACTTCTCCGGCGTCGTCACGATCATGTGCGTCTCCTCCATCTCCTTCTTCGTCAGCTGCGTGTCTCCGGTCAGCTCCCTCACCTGGATACCCAGCGGTGCCAACCGGCGGCCAAACGCGCCCGTCACCTCCGCGGCGAGCGCCTTCATCGGCGCAACGTAAACAATCTTAAAGTCGGAGCCGTACGCCAACTCCCCAAACTCGATATGCGCGGCGATCTCGTGGAGCACGGCCATCATCGCGATGTTGGTCTTACCGGCGCCCGTCGGCGCGCACACCAGCAGGTTTTCGTTTGAGTGGTACGCGGCCGGGTAGATGCGGCTCTGTATTCGGTTCAGAGATTTCATCCCCGCAAACGCCGGTTGCGCCCAATCGTCGAGCTCCTCGATGGGAACGAGCCGCTCGTGCTCGCCGATGGGCGCGCGATCACCCGCGGGTACGTACACCTCCTCGTACCCCTTGTAAACCTTGCGCGTGGTCCCCGCGGGGAGGGCCTTCTTTCCGCCGCCGCCGCCGCCGCCGCCGAGGCCGTAGAGTCCTGCCCAGATGTCGTCCTCCATGCTCTGTACCTTCGCGGCCGTGTCCCAGTCACCCTCGCACAACGCCGCGAACCCGACGCCGGAGCTCGCGAGCCACTCGAGCAACGGCTCGCCCTGCCCCTGCGCGATCCGTCGCCCGACCTTTCGTGTCTCCTTCCTTCGAAGTTTCTCCATCTTTATGTCCGAACTCGACTGAATCGTCACCTGCGCCGCGGGCGCGTCCTTCCTCGCGCCGCCCCTGCTCTCGTCGTCGTCGCCACCGCCCAAAGTCTCGCGCAGCGTCGATATCCTCCGTCGCAGCGCCGCATCGATCGCGGCGCGTCGTTCGATCGCGCCCATGATCACCTCGACGCCGCCGTCGCCGAGAAGGTCGAATAAATCGGCGGCGACCTCGTCGTCAGTCTTGGTATCACCCGCGAGCAACGCGCGCGCGAGCTGCGTCGCCGTCTCCTCCCACCGGACCCCGCCGCTGATCTCCACGCACCGTTCCTTGAGCCAGTTGAGCTGCGTCGTCGCCGAAGCCTCCGCCGCGGGTATCGCAAAGTCGCCTCCGGAAGTTGCCGGAACGGAGTCCAACGGCGAAGACCCGGTCGCGTACGCGGTTCGCTCCGCGCGTGCACGATCGGCGTCCGAGACCGACGCGGCGCGTAGTCCCGCCTTCATCTGATCCGCCATCCTCGCGGCGCTGCTGCTCACGGGTTGGACGTTCGAACCCGGCGTTGTGGAGGGACCTTCCGGCGACGTCCCGGCGGAAAGTTTCGGCGCTCGACCTCGGCCGGGGGGCGCGAACGGAACGTCCGAGCCGAACTCCCACCCCCCGTCCGTGCCTGTATCCGTGTGTACACAGCTGTGCGTGCCCGCTGGGTCGTGGACGTCCTGCAGCGTCACGAGTTCGTTGCACGCGGCGTCGAACTCGTTCAGGTGCTGGTCGGACACCGGCCCGAGTTCTCGCTCCAGCGCGGCTTTTTTCCTCTTGATGAAATCCCTCGCCTCGGCTTGGCCCCTCTTCTTGGCGAGGTCCGGGTCCCGCCCGTACTGCGCCTCCTCCGCCCACTTCGCCGCCGCGACGTTTGCATCGCGCACCAGCTGTGCGACCGTGCGGAACGCGAGGAGCGACGCATCAGCCAGCGCGTCGGGTAAGAGCGTGTCCCCACCGGTGATTCTCACCACCGCTTGCAGGAACCTCTCCAGCGCGACGCGCACCTCCGGCGGGGGCGAGTCCGGCGATGCCGGGCATATCGCCCTCGCCAGCGAAGAAGTCGCGTGGTACCTCCCCTTACACTTGACCCCCTTACCCTTGTTCGCGCTTCCGGACGCCATCGACGCCTCGAGCGCGCCGCGTCGAGCCACGAACAACGCGTCGACATCCACGTTCGCGTCGGCACCGCCCAGTCGCGATCGAAGCAGCCCCGAGAGCCTGGGCGCCGGTCTGGTCGATCCTGGTCGCGATGTCCCCGATACGCCATCGCCGCCGTGACCCATCGCGGTCAGCGGGCGGTGCCTGACCGGTGGCTAGAGTGCGCGCCCCTCCTCCGGCGCCGCGCTGTTGTTGTGACTGCCTCCGTGTCTCTCTGCGGAAAAGGTTCTTCTCAGAGTTTTTCAGTAATGAATTACGAAGAGATATTGTATGACTATTGTTTGTAGAATTCTATTTACCTATTTAAATAGGATTACCAGTGTGTTTGTGTATGTTTCAAACCTGTGTCGATTTCGGGGCGGCGTCGCCAACAAAACCGAGAGCTTCCGAATCGAGGATCGAAGGCCCAAAGGGGCATTCGACCGGGCGCTGACCACCCGCGCCGCGTCAGTACGTTTGCCAAGAGGATCCCTCCGATCGTCAAGGTGAGCCCTCGAACGACGATTTCCGCGCGTGAACCCTCGCACATCGCCGCACGGCCACCCGACGTGGGATCTATCGGTTTGTCGAACGTCGATCGCAACAACCGTAATTCTACCCAACAACCGTAATTATCTGATTGACCCGCCGTCCACGTCGCAGGCTGCGTGTGAGCCATGAGCGAGACTCCTCCGAAAAACGAGAAGGACGATGACTCCGCCTCCGAGGCGGAGTCCGCTGGCGAGTCCTCCGCGGCTTCCATGTCCGAGGACGAGTCCGTCCAGTCCGAGGACGAGAAGGCTCTCGCCGCGCGCCGGGGCTCCACGGACGGCCCGATCCTCGCCTCCGATCCCGCCAACGCGGGGTTCTTCGCCGGCGGCAACGTTAGCCGCCTCAGCGACAACGACATGACCATCGACGCCAATGAGTACGACAAGGCCATGGGCGACGAGCTCCCGGTCGTGTCCAAGACCCTCGACTACGACGAAGCGAAGGCGTTGTGGAAGGAGTCCGCGGTGACGGACAACAACGGCGAGTACATCCCGTTCTGGTCGTCCAGGAAGCGGTTCTTGGGCGACATCGAGATGCTCGGACCCGGCATGGGTCTCTACTTCCGCATGCTCCGCAACTTCGCGCTCTACTTCTTCCTCATGTCCATCCCCGTCGGATGCGTCATCGCGCACTACATGTACCTCTACTACAACCCCGACTCTGACCTCGACGACGAGTCCATGGATGCGCTCGCGCGGGTCACCACCGGCGTGACGGCGTCCACCAGCCAGGACGACACCATCGGCGGTTGGGACGTTCGCGATGTGATGCTCGCGGTCGTCTCCCTCGACTCCCTCTCCATGCTCTGCTTCCTGATCATGGTGGCGCACCTCAAGCGCAAGCAGGATGAGTACGTCGAGAAGAACGACGACGCCGTGACCTCCCTCCCCGACTACGCGGTTCAGGTTTGGGGCATCCCCACGGACACCACCGAGGCGGAGGTCAAGGAACACTTCTCCAAGTACGGAGAGATCTGGGACTGCGTCGTGGTCAAGGACATCGGCAAGGTCATGGGCGCGAGGATCACCCGCGCCAAGCTGATCAACACCTTCATCACCATGAAGATCCAGTGCAGCGGCAGGGTCAACAAGGGCTACAAGATTGAGAGCCAGCAGAAGTCCATCGCGAAGCAGAAGGAGAAGATTCTCAAGCAGACCAAGAAGATTGACGAGAAGCTCAACGAGGGGTTCACCTCCGTGTGCGCCTTCATCACCTTCAACAACCCCGAGTCTCGCGCCGCGTGCGTCGACGATTACGCCAGCCCGGGCTGGTCGTGCTGCCCCAAAGAGGAGCTCAAGCTCCGCGGCGAGCGCATGGTGAAGGTCAAGGCTGCGCCCGAGTCGAGCGACATCATCTGGGAGAACGTCCTTCGCCCCAACTTTGCCACCAAGGCGTTGCGCAAGGCCACCTCCATGCTCATGATCTTCATCCTCCTCATCGCCGCCATCGGCGTCATCGTCTACGCCAAGGACACCCTCAGCAAGTCCCCACCCGCGGTGGCCTGCCCCAACACCGTGAAGGACGCCACCACCAACCCGGATCCCATGCTCGAATGCAAGGCTATCTGGGACCTCGCCGCCGAGGACGCCATCAACAACGCGACGTCCGAGGCGAGAAGATCGGTGGACATGTTCATCAACAATATCGTATCCTACGAAGACTGCGGCGACTTCATCGTCAAGGCTGACTGGGCCAGGCCGATGGACCCCAGCGCGTACGGCTCGTACAACACGCCCGCGACCGGCAGCGTGTGGGACGGTGGGTTCCTGAGCAAATCCCAGGCGGATGAATGCGCCGCGCTCACCTGCAAGCAGTGCTACTGCACCACCGTGGTGTCCCTCTCCAACCTCGGCGAGCTCATGAACGCGTACTTTGACTCCGGCGCCGCGGAGAAGGCGTTCTGCAAGCCAATCTTCGACCAGATCTTCCAGGAGGCGAGCGTGATGATCGGCACCATCGCCATGACCACAATCACGAACATGGTGCTGATGAACAGCGCCGCCTTCTTCTCCGAGTTTGAGAGGCATAAGACCTTGTCCGCCACGGAGGCTATGGCCGCCACTTACACCTTCGGCGCGCTCATCGTCAACCAGATGGTCGTTCCCATCATCATCTACTCCTTCATCGAGTTCCTCGAGGGTTTCCCGGTGCTGTTCCAGGGAACCTTTGGCGACTTTGAGGCGGAGTGGTACAACAAGGTGATGGTGATGATCCTGGGCACCGCGGTGACGAACATCATCGCGTTCCCCGTCGGCGCCGCGGCGCCCAACATCGTCGCCTGGATCAAGCGCAAGCTCACCGGGTGCATGGCCCACTCCCAGAAGGTGCTCAACGAGATGTACCAGCCCGCCGACTTCTCCCTCGCCAAACGATACGGCCAGGCGTTGTGCGCGCTGTACTACACCATCATCTTGAGCTCCTGCGCGCCGCCCCTCCTCGTCGCGGCGTTCTTCCTCTTCATCATCATCTTCTATGTGGACAAGATGATCCTGCTCAAATTTAGCAAGAGGCCCCCGATGTACGACCACAAGCTCAACGAGATGTTCCTCAACATGGCGCCCTACGCCGCGTGGTTCCACCTCGCCATCGCGACGTGGGCCTTTGGCTACTACGAGATCCCCTCGTACACCATCGGCCTCCCCTCCATCGCGGGCACCGGCATGGACGCCGGCGCGATGAGCCAGGATGCAAACGCCGACGACTCCAACGTGGACTACACCGGCGCGCCCGCGCAGTTTGACTTTATGGCCCGCATCAAGCGCCTCAACGCGCTCGTCCCCTTCCTGTTCTTCGTCGTCGTGACCGTGTCGCTGTTCCTGGCCAATCTCGTGAACACACTCCTCAAGCCCATATGCAGCGCCATGTTTGGCCATAAGGGACCCGAGAAGGTTGACGAGGTGCCGCCGTTCGACCAGCTCATCATGCCCGGCCAGATTGGATACGAGGATCCCGTGCCCGAGGGTGCGCTCAACAACAAGCTCTCAGGCCTCCGATCCTACCGCATCGAGGACAACCCCAAGTACGCCAAGCTGTTCCCGGAGGTGATCGGCGGCGATCAAGGAAAGACACCCACCAAGGCGCCCAAGACGCAGAACATGGCCTAATTGCTACCTTTTCATACCCTTTCAAATAATAACGTTTAACGTTTCGTTTCGTTACAGTCGTCTTACAGTCGTCGTTGCCTCGTTCGCGCGGTGCAACTCTACGTTGTCTACATTACTCAACCTCAGCCTTTAAGATCTCGGCAAAGGCGAACGGCGCGAACTTGTACCCGTCGCCGCGGTAGAATTTGTTCTGGTACTCCACCCAGTGCAGCCTCAGCGCGTGCAGAAACGCGCTGAGACTCTCCATCAGCATCAGCACCCCCACGGTGGCCACCGCCCACACCGCGAACCCCACCACCATCGCCGCCGGGTTCTGCGTCGCCACCGACGCCATGAACACGCGGTCCCAGAACACCGCCGAGAGCTGCGCGTGCGCCAACGATAGCGCCCACAGACGCAGGTACGACGCCGTGTTGCTCACCGCGCCGAGCACGAACTCGATGGTGTGGATCATCTGGTGCACCAGCGTCTCGCTAAAGTCAAACCCGTCTTCGCCGTGCACGTGGTCGTCCAGGCTCCCGTCCACGTTGAGCGTGTCGTCGAGCGGCGTGTAACCCTCGCCCCTTTGCCTCGCCTCCCACCGCCACTTCAGGATGAGGGGCTTGGGAAACAGCATGACGGGCACCGACGCCAGCGCGATGAGCACGAGGAAAACCTGGAACCCGCCCTGGCCCCAGAACATGACGTTCTCGGGGCAGCCCGCCGCGCCGTTCGCGCCCTCGCCGGCGCAGTCCGCGTTACCCGGGGAGAGGAACATGTAGATCATGACGTGGTACAGGTCCGCCGTCGACCCGGGCGTGGTCCACTTCATGATCATGAGGATGACCAGGTAGCCGAAGAGGGCGCCGAGGAAGATCACCTGCGGAATGAACTCGCACACGATGCTGAGGAAATCCCTGGTGTACAAAAAGTTGAGCAAACTCATGAAGATCCCCAGCATCATCTGCGTCACGCCCATGATGATCGACATCTTCATCTTCAACGAGTTCAGGAACGGCAGCTCGGTCTTCGAGCCGTGCCAGATCGGGTCCACGCCGGCGGCGTACACGCCGCCGTAGACGCACTCCTGGTCACCGGCGCTGGTGTTCTTGGCGTCGCAACCCGTCCACTTCGATGTCCCGAACCAGTTCATGGGCACCGAGAAGCACTCGTTGTATAGCAAGCCGGTGTAGATGCTGAATATCGACATGAGCAGGATGCAGTACCTGCCGTCGAACATCATCTGCATAATCTCCTGGAGCGGCTTTTCGCCCAATTTCTTCTCGTTGCGGACCAGGTACGTCGCCGCCAGCAACATCAAAACGCCGTGGCCAAAGTCCCCGAACATCACCGCGAACAGGAACGGGAACGTGACGATGGTGAACACCGTGGGGTTCACCTCGCGGTACCGCCCGATGCCGTACGCGTCGACGATGCCTTGGAACACGGCGGTGACCTTGTTCGTGGGGAAGTAGGTTGGCGGCGCCTGGTCCGTGGCGATTGGCTGAAACACCGTCCCCATCTGCGCCGAGGACGCGCGATTGGCGCGGAACAGGGCGTCCTGGATCCGTGGTTTGGCCACCACCGGGCACCATCCCTCCGCCACCAGGCACTTGCGCGTGACGTCGATGCTGAACATGTTGAGCGTGTGGTAAATTGCCTTTTCCCGTCTGATCAGCGTCGTCCACAGCTCGTGGTGGTGTCCGATGGACGACAGCGCCGCGTTCCTGTGCCGAATAGACGCGTCCAAAGTCTCCTGCAGCTCACCAAGCCTCGCGGTAACCTCCGCGTTCATCTGCCGCTGCCTGGAGAAGTCCTCCGGGAAAGGGTACCTGTTCGCGCCGAAGCCCTCGCAGATTTTCAAAATCTTAGCCCTGGTGCGCTCACCAGCGAAGAACACGACGTACACCGTCTTCTCCACCATCTCACCGCTCGCCGGGTCCTGTATCTTACCCTCGATGGCGGAGTGCTTCAGGTACATGTTCCCGCGCGTCGCCCGGAAGAGGATACGCTCGAACCCCGGCGTCTTCTGCGTGGGGAGGACGCCGCAGATGAACCCCAGGCGGACGCTCTCCGGGTCCTGGCGCATCTCGTAGTAGTTGTCGCCGCCCATGCCCCTCGCGGGAGTGCCCAGGAGTGCGGCGTTGATTCCGCTTGATTCCCCGGTCTCCTCATCCCGCGCGAGCGATCCACCGCTCGCGCCGCCGAGCATGCCGATACCGTCGGACATGCTCACCGATCCCGACCGACCGCCCGACTCGAAGAATCCGCTCGCCTTCTCCAGCACGATCTGGAGCTCCACGAGCTCGCTGTGACCCCGGCGGAGCTTCTCGGTGTTGTTGGTGATCTGCCGAAGCTCGCCCTCGAGGTCCTCCAGCTTGGTCTCGAGCTCGTCCAGGGTCCACGCCTGGTCAGGGGCGGGTCGGGCCATGGGAATGAGGCCGGCCTTGCCCATCTGCTCGCCGAAGTAGCGGAGCCTGCGGAGCATCTCCTCGCACCGCTTCACTTGCTTGTAGTAGGTGCGCTGGAAGCCGCTCTTGCCGGGGTTCATGTCCTTGAACTGCACCAGACCGATCTCCCCGAGGGTGAGCACGGTGTCGTGCGCCGCCTCCGCCGGGACGATGAGCTGCACCAGCTGCATGGACTCCGAGCGGAAGAGCTCCATGGCGGACTACAGCGGGAATGTTAGATTAACACTATTTCTCAACCCTATTCCCGGGGGGACCCGCCCTACGCTCAGGACGCGCCCGGGTGCGCGCGGGCACTGCCGGGGATCTCGGTCTACACACACCACTCGTAGCCTCGAGCGCCTTCGTCCGCCGATACGACCCCGCGGGCTCGGTCGAAGTGAACCCCGGTGAAGACGGCCTCGGACTTTGTAAAAAACAAACGTGGAAAAGCGCGAAGCCCAGACTGCCAGAGTCAACAACAGCTGAGAACAACTTTTTTTTGTCAGTCGCTACCTACGTGTCTAAAGCATCTACCTTCGCCCATCTGGACGGACACTCAATCGGCTATCTCCTCGATGACCACCCCAGCCGGCGGCGCGATCTCACCCCTCTCCCGTGCCTCGGCCTCCTCCCGCTCCCGCACCAAACGCAACTTCTCCTGATGCGCGTTGTGCTGCGACGCAATCTCACTCGCCAGCGCGCCGCCAACCTTGAGCATGCCGCCAAAGAGACTCGCCGCGAGGCTGCCCACGCCGGTGGCTATTCCCTTGAGGTCCTCCACGGGATCGCGGTCGTGCCGTCGTGCCGGTCGCTCGGAGTGGGATCGCGACGTCGTTTCCTCTGGAGCGTTCTCCTCTTTGAGCGCCTCATTCTCATCCCCTTCTTCCACCCTCTCGCCGCCAAATTTGATGTCCCATCCAGCGACATTCAGCCTCGAGGTGCGCGAGTCGAAGTGCAGCAGCGTGCGCTTCCTCTCCTCCTCCGCCTCCTCTTCCGGCGACATCGTCGCACCCCGGGGCAGGTGTTCCCGTCGTTCCGCGTACGCCCTCGTCTCCTCGTCCAAAGCCTTGAAGTGGTCCTCCGTGTTTCGCACCAGCGAGTCCACAACCCAGTCCACCTCCTCGTCGGCGTCCTCCGCGTGGTCCTTGAAGTTGTTGGACTTGGTTCGTCGCAGGGAGCCGATCTCCTTGGACGCAAAGTCGTGCAGCGCGTACCCGAACGCCCCGCCGATGGGCCCGGCGATGAGCGTCCCTAGCCCCACCGCTCCGTAAAAAGTTGCGTCGCTCACCTGCGCGCTCTGGTTCCAGCCGTACCGGGCCCATGTGGCGAAGTGCTCGCAGTTGTTCCCGAGGACATGGTACCCGCCGAACCGTTCCTCGTACACCTTGTGACCCAGCGCCTTGAGGCACCGCTCCAGGATGTGATCGGGTTTCATCGGAGTGTGCGCCGCGTCGTACTTGAGGTTGCCATCGTACGGGGTGCCGCCAACCTCGTCGACGCGGTTGTAGACCACGACCGCGTCGCTGCTCATGTCCCGCGTCGAGGAGTCCGCGGCGCCCCACAGGTGGACGACAGCCTCGGGCAACTCCGCGCCGGTGACCTCGCACGTGTCAACCATCCACGACTGGCCGTGCGGCGCCAGCTTGCGCCTGCCGATGTACACCGCCCAGTGCGTGAACGGCACGAACTGGTCGTTCCTCGGCCAGTACAAAATATCTCCAGGCGTGCGACGCTTGCCGAGCGCGGGCCAGACGTGCCGGAGGAGCATCGGCTCGCAATCGCGCCGCTCCATCTTGACCTTCTGACCATCGCTCTCGGGCGCCATGTCGCCGGCGGGCCTAGTGCCCGGGGCGCGACGCCTTTGTGGCCGTCGCGAGAGAGATCCCCTCGAAACGAAAGAGTTCTGAAGTTCGCGGTGCTCTCTTCTCGGCCACTTGTCGTGGATGTGAATGTTGACTTGGTTTCGAAACAACCAAAATGAAAACCTAAAGACTGGGATCCCATATCTGGATTTTATGCGAATCTGATTGGTCCTCATCTTCTTCAAATGACGTGTGTGGTGTGGTCCAACGAATATCAACATGGAGACGAATGTGCCCCAGTCGACTTGGGCGCGGGGGCTCCACGACGCAGGCGGGACAGCCACGTGAAAACGAGACGGAAGGTTTCCGGATGGTACGTACCCGTCGTCCACGGCACGCCCAGCACAGTAGATGCCCGATTCTCCCCGCCAACCCCGCCCGATCTACCAACCCTAACGTTAGAAGAATGTGCGTCGGATGCCAGTCGCACAGGCAAATACGCATGCGCTCAAATCCTCAAATCCCCCCTTCCCCCGCCAGGTCGTTGGAACCTCCACCGCGGTCGACGACCAGCACGAGTGGCCCACCATGTCATTCGGCGAGGAATTCCCGCTACCGGACGAAGGCGGCTCGGGGTCGGCGAACCCCGAACCAAACGGCGCCGACGACCAGCCCTCCGCCGAGGGCTCGAAGAAAAAAACCAAGGGTGGGGCGAAGCGCAAGGCGGCAGAGCTCGGTGAGGCCCCGGCGGGCAAGAGGGGCAAGAACCGCGTTTGTCAGATCATAGATTGCGAAACCGTGTACTCCTCCGCGCACGAGTGCAGGGCGCGCGCGTGCGCGAAGCACTGCGCGGAGCTCAGCGTGCAGCTCAAGGGCCGGGATGCCAGTGAGCAGTCTCGGTTCTGCTACCAGTGCCACAAGTTTCACGATCTCGACGCGTTTCGCACCCCAGACGGTACCCTCCGCGCCCGGCACAACTGCTACGAGTCGCAGGTACTGAGGCTGGACAGACGGAAGAAGAAGGACGCGGCGAAGGCGTCCAACAAGAACCTCGCAGCCCAAATAGAAGCAGCCTCGCGGACGGGGCTCATCGTCAACGCGCTCAACCTCGCGCGCGCGAACAACGACGCGGCGAGCCAACTCCTCTTCGCCAACGCCATCGGGAACCACGCCGCCAACGCCATCGGGAACGCTCAGGTGGAGAAGGCATCCGGCCGCGGCGTCGGTTTCCCCGGGAGTCTGCTCCCTGGGTCTCCGTTGACGGCGGCTCTCGAGCAGGAACTAGTGGGGGCGTCCGCGGACGGCAGCGCGGGCCGCGGCGGAGGGTCGCCGCTGGACATCGACGCTCCAGGACACAAGGCGCGCGGCGGTCGTTTCGGCGCGGGGTTCGGCGCGGCGCATTTCGATGCCGCGTTTGAAGCCACCGGGCATCGGTACGACGGCTTATTCCGCGGCAGGGGCAGGGCAAAGAGCGACGAGGGCGCGGCGGGCGGTTCGCACCCTTACGACGACATCACCGGCGTGTCCCACGAGGAGACGATGCATGATCCAAGGGGGCAAGGCGGCGGCGACTTGGATTTCTCCCCCGACCTGCTCGGCAACCTGCTCTCGGGGTGGACGGCGACCTCGAAATAGAGGCGGGTGGGGGTAAGAGTTACCTTCAAGGTACCTTTGTACCTTCGTAACACTTATAAAAAGTGGGGGTGAAGTTGAAGAATGCGCATCCTCGACAGCTGGTGACCACCACGACAATGTAGCATAACCTTTCACGAGTTGCTAATCGTTAGCACCCTGTTTCATTAATGACAGTCAAGACCAGTGCACGAATCGTACTCTCTGAACGCGTCTCGATGTCGGCGGCGAGGGCCGTCGTCGTCGACCCACGCGCGAGAAAGTCAAAGATCCAGGTGACGAGGTTTTTATCTTTCGAGGTTGCCGAGCAGAGTACGGAGGCGCTGGGGACGTCCGACGGGGTTTGGACACGGGGCTTTAGCTTCGCGGTCAGATCCGCCGCGACGCTGGTCCACCGACCATGCCCGCAGCGAGGAGGAGAAAGAGTAAAGGGGGCGGAACGAGAGATGACGTGACCTCTGAGGATACCCCCCCGGAATCGAAGGACTCGGACACCCCCGACGACTCGGAGCTGACCAACGAGAGGGATGCGAACGACGACGACGACGACGGCGGCCGCCGAAGACGACGAAGGAGCGCGCGACTTCTGCAGCTGTACGCGCCGAGGCTACCGGTGATGAGCTCCACGTTCGTGGTCATGCTCTTCGCCCTCCTCGCCCCGCTCGCGGACAGGGCGTACCACAAACTGCACACCGAGGGCAGGCTCGCGTCCGACGTGGCGAGCGTGACGCACAGGGTCGGACGGTTCCACATGAAGTGGGACATACACGACCTGCGACTATCGGTGCGCGCCCCCGTTCATCCCACCGACGTCGTGTCGCCCACGCGTCCTACCCCGAACCAAGGAAAACCTTTGACCGTTTTCTCCGCCCCCGTTGTTGAATCATACCTAACCTCCCCGCCCTCGCCTTCTCCCCTTTCCCCTCAGGTTCTGCACACGAGAGCGGGCGGGTGCGAGCACGACTGCGAGCACGTCGCGTGGTCCACCGTCCCCGGCCTCCCGTTCCTCACCGCCGCGAACGGGCCGGTGCGGGTCCATCAGCTCATGGCCGGGCACTACCGCGTAGACATCCGCAGGCGCCTGCAGACCACAGTGCAGACGCTCGATTCCGTCGAGCTCAACACGGGTGATCCGGACGCGCAACCGTCCGTGGTGATCCGTGGGGTACTCATCAAGGAGGACGCGCGGCTCGACAGGTGGCTCGGGCACTGGGGCGACGTACGAGCCGCGTGGAACGATCTCACCCACCAGCGCCTGCGTTTCAAAGCTAGTTCCAAACTCAAGGCGCGGTATACCCTCACCTTCGCGCCGCAGTCCGATCGAAGGCTGGCGTTCGAGTTTCGATGGGAGGACGAGGTCCCGGGGGTCCAACGGTCACCCGGGGGACGCAGAAGGAACGTGAAGATCAACCAGATCTTCCTGAGGTACGCGCACACGCCCGACGAGCGTATATACGGGTTGGGGGAGCAATATTCCAGTTTAGAGCACAACGGAAAGAAGCTTCCGATCATCGCCGCGGAGCAAGGGATCGGCCGCGGGAAGCAGCCGACGACGTTCATGTTCAACCGCATGTTATTCGGTTCGGGCGGCAGCTGGCACACGACGTACAGCGCCATACCCCACTACGTCACCAGCAAGGCTAGGAGCCTCTTCCTGACCAACTTCTCCTACGCCGAGTTTGATTTCACCGACGACGAGAAGATCTCCATCCTGTCCACCACGCCGACGAACAGACTGACGGGGCAGATCATCGGCGCGAGGACCATCCCGGAGACGGTCGAGGCGTACACCGAGTACTCGGGGCGGATGGGGCCTTTACCCGAGTGGGCCTACGCTGGGGGTGTCATCTTGGGCATGACGGGCGGGTCTGAGCGGGTGCGGGACGTGTTAGCCAAGCTGCGCGCGGCGGACGTGCCCCTCGCCGGTCTGTGGCTGCAGGACTGGGGCGGCGCCAGGAACACCAGCATAGGGATCGAGCGCGTGTGGTGGAACTGGGAGCTGGACCGGAAGCACTACCCGGATTGGCACGAGCTTCGAAAAGAAGCCGCGGACCAAGGGACGAGGCTTCTCACTTACGTCAACCCGTTCCTCATGGACGCGCACGGGTCCAAGGGGCGGCTGTACCGCGAGGCGAAAGAGTTCGGGTACATGATCCGGACGGTCCAAGGCGGTGTGTACCGCCTCGGGAGCGAACCGGGCGTCTCTTTTGGTCTGTTGGACCTGACCAACCCGAGCGCGGTGAGTTGGATCGAGGACGTCATCGTGCGCATGGTCAACGAGACTGGCGCGTCGGGGTGGATGGCGGACTTTGGCGAGTACCTCCCCTTCGACTGCGTGTTGCACAGTGGCGAGCTGCCGGTGGCTGTGCACAACAGGTACCCCGAAGATTGGGCCGAGCTGAATCGCCGGGCTCTTCGCCGCGCGGGACTGGAGACGGTGAGTTTCTTATTTTCTTATTTTCGTACGGGCGATTAGATTGACTTCAAGTGTTTTGTGTACAGGGATCCCGGGATGACATCGCGGGCGACGGCGTGTTCTGGTCGAGGTCCGCGTCGACGCTCACCCCGAAACACGCGAGGCTGATGTGGCTGGGGGATCAGCTGGTGTCGTGGGACGCGCACGACGGCATGAAGTCCGCGCTGCTGGGTATGTTACAAGGAGGCCTGTCCGGCCTCGGTATTTCGCACTCGGACGTGGGGGGATACACGGCGACGCCGGGGAGGCACAGGACCCGCGAGCTGCTCATGCGCTGGATGGAGCTCAGCGCGCTCGCCGATGCGGTGTTCCGAACGCACCAGGGTAACCGCCCGCTGCACAACGCGCAGCCGTGGGACACGCCCGAGCTTCTCGACCACTTGGGCGCCTTCGCGCGACTGCACGGGTGCCTGGCGCCCTACCGCCGGACGCTCATGCGCGAGTCGTCGCTCACCGGCATGCCCATCACCCGCCCGCTCCTGATGCACTACGCGCACGATCCGGTGGCGAGCAACGTGGCGACGCAGTTCCTCATCGGGCGGGACGTTCTCGCCGCGCCGGTGATGGACCGATCGACCCCTCGGGTTCACGTGTACCTTCCCCCCGGCGACGTTTGGCTCGACGTCTGGACCACACAGCGTTCGCCCATCCAGCCCACGGGTGCCGAGGGTGGGGGTGCCGAGGGTGGTGCCGAGGGTTTAAACCCTAACCCCAATTACGATTCTCGCGGGTACGGCGCGTGGGTCACGGTGGACGCGCCGTTGGGTTGGCCCACGGTTTTCATCCGAAGGGGCGCGGGTAAGCCCGCTCAGGCGGCGGCTGCGGCGATGCGGGAGTGGGCGGTGGAGCGGGGCGGGCTGCCGGGGCACAGGCGGGTGTACCCGATGGACCCAGTGGAGAAACTGGTGTTGGGACTGTACTGAGTACCGTAGATAGGGCGCCGCGAGGCGTGTCACGTTGTCAACGCAAGGGCGATTGTTCGTCCATTTCTTATTTTTGCCGTTATTTTTGCCGTTGGAGCTGGGTCGGTTGCCGGTTCCGGTCAGTAGGCATCGGCGCCGGGAGACGCGCCAAGGGCCGCTCGCCATGACGGACCAGGAAAATGCGTCGTCCTCCGGGAACGTGGAGATATACCTTCGCGTCCGGCCGGACGTGAGGCCGTCGCCCCTCGTGACGCTCAACCAGGTGCGACCTCCCCACGGTCAACGCCCTTCCCGATGTCGTAAATGAAACGACGACGCGTTCTCCATCTCTCTCTCTCTCCGCCCATCTCACCCCGTTCCTTTCTCCCCCGGATGCGATACAGAACGACAACAATGTCATGTGGGAGGTGCCCAAGCAGGAGACGGGCGGATACGTCAACAACCAACGGGAGAAGTACCAGTTCGGCTTCGACGGCATCATCGGGCCGGAGGCGAAGCAGGACGAGGTGTTCGAGCGCGTGGCGAGCAGGTCCGTGCTCGGGTCCTTGGAGGGGTTCAACGGCACGGTGTTCGCGTACGGCCAGACCGGCTCCGGTAAGACGTTTACCATCAGCGGCGGGCACGACCGATACGTCGACCGGGGCATCATCCCGCGCGCGATATCACGGCTGTACGGCGAGATCTCAAAGAGACACGACGCCTCCTACTCGGTGCAGATCACGTACGTGGAGATTTACAACGACCAAGGGTACGACTTACTGGACCCCGACCACGAGACCACCGCGCTGGAGGACCTACCCAAGGTACAGCTCCTAGAGGACGACGAAGGGAACGTGACGATGCGCAACGTGAGCACGCACAGAGCGGACAACGAGGAGGAGGCTCTGAACCTCCTCTTCCTCGGCGACACCAACAAGGCCATCACGGAGACGCCCATGAACCAGGCGTCGTCGCGCTCGCACTGCATATTCACCATGCAGGTGGAGCGCAGGCTGCAGGGCAACGACACGGTGCGACGCGCCAAGGTTAACCTGGTGGACCTCGCGGGGAGCGAGCGCGTGCACAAGATGGGCCTCGACGGCCAGACGCTGATGGAGGCGAAGCACATCAACCTCTCGCTCCACGCGCTGGAACAAGTCGTCGTCGCGCTGCAGGAGGGCCCAGGCCGGAGCCACATCCCGTACAGAAACTCCATGATGACCATGATGCTCAAGGATTCGCTGGGAGGGAACTGCAGGACGGTGATGATCGCCACGGCGTCGCCGCGAGGGGATCACCTCCTGGAGGGGATCAGCACCTGCCGCTTCGCGCAGCGTATCGCGATGGTCACCAACGAGGCGGTCGTCAACGAAGAGGTGGACCCGGCGTTGATCATCAAACGGCTGAAGATGGAAAACAGGGAGCTCAAGGACGAGCTACGGATCCTGCGAGGGGATAACGACGACGGGAGGGAGACGCTGACGGAGAGCGAAATCGATCAGCTTCGTTCGCGCGTCGCGGACTACTGCAAGTTACCAACCGCGAACGAGGAGCCGACGCTCGAGCTCGGCGCGTCGATGCTCAAGATCAAGGCTGCGATTAAAATATTCCGCGAGATTGTGCTCCAGGGCGGCGGCGTGGTTAAAGGCGTCGCGGCGGGGGAGTCTGGCGAGGAGTTGAGGTCGGAGGTGAAGAGGCTCGAGCTCGTCGTCAAGCAACGCGACGACGAGATTGACATCCTCGTCTCGATGCTGCATAAAGGGGAGGGAGGAGCGGTGGGGGCGAAGAAGGCTACGGAGATGCCTTGCGAGTCACGGAGCAGGGGCCTGGGCGACGGCAGGGAGAACGCCGGTGAGGAGGACGACGAGAAGTCGGGGTTCACCGCTGTGGATTTCTTCAATCGCTCCGCCGAGGACGATCGGTTCGTCGAGGCGTCCGCGCCAAAGCCACCGCCGCGAGTACCCGACGTCCCGTTCCCAACGTCGCCCGGTCAAATCGCCGCGCTCGTCGCCGACAGGACCCGCGCGTTCGAGCACTTCAAGGCTAACGACGACCGCCGCGCCGCGGTCGAGGAGAACAAGGTTGTCCTCAAGAACAAATTCGAGGATGCAAAGACGCTCGGCGAGGGCGTGCACCGCAGCAAGGGCGAGATCAACAGGCTCAAGGGACTCATCGAGCAGATGCGACAAAACCGGGCGGCGATACGGGGACGGGGAGCCGGCGCACGCGACGTGGACGGCGACGAGGAGCGGTTGGTGACGGCCATCGACGCCGAACGGGCCGCGTACCGGGCGGCGTTTGACGAGCTCCGCGACGCAAAGCGGGAGATTGAGACGATGCAAAAGTTGGCGGAGCAATCGAGCGAACGGCTGGCGAATGACTTCACGCGTTGGTTCGACCTGCTCGTCGAGCGTCACGGGACTCTGGGCGGTGACTCACCGCCGGGAAGTCCGACGGTGAGGGCGAGCAGCCCGGTGTTCTCAGCGGCGGCGCCGTCGATGTCGCCACTCGGCGACGCCACCAACTCTCCAAAAGTTAAATTGAACGATGGGCCGTCGCCGAAGGGTGCGCCGAGCACGGGTAACGCGCAGGCGGATGCGGACATCCAGGCGTTCTACGAGGCCAGGGAGAGGTTATTGAGGATGCGGCGAGAGAGCGAGCTCCTGGCGTGATCGCATAGCGGTGTAATTAGCGTGTAAAGGCGACCACCCTCGGGGCGTTTCAAAACGGACGGCACCAAGCTGACGCGGATCCTACGCTTACGTGGCGAAATTGGAAAATTGGATTCTTCCCGCCGGAAACGCTTTTCGCGGCACTTCGCCCTGCGCAGCACACCCCACACACCGTCCAAGATGGCTCTCACCTACTCCGATGCGATGGTCCCGTACTTTGGGCTGTACGCCTTCACCATGATGTTCGATCCCGACATGTAAGTTCTCTTCGCGCGACACGTCATTGCCAAACGCCGGTCCCTCGCATTTCGGCGTTTCTTAAAAAATACCTTCGTAACGACTTTGTTTCGCTGACGCGCGCTGCCTTCTTCCACGCGCCGCAGGTTCTGGGGTCCCAACGGCCTCGGCCAGCTCCCCTACTTCCCTACTCTCGGCGATTCCACCACCCCCGGCGGCTTCTTCGCCCGCATGGTCGGTCTCGGCTTCATGGTCATGTTCCTCGGTGCGCGCCCCCACGAAATTTGCCGCGTCGACTTTCCCCCGAGTTCCAATTTCAAATTGCTCACCGCGTCCCCGCCTTATCGCCCTCTCTTCCACAGGCAAGACCCGCTTCGGCGTTTCCGATGACGCCTGGTGCAAGTCCACCATCGCCTTCCACGTCGGCTCCCTCTGGTGGTTCTGGAAGCTCACCACCGCGGGAGCCGGCTGGACCCCATGGGTCTGGCAGCTCCAGTGCGTCCTCAACGTCGTCTTCACAGCCTGGGGCGTCCAGACCATCGGCGGCGTCGACAAGCTCCTCAAGCAGGACTGAACCTCTCACTGGCACCTCACGTACTTGTAATAACGACGCGCACGTAGTGACAGTGACACAAGTCGTATCATGACACCTATTATGTATTGTAATGACCACTCACCCCGTCTTTCTTAACACCGCAAAGCTAAACTAGCTAGTCCGAGTCCTCGTCGTCCGAGTCCGCGTGCAGCATGAGCGACATGCCAACCTCTTTCAGGGTCTTCTTCGCCGCGCCACTGCTAGGATCCAGCTCCAGCGCCTTCTTCAGCGCAGCCTTCGCCCTGCGCAGCGTGACCACGTCGCCGTACTCGCCCGCGTCACCGAGCGCCAACAGCGCCTGTCCCATCCGCGCGTACCCCCTCGCGTAGTCCGGTTGGAGCTCCACCGCACGTTCGCAGTCATTCACCACGTCCCGCTCCTTCCCCTTGCACCGCAAACCAGCCGCGGCTCTGTTCCCGAGGTACGCCACCTTATCCGGCGCCAGGTGGAGACACGCCGTGTACGCCTCAAACGTCTGTTTATACTTTTTGGCGTTGAAGAGACCTGTTGACAAACACGACGTCAGTCTAATCGCCCATGTGAAAACAAAAATAAACTCACCCACGCCGACGTCGTTGATTCGCTCCGCCGTCGCCGCGGCGCCCGCGTCCCCAGCGTTCATGTCCCTACTCCAATCCGGTACCTGCGCCGCGAGCAGTTCTTGTATATCGTCGTCGCCGGAGGACCCGAGCTTGAGCGGACCGTTCTTAAGTACGTCGCCGTCGAACCCGACGCCGCCGACTCGTTCCCACGGCCGATCCTCGCTAGCGCCCGCCACCTTCCCTTCATCCCACATGAGCTCCATTTGCCGCCGCGTGTCCTCGATGGACATCGTCTTGCGGTACCCTGACGGACCGCCCACGTCGAAGGAGGGATCGTGCGCCTTGCCCGCGGTCCACGGAACGTTGACGTCTACGCCGAAGTTGTGCGCGGGTCGGTAATCTCCCCTGGCTCGGAGCATCGCCTCGATCTCGAACGGGTCCCGGCCGCTGAGCGCCATCTTCAGGACGTCCTCCAGGGTTTGCATGGACGGGATCTCGTACGATCGCGCCCACCGTTGGTAGTCGAAGTTGTTCGTGGTTATGGTGTGGTACGCGGCGGTGATGCGCGTGAAGCGCTGCTTCGCCTCCTGCTCCTTCTCCGGCGGGTTCTTGTCGGGGTGCCACTTGAGGCAGAGCTTGCGGTACGCCTTCTTGACCTCATCTAGGTTGCCCTTGTGCGTATTGGCCACCTCGAGGACGGCGTACGCCTGGTCCAGGGTCAGCGGGCCGTCGTCCGGGACCGTGTCGGCCATCTCGATCGGCTCTTTTGGAAGGCGATGGAAGGCGCGTCACGGATGGAAGTTTAGGCGTGGACGATGACGCGCGAGATGTCGTCACGGGATCGACGACCGGACCTCGATCGACGAATGACACGCGAGTGCGACGCACGATACGACGCGGTTCGGCCACTGAACCCGCTTCCCCGGCGGCCCGCTTTGACTAATTTCTCGAGGCGACAAACTTTTGGGGAGGTGAAGAGACGACGCGAACTGAACTTACTACCTTTGCGTTGACAACACGACACGTCCACACTCAATACCCGCCAAAGTCCCCGCCGGACCTGTCGTCCCAACCACCGGCGTCGGACTGGTAGTTACCGTCGTTGTAGCGGCCGCCCCTGCCGGGCGTGGAACGCTCACGACCGCCGAACCCGCCGCGACCGCCCCTGCCACCGCTCCTGCCCCGGCCGCGGCCACCCCCGCGACCACCCCCGTACCCGCCTCGCTCGCCCCTCTCGTCGTTCCATGACCTCACGCCGGAATCCCTGCGGTCGCGGCCGCCGTAGAACCCGCCGTCGCGCTCTCCGCCGTTGTCGTACCCGCCGCCGCCGCGGCCACCCGGCGCGCCCTCGCCGCACTGCTTGCACTGCGAACGACTGGCAAAGTTTGAAAAGCCGCACCCGGGGCAGTCCCAGTCGCCGGGCCTGGGCTCGAAGGTACGCTGCGGGCCGCGGTCGTTGTACCCGCCGCGGTCGTTGTACCCGCCGCGGTCGTAATCCCTCTCGTAGCCGCCGCGGCCGGCGTTGCGAATAGGCCCGTCGCCGCCGCCGCCGCCGCCGGAGCCGCACTGCTTGCACGAAGTCCGGTAAGAGAAATTGGAAAAGCCGCAATCGTCGCAATTCCAATCGCCGTCGCGAGCCGGGGGACCGCCGCGGTCGTTGAACCTGTCGTTCCTATCGAACCGTGACTCGCGCCTGTCGTTCCTATCGAACCGTGACTCGCGAGAGGGCCTGGCATCGCGTCTAGCGCTGGCCTCGGCGAGATTGTCGTATCCCTTGCGACCGCCGAGTCGGAGGATGCCCTGCGCCGCGGCGGCTGTCGCATCCGCGGTGGGCGGCGGCGACGCGGCGTGCAGCTTGGCGCACGATTCGTCGAGGGCGTTGAGGTGGTTGAGCTGCGCGCTGAACGCGGCGCACGCGGCGAGCGCCACGGTCTCCACGTCCTCCGACAGCTGGACCCTGGACGTGGCCAGGTCCTGGAGGACCATCAGCGTATCCGCCGCCAATCTGTTCCCAGCCTCGGCGGGTTCGTCCCGAAACAAAACCTTGTGCACGCACACGTCGTTGAGCAACTGCGCGTGTTTCTGCGCGCCGCCCCACACGAACGCGGCTTCTTTGTCTTCTTTCCCCGCGGTGGTGAGCCACGCGGCGCCCACCGCGCCCATCAAGCGGTCGGAGAGGGCGCCCGGAACGGCGGAGACCTTGGCGTACGTCTTGAGCGTCCTTCGCACGTCGCCGAGGCAGGATTTGACTTGGTACCCGTCCATCCCGTCGAAGGAGGACCACGGTTCGGGGTTGGACCAGGAGGAGACCTGCGCGACGGAGGCCTCGTCGACGCTGCCATGTCCACCCGCGCGCATCTCGAGGACGAGGGCGGAGAAGGCGTCGCACACGGGTCCGCCGAGGACCTTGCGCTGGTCCTCCTCCTCGCGCTCGACGGGGGCCATGACGGGGGTGGACATGGACGGGTCGACCATCATCTCCTCGACGCGCTCATCCTCGGGCTCGAGCGCGAATCCTTCGCCCCCTTCGTCGTCGACCTCCTCCTCGTCGAGGTAGTCATCGTCGCCGCGGGAGGCGGAGGCGAACGTGACCGTGGCGGGGCGGCCGCGGCCGTGGAAGGAGAGCACCGCGGAATCCCGGCGATTCGGGGCGCTTTTTGAGGATGCGGCGTTGAGGCGGCACGCGACCGCGAGGGGGCGGCGTGCGGCGGGGCGCGACGCGACGCCGCGAAGGGCGGTCGATATACGAGCGTTGGGCGCGACGATGCGATCCATTTTGTTCGGTCGCTCGTGGTGCGCTCGGTTGTGGCGGGAGCGCCGAGCAACTGGGTTAATCCCCGGCGGCGGCGCCAAGTCAGCGTCCTCAATCCATATTGGATTTTGCTTTCAAATCTGTTTTCAACACGATTTGCGCATGGGTCGAATGTTACTTTTTGGACTTTTTTGAACGCAAAACACGACGCGCTTTTCACGGTCACTCCTTTCAAAATAACACGCGTAATGTAACCTTAACACGCGGCGATACTACTCGGAATACGCGTCGAAGGAACCGCGTCCATTCACTCGTCCTCGTCGTCCTCGCCGTCGAAGTCATCTTCCATATCCTCCCCGTCCTCGTCCTCGTCGTCGTCGTCGTCGTCGTCGTCTTTTTCGTCATCCGTCTCCCATTCGTCGTCGACGCTCTCCTCGTTACCCACAACCTCGTTGAGCACGTTGACGTCATCCTCACCCTCGGCGTACACCGTCAGCGGACCTTCCCTGCCGTCCCCGGTACCATCGACGCCGTCCTCGCCGTCGGGCACCTGCTGCCGCTTGTGCAGGAGCAAGTCGAGTCTTCCGAGCAGGCCCAAGAGCGGGCGCTGCATGGCGACGTGCGCCTCCACCGTCTGCTGGAGCTCCATGACGGACCGCTGCGCCTTGGCGGACGTGGTGATGTAACCGGCGTGGTGCAGCATCACCGTCCGCATCCACCGCGCGAGCTGCTCCCCGCGCATCGGCTTGGTCCTCATGCGGTCCAGCGCGGCGTTGAGGAGCCGGACGGCGACGTGCGGCTGCAACCGCGCCACCGTGTTGTTCACAGTCTGCGCGTCGCTCACGTTGAGGCACCGCTCCACCAGCGCCCTGTCCTCGGCGACGAGTGCCTGGGAGAGGAGGGTGGCGAGCGAGTCCGCCTTGGGGGGCGCGCCCTTACCCCCGAGCGCGTCGAGCACCGCTCTGTCCGTCGCGGTGAGTTTCTGCTTCTCCGCCGGGGCGGTTCCGTCGATGGGGGCGTCGGCGGCGGTCTGTTCGATGGCGCGGAGGCGCTCGCCCAGCGTCTTGCCGCCCGCGTTCTCGTCCATGTCGACGTCGTCGTCGCCCACCGCCGCCGCGGACGCCATCTTCTCGGCCAGGCCGTCCGCGGCCGCCTTTCCCTTGCGCTTGCGCGCGCCTCCGCCGCCGCCGCCGGTCGGCGCGCCGTCGATTACAGCCGGAAGCGGTGCTTTGGCTGCGGCGAGAACGGGGTGGGAACGGGGTGGGATCGTCAGTTTGCGATCGTCGGGGTCGCGCGGGTGATGTACGATCGCGGGTGGGACCCGGGATTCAGTCTGGGCGGGGCGGGGACGCACCCTTCGGCATCGTGCGCGACACGAGGGCAACTGTCTTTTTCTCTCTCGGGTGCTTTTTGCGTTGCTCGATCCGCCGACGTGAGGTCGCTGCTCGGGGTCACCAGAGTGCGGAGTCTCGCGGGATGACGAACGCGCCGTTCGGTCGGTGAACGCACGTGGTATCGAGCGCGAGCGCGGCGCTTGGGTGCGACCGTGTGTGTCTCTTTGCGCGTTTTATTGCGGGTGAACCCCGATTCAGGGATCGGCGCGCAGCGCTAAAACTGTAAAAGTCGTAAATAAACAGGGCTGTTTTTGAAATCGCCGCTCGGACCTGACGACCACACTGAGGGCGCCCGAGAGGAGGAAGGGCACACGGGGGATCGGGTTTCGATGAGCGGATCGGCGCCGATGCCGAGCGGGAGGGATGCGGGCGGTTCCGACGACGGCGAACTCAAAGATGCGCGTGCCGGCGAGGGTACCGACCGGGGTGAACGCGGTCATCGGAAACCACGATCGACGCGGCTGTGCTGCCTGTGCCCGCAGGAGCGCGGGCCCATCGGCCTTCCCGTCGCGGTCGATCCCGTCGTGAGCAAGGGTGGATGCGCCCCGCCCCCGCTGGGCCACTTCGCGGGCCCGTTCCTGCCCGACCGCGACGGCATCGCGAGCACGTGGGTCCACGACTCGTGCGTCATGTGGTGCCCCGAGGTGTACTTTGACCAGCGGAAACAGCGACTGAAAAACGTCACCTCGGCGCTCAAACGCGGCTCCTACATCAAGTGCAACCACTGCGGCCTGAAGGGCGCGACCGTCGGGTGCACCCTACCGCAGTGCCCGAAGAGTTACCACCTCGCGTGCGCGCACGCCGCGGGCAGCAGGTTCAACGCCGAAGCATTCACCGTGCTCTGCCCCGACCATGGAGCCGACCGCAAACGAGCCCCCGCGCCGCTCTGGTCCAAGACCATGAACGGGGATCCCGCCACCTTCCTCAACGGCGACGAACCTCGTTCGCCTCACGCGCCCATCGAGAGGCCCAAGGCGCAGACCGAACGCCCGGGTTTACGGCGGAGCAAGCGCAAGCGGCTACAAGCCAAGGGCGAAGTACCCCGGGAAGAGGACAAGGACCGCGCGGACATGCACTCGCAGGCGGAGAAGATCCTCGCCGCGGTCATGGCCGCCGGCCAGCGCCTGCGCAAAGAGGAGGAGCACGTCAGCGACGACGAGGAAGCCTTCGCGAAGCGCGAACGGAGAAGGACGGTCAAGGACAAGTCCCGCATCCCTTGCGTCACAGTCGGCGGTTCCTTCCGTGGCGGCGGCGTCGACGGGGACGATTCGTTGCCCGGCGGTTGGGAGACCCTCGCGGGGATGGAGCGCGAGATCAAGGTACTCAAGGAGGTGGCGCTGCTACCGCTGGTGTACCCTGAGGCGTTCGAGCGCCTGGGGGTTAACCCCGGCCGAGGCGTTTTGCTTCACGGCCCGCCGGTACGTTTCTTTTTATTAGAGTTTCTTTTTATCTTCGTAAGGGCGATTAGACTGACGACGTGTTTTGTGTACAGGGGACGGGTAAGACTGCGGCGGTTCGCGCGCTGCTGGGCGCCGCGGCCAAGGGCCCGAGGCCGGTCTCGTTCTTCAACCGCAAGGGCGCGGACTGCCTCGGCAAGTACATGGGCGAGGCGGAGCGGTCCTTACGTTTGCTCTTCCAGGAGGCTGAGCGAAGGCAGCCGAGCATAATCTTCTTTGACGAGATCGACGGCTTGGCGCCGGCGAGAAAGTCGGGCGGCGGCGGCCAGGAGCACGACCAGATCCACGGCTCCGTCGTCGCCACATTACTGGCGCTCATGGACGGCCTGAACCCGCGGGGCAGCGTCGTGGTGGTGGCGGCCACGAACCGCCCGGACGCGGTCGATCCCGCGTTGCGAAGACCGGGCCGGTTCGATCGCGAACTTCACTTTTCGCTTCCGGGCCCGGCGGCGCGGCGCGAGATTCTGCGGCTACACACGCGCGAGTGGAGGCCGACGCCCGCGGAGCGGACGATCGCGGCGGTGGCGGCGCGGACGGAGGGCGCGGCTGGCGCGGATCTGCGCGCGCTGTGTTCTGCGGCGCTTCTATCCGCGCTAAGGCGTCGGGTCCCGCGGTTGCTCAGCGGCGACGCGACGCGGGAGAAACTCGCCGCGGAGCTCGAGCCGATGCTCCCGGACCCCCCGCGGTACCAGGAGCTGCTGACCGCGGCGAAGGAGCAGGCCACGCAGGGTCACACGGGCGCCAGGCTGGCGGTGCACGAGTTTGAGGCGATCGGCGCCAGGGTGGAGGTGAGTGTGTTTTTTTGGTTCTCGTACCGTTTGCCCATACGAACTTAACTTTGTGTTTTTCAGGTGTTTTGGTCCGGCGACGGCGTCTTCTTCCCGGGGATAATCACCGCGTTCGACAAGGCGTCGCTGTCGCACAGGGTAACCTACGACGAGGGCGGCGAGCACCACTGGCTCAGGCTGTGGAGAGAGGGCGAGGTCATCCGCGTGCGTAGCTTCCGCGGGGACGAGGACGGCGGGGACGACGGGGACAAGGAAAACGCAAAGGAAAACGAGAGGGACAACGCGCCCCGCGACGAGAACGAGGGAACCCCGAGGCAAAAAGGAGAACAGGAGGTGAAGCTCGAGCCCGGAACTGGGGAGGAACCCACGGCGTTACCACCCACGGACACCCACGAGGCGATGGACGTGGACGTCGTCGCGGAGGAGGGCGCGACGGCTGAGGATGTCGAGGGAGCCGAAGAGGACGTTGAGGCTGAACCGCCGCTGCCGCCGCTCCCGCCGCAACTCGAGGATGTCCCGTGCCTCGTGTGCGGGCGACTCGACGGCGAGGAGGACTTTGTGCTCTGCGACGCGTGCCCCAGCGGCGGCCACTACCGGTGCCTCCAGATGGACGCCATACCGACGGGCGAGTGGTACTGCGAGCAGTGCGTCTCGAAGGGGAAGGTTTGCAAGCCGGACCCGCCGCCGACGGAGGATGAAAACCCAGTCATGGTCGTGTGCAAGAACAAGTGCGGCATGTTCCACCCGGGGCAGGGCACGCACGGCATGATCCGGTGCCTGTGCGGGCCGTGCGAGGTGGCCACCAGGGAGAACAAACACAGCGTATCGTGGCAGGAGCCCGCCAGGTGGGAACGCCACTGCGGCATGAAGGGCACTCGCAAGTGGAAGAGGTCCGTTCGAGTGGTGCTCAACCCCGGGAAGGGCTTCTTGGGCGGGCCGGGGTACCAGACCACGCCGGTGGGCAAGTGGATGGAGATGGAGCGCGACGGCATGAGCTTCGCGCAGCTCCAGGCGAGAGCCGCGTCCACCGGGAAGGGCGACGACGGCGTCGAGATGGGAATCGAGTGGGTCCCGGTTGCCCCCCACGACGTCGAGAAATGCGCGTCGCAGGCTAAGGAACTCAGGGAGGCGTTCCTCCACGCGTCCACCAAGCGCAACGGGCTGCGGGTCACCGCCGGGGACTGGGCCGCCGCGCTGAGCACGTCCACCGGCCCGTGCGCCAGGCGGTCCGCGGCTGGGGGCGCGCTATCACCCGTCGGCGCGCCGCTGCCGAGGCACCTGGCGCCCGCGCTCGCCGCGCCCGTCGTCGACGTCCTACGCGCGCTCAACGACGCGCGCGCGCCCCTGGAGCCCGCGGCGCGCGCCGCCGCGGACGATGCACGCACGTCATCCACCCGCGGGGATATCTGCGAGGCGATACTGGACAGCGCCGGGGTTCTGGACGGTAGCGCGGGGAGGAGAAAAGACGCGTCCACCGAGGCGTCCACCGAAGTCGCCGCCGAAGAGGATGAAGAAGAAGCCGTCGAGGACGAAGCGCCCGCGGCTGAGGAGGCTGCCGCCGCGCTGCACGGCTCGGCGCTCAGCCGCCAGCCCCAGCCCGCGCGTATACTCCTCTGCGGCGACGGCGGGCAAGGGCAGCAAACCGCGCTGGGCGCCGCGCTGCACATGCTCCAGGGTGTCCCTTCGTTCACGGTGTCGCTCGCGAGTCTCATCTCCGAGGGCGAGGGTGACCCCGCCGTCGGGTGCGTGCGGGGTTTGAAGGAACCCCTGCGACAGGCTGCGCGTACCCCCTCGCTGCTTCACCTCTCGAGGCTCGAATCATGGGCGCTCGCGTCAGCCGAGCTGCCGGAGGGGTGGTCCGGCGACGGCGACGGCGGTGAAGGCGGCGTGGGAATCGCGACGTCGCACCTCTGGGACCTGTTTGAACAGACCGTCGGCGCCAACGGCCCGGCGTCGGGAGACGCCGGCCCGGGCGGCGGACCCGGCTCGCTCGTGGTCATCGCCACCACCGATCTTCCCGCGTCCGACTTACCCGACCGCGTGCTTCGGTTCTTTCAGCCCGGGAACGGGTGCGGCACGGGCGCGCGGTGCGTGGTTCTCGACCTCTCACCGCCCGCGGCCGCCGCGCGAGCCGCGGTGCTCGCGAGGGGCGCCGCGGCCATCGTGCAGGGCGCGGTTGCTCCCGCGCTGACATCCGCGGCTGCGCGCGCCGCGAGGGCCGCCGCCGCCGAGGCTGAAGCCGAGGCGGACGCCGCGAGGAACGCGGCGGCGGCGGAGGAAGGGGGCGAAACCGCGGAGCAGGAACTCGCTCGGCTTGTCGCCGAGAAGGACCGCGCCGTCGAGCTCAGCGCCAGGGAAACCGCGGCGAAGATCCTGGGCGGTAAGGCTAAGGATGCCCGCGCGAGGGTCACGGAGATGGTCCAGTCGGTCGCGCAGGCGCTGTCGAAGACGCCACGGTTCGCGCCCGCGCTCAAGGATCACCCGCCCGCCGCGGCGACCATCGCGGCGGCGCTCGCCGGTGAATTCGCATCCCCTATGAATTTCCTGGAGGCGTTGAAGAGGGGCGTATCGGGCCTCGTGCCCACGCGGCTCAGATCCGCGCGGGGCATGTACATCCACATCACCGTGTACGACCCGCGGAACGGATCGGGCGCCGCGGCGGCTGCCGCGGTGGACACCGCGGAGAGCTGGCTACACGCCGTGAAGCACGTCGTGGCCCAGGCGGAGGAGGCGGAGACGGAGTACTTCGACGCGCAGAAACTGGCGGACGAGATGCGACCGACGGAACCCGGCGTCTTGGATCTAGACGTGGGCGAGGACGCCGCACGAGACTCGATTCAACCCCCGCTCACCCCCGGAGAACGACCGGATCCGGTCGCCGAGACACCGCGCGGTACGTCGCGGGGTACGATCACGTCGCCGCCGCCGTCGTCCCGGCCCAGCGAACGCGCCAGGCGGTACGTGCGCGTCGCGGAAAACGCCGCTCGACACGTCGGGCCGAGCGTCTCGGAGACGGCGGCGGCGGCGGCGTCGCTCGCGTCCGCGCTGACCTCGCTGACCAAGTCGTTGTCGCCGGGCGTCGACGCGCTGGATAGGCTGCTCGGCGCGTGCGCGGGGTTGCTGACGCATAAAGCGCGCAAGGCGACGGCGCCGTTTTCGCTCGAGGGTTTGCTGGCCGACGCCGCGGGGGACATCGAGAAGTTGGCGGCTGATTGCGTGGCATCCGCGTGAAGCCGTGAGTTCGTTGGAGTAGCACTATGATGGCATTAATACATTCGTTTGATGCACGGCTCCGTGTTGAACTTCTCGATCAACCTCATGTGCTGTGCGCGCTCGGCACCATTCTGTTGTTAGCAGAACACGTCACCCAAAAAGTACGTGGGTCGCCCTTTTCAGATATTTAATCGATCTTTTCGCGCCAACCGGAAAAGGCTGTTCACACCGAGGCGCGCAAGCAGCGGGTGGAGAGCATGCTCGCCGCATCGAGTGGATCTAAGGCGTTCCGCGCGCCGCCGAGGCGTGATGTGCGCCCTCAACGTAGATCACGGCGCGTCCAACCCGCCCGCGCGTCCAATCGGACCGATGGTGGAAATATCTACAAGCCGCGTGTGCCTTTCGTGGACCTTTACGAGGTCCTGGCGCTCGAGCCCAGCGCGACCGACGGCGAGGTGAAAACCGCGTATCGCATCCTGCAGAAGGCTGTTCATCCCGACCTCGCGGGCGAATACGCGTCCGCGGCCGCGGCGCTGGTCAACGAGGCAGCCTCGGTGCTCACATCCCCCGCGGATCGAGCTCGGTTCGATAAGGACAGACACGAATGGCTATCGAACGGGAAAAACTCGGGCGGCGACCAGTCCTTGATGGACCCGACTCCGCTCTCCGCGTGGTCGGGACCGGCGCAGGGCGATCCCGAGGACGAGCGAGGCAGACACGACGCCGCGTTCGTGGACGAGAGCTCGTGCATCGGATGCCTCCAGTGCGCGCTCATCGCCCCGCAGAGCTTCTACATCGAGACCAGGTTCGGCTGCGCGCGGGTAGTGGACCAGTGGGCGGATGGGCGGGAAGCCGTCGAGGACGCCGTCGCCGCCTGCCCGGTGCAGTGCATCCACTTCGTGAACGCGCACGCGGAGCTCCCGTTGCTCGAGCGCGTCGCCGCGAGGCAGTGGAGGGAAGGGGGAACCGGTGGAGGCGCGAGGGCGCGGCGCGGATCGGGCTCGGCGTCTCCCTTTGCCGTCGCCGCGTCGCTGAGGAAGAAAGCCGCTCGGGGTGGATTCACCGCCTGGCCCTCGCGCCGCGGCAGGGTCAAGAACGTGGACTGCAGCGCGGTGGACGCCGCCGTGGCTGCGGCGGCTGCGTACGAGGCATCCGCGTGGGCGGAGGCGACGGGGGGCGAGGCGGAAGCCGCCGCCGCCGACGAAGAAGAAGAATCCGTCGAGAGCAACATCGTCGCCGTCGCCTCTTTCATCGACCGGGAGGTGACCACCGGGTCGATGTTCGGGGGTAACGCCGCGTCCGCCGCGTACTCCACCGGCGCGCGCGGTCCTTCCTCCAGGATCGGCGGGTCATCCGAGGAGGTTGCCCGCGTGCAATCGCTGTTGGACCGGGGATCAGGCGACTTCGGCGACGTCCTCGAAGAAGGCCTCGACGCCCCGGCGGAGTTTTGGGAACCGCCGCCCGATTCGGAGCGACCGGCGTCCGCATCCTTCAAGGAGGACGACGACGGCGGGTACGCACCGACGGAGTGGCTGCAGAGCATGCGACGGAACGTGCGGGGGAGTCAACCGAGTGGCGTGGACGCGGCGGGCAGGGCGGCGTTTGAAGATGGAAAGTTTGAAGAACGGACCAGCTCGTCGAGGCGACGGAGACCCCGCGAGTCGTTCGCGGGGGTGAGCCGCCCGCTCGCGACGGCATCCGCGGCGGTCGCCATCGCGGTCGGCGCGAGGCTACTCTTCGGCGCGCCCGAGGACGCCGTCGCGGGCGTGGACCCGACGATAGTGGTCAACGGCGTCCGCGCGGATTGGCTCAACGGCGAGTGGGCCAGTTTGGGATGCAGCGTCGTGGCGTGGAACGTGGTGCTCACCGCGGCGATGTTGGTGGCGGACTCCGTGGCGTTCGTGGCGGTGGGGGGGGACGACGAGGGTGATGATTAGGGTATATCCTTTTACAATTCATCGTACCGCTTCTGTATCAGTCGCGGTCACGGTCCCAGCACGCGGGGCAGGACCCAGTTATCGCCCTCGACGTTCAGCACCATGTTGGTCGCGTGCCGGGTCGGTCCGTACAAGTCGAACGAAATCCCGTCGACGCCGCGGCCGACGTCCACGATGAACCCCTGTTGCTCGTACATCTTCACCGCTCCAGCGTTGGTACACTCCACGCGGAGCCGCACCTCACTCGCGCCCCCAGCCTTCGCGGCGTTCACCGCGGTCCACAGCATGTACCGGCCGAACCCGCCCC